>TARA_R100000353_G_scaffold176126_2_pt1 | contig 109325 bp, 100 predicted proteins | sample TARA_R100000353 | Tara Oceans TARA_R100000353 (sample SAMEA2620663) | marine metagenome | biome: marine biome (ENVO:00000447); feature: surface water layer (ENVO:00002042); material: "saline water (ENVO:00002010), including plankton (ENVO:xxxxxxxx)" | depth 5 m | reverse complement strand
TGGTAGCTCAGTTGGTAGAGCACCTCCCTTTTAAGGAGGTGGTCCTGGGTTCGAGCCCCAGCCAAGTCACAAAGAAAAACAAATCCCGATTTTACGTCGGGATTTTTTTGTTTATAGAATAATGTTTGGGCGAGAAGTTTATCACGAGCGTAGCAACTGCTGAATCTATGCAAATTAAACAAGCTAAATTTTATAAACTCCATACCCGTGACTATATTAATTTTGCAAGCAATCTAACTCAATTCAATACGTCTTTTCAACCTTGATAATCTGGTCAACTTCTTAAATCATTTAATACAATATCTTGACTTTTAGCAATTTCTTATAACACTAAGGCATTTATGTTTTGTAAATTCGAAAATAAAAAACCTTATGAAAGCTTTATTTTTAAATTGTACCCTAAAAAAGAGTCCAGAAACTTCAAACACACAAGCGTTTATTGCACAAGCCGAAAAGATATTTAAAGAGTTAGATGTAGCCACAGAAACAGTTCGAGTAGCCGATTACAACATTGCTTTTGGCAATAGCTCAGACGAAGGTGAAAATGACGAGTGGCCAACCATACTCGAAAAAATTTACAATTGCGAAATACTTATTGTAGCTACACCTGTTTGGCGCGGCGATAGAAGCGCTATTGCAAAAATGATTGCCGAACGTATGGATGGCATTATGGAAGAAGGAAATGATGAAAATGGCCGCTTCCCTACCTATAATAAAGTTGCCGGGGCCATGGTAGACGGTAATGAAGATGGTGCCAAAAGAGCAATCGCAGCTATTTTATTCGATTTAAATGAACAAGGTTTTAGCATACCGGTTAATGCGTTTGCATATTATGTAGGTAAAGCGGGACCCGGAAAAAGCTATATTGAAGCCGAAGGCGATAAACACGAGTTTACAAATAAAACCTTGCTTTATATGGTTCACAATATGGTGGCACTGGCAAAAAGCTTAGAAAAAGAACCCATTAAAACCAATTTAAAAAAGTTAGATAAAAAAGCCGAAGAAATGAGTTCGTAATTCACTCATTTAGCTTAGAATATTTCAAACTATAATCCACAAAATTGCATAACACCGCCCGTTAAAGTTATCTTATAATTTACATTGAATTCTCTATGAATTAGAAACCTTTTTTACTTTTAGAAAAAAACGAATTCACGTGAAAAAAGTATTACTCGTAATCTTAGGGCTTGTTTTATTGGTGGTTGCAATTATCTATATTTCAGTAGGTAGTAAACCCGACGTTATACAAACCGATATTATTATTGGCGCCGAAAATATTGACTCAATCGACTTTGAAAATATAGACAGCGTTACCGTTGCTGCAACCACTATGTACCAAGGCGATTTGGTAAAAGAAGTTATGCAAGGCGAACAATACCGAGAGGTTTGGGCTACCCCCGTTAAAGTACCCGTAGTTTTTCTCGATAGAATTTTAGGCGGACTCACAGTTATGAAGGAGGGCGGCGGAAAGCAAACCAGATCGTTGCGGCTAAAAAATAATTCGGGAACAGTATATACCTTGCGCAGTGTGGCAAAAGATCCCGACCCGTTAATTCCTGAATTTGCCAAAATTTTAGGTATTGAAAATATAATAATCGACGGTGTTTCGGCTCAACATCCTTATGGGGCTATGATTGCAGCAAAATTGGCCGAAGCCATAAATATTCAGCACCCCCACCCAACTTTAGTTTTTGTGCCAAAACAAAGTAGATTAAACAAATACAACAACGAATACGGGAATAAATTATACTGGTTAGAATATGAAACCGAAGGCGAAAAAAACTGGTCTAATCTAGAAAATATTGTAGAATTAGTAGATACAGAAGATCTGCAAGAAGAAAAGGTAAAACTAAAAGAAAAATTAAAAATTGATTATCGCGCCTTAGTCCGAAATAGGTTGTTCGATATTGTAATTGGCGATTGGGACAGGCACGCAAAACAATGGGGCTGGTTTCTTCAAAAAAATGATGAAATGTTTACAGCAATTCCATTGGCGAGTGATCGCGATAATGCTTTTTTTACCATAGACGGAATTTTGCCAAATATTATTTCATCTAAAAACATACAACCCCGACTGCGGCCCTTTGAAAATGAAGTAGACTATATGCCCGGTTTGGTTTATCCTTTTGATATCTACTTTTTAAAAGAAGTTCCTAAAAATATATTTGTTGAAGAGGCCCAGTATATTAAAACCCATCTCACAAATGATGCAATTGACGCTGCTTTTATGGCTTGGCCACAAGAAATTTACCAACTACACGGCGAGAAAATAAAGGAAATTTTAACGAACCGAAGGGATGATATTGAAGCATATGCTATTGAATTTTTTGAAGTTTTACAAACCAAAGATTATTTAACCGAACCTTTAAAAGGCTCAGACGATTCAGATATTCCAGCAGAATTGCACAAATGCTTTGAATGTTTGTAGCAAGCTTTATTGTGCTAAAAATTATTTAAAATCAAAGCCATCACCAACCCAAAAATAATATGGGCGATTATTAATTGCGTAAAAAATAAAACCCTATTAGTTTTTGGCGGACTGGGATGTAATTTAAACAGAATACTCCAAATAATAACACCAATTAAGCCAATTATAAAACCGTAAATTAATCCTACACCCGCTGTGGATTTAATTGAATAGTGAAAACTAATAATGGCAAATAAAACCACAAAAAGAAAACCCGTTATAAAGTGAATTAGCCACCCTATAATGTCGCCACATTTAAAAAAAGATTTTTTTGTCGATGGTATTTTCGCCAATAGATAGTTAAGTAATTGCGGCTCTTTGTAATTGCCTTTCACCATATAGGAGAACCCATAACTAAAAGCAGTCATTGCTAATGTAGCTGCTAACGAAGTAAAAAACAGGTGCCAAAATTCTATCATAGAAGTTGTTACAAGTTAGTAATTATTCTTCAAAAAGTTGTAAATTAATTCCCTGTCATTCGTTTTATTGTTAAGTTCCCTTAAATTTTCGAAGAATCTTACAATTCAAATATCACATAACCCTTTTATTTTTAAAAAAATAATTGTCTGTATGCATAAAATTCGTCTTAGTTGGGAGTCCTGCTTTATAATTTAGGTATGGTATTTTAGTAATGACTGCAGTTCAAAACAGTAAAACCCTTCAGAAAGACACTTCCGAAGGGTTTTTAAATTTACGCATCTATTAACCTTATTTTTTAATAAATTTACTAAATAATACGTTATTATCGTCCAATTTTATTCGAACCAAATAGGTTCCCGCTGTTAAATGCGAAACATCTATTTGCGTGAGGGTTTCAGTTTTAAACACTGTAACGCCAGTTGTAGAATATATTGCAACCTCGGCAACTTCGTTTTTGTGGGTTTCTATATTTAACAATTTGGCTGTTGGATTTGGATACAGTTTTACAGCAAATTTATCTTTAAATGTTTCAATTCCAGCCACGTTTAAATCGATTGTATATTCTATCAATCCTAAATCAAAACTACCTACAAACGCTTTAACCGCATTATTATCAAACAAATATGTAGATGAAACTGCGCCAATTCCTAGCAATTGTTCATTGGTAATTGTGTTCCATGTTTCGCCAAAATCTGTCGAATAATGCATTTCAAATTCGGTAGTTTCAGAACTATTGGTGGATGCCACCATCGCGCCTTCATTTTCAGTTGAAAAAGCCACACTATTTACAACGGAAGTTGTTTTTTGCACCCAGTTTATGCCACCATCATCTGTAATAAAAATTCCTTTTGAAGTTGCCACTGCCATTCTATTTGAATTTAAAGAATCTTTTTGAAGGTCGAAAATCAAATCAGAAGAATCTAAAATCTCTAAGCCCGAACTCATATTGGTCCACGTTGCACCTTGATTGTTAGAAATGTATACTTCATTGCCAATTGGCATTATTATATTATTAGCATCGTCGATAATAATTTCCAAAATGTAATTAACCGTTGGTAAAGTAACATCTGTAACTACCACATTATTTATATCGCTAAAGTCTATTAATTTTAGTTGTGTTTCATGTGGTTCAAATCCGGCGAAAGCAGCTAAGATGGTTTCTGGTTGGGTAGGAAATGTTGCTACAGCCGTAAAATAATTAATATACTGCATTAACAATTCGTTTTTTGTAGCTCCATTATCATCGCTAACTTTTAAGCTCGACCCCATAAAACTGGAGGTAAAAGTATAAACTCTATTGGGGGTTATTTTGTCTGCATACTGCGTTTGTCCAGGGCTCGTTGCCATCATATTTAGTGGTAAAATATCGTACGCTGTATCAATTTCAGAGTTTAAATCGCGATGCACGTAGCCAAATTGCACCCCGTAATACAAATGTTGCTGGGTTGCATCGTTAAATAAATCTATATTACCTGTACTTGTGAAAAAGCGACTTTTAGACCAACTTAAAGTTTCACCACCATCGGTGGAAAATAAGGGCACATAGTTGGCGCTAATAAATATTTCTTGATCATTTTGCGGATTGTACGATGCGTTTAAACCGTAATAATAACTATCGGGAAGCTCATCGGGGTATACAAAATTTTGCCATGTATTACCTCCATCTTCTGAAATTACAACTTCGTTTTCTTCTAATACAATAATTTGCGATGGGTTGTTTTTATTATACCTAATTACATTAATACAATCTAAAATTCCATCGGTCCACGTTATTGGAACAATAGAAAAAGTTGCACCACCATCTGTAGATTTATATAAATTTTCATCACTACTGCCAAAGCCTATACTGGTTCCTAAGTATATTTCTTGGGCATTTGTAGGATGAAAGGCCAAAGGACCTAAAACTACATTTGGCAATTTTTCATCCCAAGTATTACCAGCATCTTCTGAAACATAAAGGCCACCGCTAAGCCCCATACTTCCAAGACCTCTCGACAAAAAGAGTTTTTGTGGATTATCTGGGCTAATTGCTACATTATTTATAAATATGGTGTCGTTATGTGTAGTGTAATAAACCATATTCCAAGTTGCACCCCCATCGGCCGTGTAATATGTTTTTCCCGCTTCACCACTACCCTCTGGAAAATTAGTGTCTACCAATAAAATATCGGTATTACTATTGAAAAAATCGTAAGAGCGTACATAGGCCATGTCGCCTTGGTTGGGCAAAGGAAATGTTTTTACAATAGAAGCCGATGCAATATCATACACCCTAACTTCATTAATTGTAGAATTGGGCAAGTGTACATAAAAGGTTAAAGCACTGCCATCTGGCAATAATTTAAGATCTTTTATGGCGGCACCTTTACCTATTAACAGTGAATATAAAACTTCCCAATTGTTACCGTTATCATACGAGACAACAATATGGTTACTCAGGGTAATAGCATATACCTTATTGGGCACAGTAGCATCATAAGTAAGGTCGAAAATACGACCAAAATCTTTTGAGCCCGTAACTTCAAGTTGCGCCATTGCGGTTTGAAAAATTGAACAAAATAGAAATAAGGATAGAATAATAGTTTTTTTCATAATGAATACATTTTAGAGGAACTCAATATTCCAAAATCAAAAAAGAAATTACCAAAAAACCGTCCTAAATTTTACGACTGCACAAAGAAAAAATGTGACATGCCAAGTTAAAGACTTGTTATATAAGCATATAAGTTCTTTCCCTCTGGCAAATCTATTTTGGCTCCAATTCTTTCCTTTCGCTTTCGGGAAGCTTCATTTGTTATGTTGAATAACGAAGCAATTTCTTTGGTATTTAAATCCATGTATAAATAACTTAAATAACGAATATCGTTGGCTGTAAGTTGCGGGTGCTTGTTGCGAAGTTTTGTAAGAAGACCGTGATTTACCTCTTCAAAATGAGTTAAAAAACTCTCCCATTCCGAATCGTTTTTTAGCAATTTTTTTAAGTCTTTTATTTTTTTAGAAACAAAATCATTGCGTGCAATTTCAGTTTGATTTGTAAGATTATTTATCACCTCCTTGATTAAATCATTTCGAGCCGAAATTTTCATCGCTTTAGACGCTAACTTTCTGTTTCTCGCTTCAATTTCATTTTTCAACTTTTCGCGTTCCAACTGGGCCATAGCCTCTTTTGCTTTTAATTGTTTTTCGAGCAAAAGATTATCACTCTTTTTTTTCTGAAGCTCAAGCTCAATAAATTCTTTATTCTGTTTGTGTAAAATTCGTCGTTGTTTATTTTTTATATAACTGTTATAAAGCGCCCAACTTGTGAGCAAAATAATAAGCACCGAAACCGCCAATAATACGTAAAAAGTTTTGCGTTCTCTTTCTCTTTCTGCCGCACTTAAATCCAGCTCACGGCGGTAGTTTGCTAACTCAAACTTCACTCTATTGTTTTCATAAAGTCTGCCATTCTTAAGTTTATTAAGTGATTCGGTTAGCGCAATTATTGAATCTTTTGCACTAATTGCTTCAGAAAATAAACCATTTTGAGAATACACTTTAGACAATTGGTTAAAAGCGCTGATGCGATTTTCGGGGTTGGCAGCAATGGCCAAAGCTTCTTTGGCGTAAGTAACCGCCTTGGCATTGTTGTTTAAATCGTTATAGATATTTGAAAGGATTATTAAAATAGACAACCGTTCTTCGTTTAAAGCTATAGAATTTAGATGCGGTAAAACCAGTAGCGCCAACTGCTGGGCTGTTTTAAGGTTATTTTTTTTGTAATAATTTTCAACGAGGGCCGTTTGGACCAAAATAGATAGTTTTGGGTCGTCTTTAAGAATGCTATCTGCTTCGGCTAAATAGGTTGCAGCTTCCTCAATTTTGTTTTGTTGATTTGTAACAATCCCCAAATTTACAGCGTACAAACCTATATTTATGAGCTGTTCGTGTGTTTTAGCAAGGTTATAAGCTTTAAGAAAATATTCTTCTGCTTTTGTATAATCGCCTTCTTTACTGTAGAGTATTGCAATATTATTTAACACCGTCATCTCTTCATTTTCATCGAGGTGTTTTATGGCAATTTTATAAGCGTCAAGATAATTGTCTAAAGCTTCGCCATAATCGAGCATAGAATAATAATTTGCTCCAATATTATTAATGGCTAAAAATTGAAGCTTGTAATCCTCATTTTCTTGTGCAATTGATCGTACTTTTGTTAACAATTCTAAAGAATTTGCGTACTCTTTTTGCGCACGAGCTTCAATTCCTTTTAATAATAAACTGTCTAATTGCACAGGGTTTTGTGCATAAAACAATGAACTATAGAGCAGTAAAATTATGTAGGTTAGGCGCATATTATCAAAATGTGAGTGAATTTAATATTTATCACAACAAAGACATAGAGAAAGCGATAAAAAATTTTAATCGAAAAGCTAGTAGTATTTCAACACATATTATAAGCAAGTTTGTAATTCCATAGACTTACAATATAACAGCAGCTACGCTCTTTTAAACAACCGATATCAAAATTTTAACTTTCACGTTATTCCAACATATTTGTATAATCGGGAAGACAATTTTACTTGGTTTTTAACCCGATTACTTTTACATTTGCGGCTTCTTAAAAGTTTTGCAATAGCAACATAATTTTTAATGAAATAGGTACCTACCCGGGTGCTGGAATTGGTAGACAGGCATGGTTGAGGGCCATGTGTCCGTAGGGCGTGTGGGTTCAAGTCCCATCCCGGGTACTATTTTTCTTTCCTATTTTTCCAAAACAGCCGTAAAAATGTTTAGCCTTTTTTGGAATTTTATAAACAATCTCACTTCTTTTTAGTACTTTTCACCTTTCTATAAAATATTCTAGGGGTGATTAAAACAGAATTTGGCATAAAGGATCTTGAGAATTTATCTAATGTAAAAGCTCACACGATTAGAATTTGGGAAAAACGGTACAACTTACTACAGCCCGACCGTACCGATACAAACATTAGAAAATACAACCTAGACAACCTTAAAAAATTACTGAATATTGCCTACCTCTACAATGCAGGTTATAAAATTTCAAAATTAGCTAGTTTAGATGCCCAAGAAATACAATCGTTAATTCAAAGCAATGTTAATGGCGTAGACTCACAATATGCTGTCAATATATTTAAATCGGCTATGTTTGAATTTGACGCCGAGTTATTCGAAACTACTTTAGAAAAGCTATTAAAAGAGAAGTCATTTCGAGAAGTTTTTACACAAATATTTACCCCACTTCTTAATGAGATGGGCATTTTATGGCACTCGGGCACAATAGACCCCTCGCACGAACACTTTATTTCTGAAAAGATAAAACACACCATAATTCAACATACCTACAAGGCAAAGCCGCATTCGCAAAAAGGATCCAATCTGCAATTTGTTTTATACCTTCCGTATAACGAAATACACGAAATAGGTTTGCTCTACGCCAATTATGAACTTCAATCTGCCGGATTTAACACCCTATATTTAGGACCAAATTTGGCTATGGAAAGTTTAAATTATGTTACAAAAACAAAGACTAAAGTAATTTTTGTAGCATATTTTACAATTAAACCAGACGAAGATAACTTTAATGATTACTTGCAAAATTTTGAAAAAGAAATTACCTTAAACGATGCAAATGAACTTTGGGTGTTAGGTAGGAAGGCCGATAAAGTTTCTGTAAATAATAAGTACATTAAATGCTTTAAAGAGAGTAATGAGTTTATAGCCGAAATAGATTCACTAGAAAAATCGCTTTAATAGACACCCTATTTATTAATATTTTCACAAAAAAATACAATTGTGTAAAAAATTCGCTGACTGAGTTTCATTTTTGTTTAAATAAAATGTATTATTGTTAAACAATATGAAAGACATCGCAATTATTGGTTCCGGATTTTCCTCCTTGGCAGCAGCTTGTTATCTCGCCCAAGCCGGTCATTCAGCAACAATTTACGAGAAAAACAATACCATCGGGGGCCGTGCTAGGCAACTTAAAAAAGATGGTTTTACTTTTGACATGGGACCAACTTGGTATTGGATGCCCGATGTTTTTGAACGTTTTTTTAACGACTTCGGGAAAAAGCCTTCAGATTTTTACACGCTCGAAAAGTTAAATCCAGCCTATCAAGTTTATTTTGGCAAAAACGACTCTATCACTATTGAAGACACCCTCGATAAAATTTGTGTTGCTTTTGAAAATGAAGAACCCGGCAGCTCTGTGAAATTGCGAAAGTTTATGGACCAGGCTTTGGATAACTACAATATTGCAATAAAAGACTTGGTTTACAGGCCCGGCGTTTCTCCACTCGAATTAGTTACTGTTGAAACGATGAAAAAAATAGGACAGTTTTTTAGTACTATCAGTAAAGATGTACGCAAAGAATTTACAAATCCTAAATTGATTTCAATTTTAGAATTTCCGGTGTTATTTTTAGGTGCAAAACCCTCCAAAACACCAGCGTTTTATAGCTTTATGAATTATGCCGATTTTGGCTTAGGAACATTTCATCCAAAAAGTGGCATGTATTCGGTAATATCAGGGATAAGCAAATTGGCCACCAATCTTGGCGTCACTATAAAGACCAATCAAAATGTAGAAAAGATTAACGTGAAAGATGGTGCGGCAAATTCAATAAATGTAAATGGTGAAGAAATAAAAGCAGATGTTGTTTTGAGCGGAGCAGACTATCACCACACCGAAAACTTGTTGGAGCAGCCCTTTCGGCAGTATTCAGAAAAATATTGGAGTGAGAAAACGTTTGCCCCTTCGGCACTTCTTTTTTACGTTGCCTTTAATAAACAATTAGAGAATGTAAATCATCACACGCTATTTTTTGACGTAGATTTTGAAAAGCATTCCAAAGAAATTTACGATGAGCCACAATGGCCCGAAGAACCATTATTTTACGCGAGTTTTCCTTCAAAAACAGACAAAAGTGTTGCGCCTAAAGAAAAGGAAGCGGGTATTTTTTTAATACCATTAGCACCGGGTATAGACGATATTCCCGAAATTAGAGATGAATATTTCGATATAATAATGAGTCGTTTTGAGAAGATTACAAATCAAGAAGCAAAAAAATACGTTATATTTAAAGAGTCTTTTTGTATAAATGATTTTACTGCAGATTACAATAGCTACAAAGGAAACGCATATGGCTTGGCAAACACTCTGTTACAAACAGCGTTTCTACGACCAAAATTAAAAAGTGGAAAAGTAAAAAACCTATTTTTTACCGGCCAGTTAACCGTCCCTGGGCCAGGAGTGCCACCTGCATTAATTTCGGGAAAATTAGTGGCAGGTTTAATTGATAAAGAGATAAATTTATGAAAGAACTTTTTGATATAGTGTCACGATCTTGCAGCAAAAAAGTAACCGAAACTTACAGTACTTCATTTTCTCTGGCAACACGTATGTTAGGGCCCACAATTAGACAAGATATTTACAACATTTACGGTTTTGTAAGGTTTGCCGATGAAATTGTAGACTCATTTCACGATTACGATAAAGAATTGCTGTTTTCGCGATTTGAAAATGCTTTGGATGAAGCACTTTTAGACAAAATTAGTTTAAATCCAATTTTAAATTCGTTTCAAGAAACTGTTCACAAATACAATATAGACAGAGCATTAATCAACGCGTTTATGCAAAGCATGCGGTTAGATTTAACCAAAAGCGTATACAAAACTACCGAAGAATTTAATCAATACATTTACGGGTCGGCAGATGTTGTGGGCCTTATGTGCTTAAAAGTTTTTGTAAAAGGAGACGATAAAAAATTTATGGCGTTAAAAGAAGCTGCTATGAATCTTGGATCGGCGTTTCAAAAGGTCAATTTTTTACGCGATTTAAAAGATGATTACGAAACTTTAAGTAGAACTTATTTTCCTAATACCAACTTAGATGCTTTAAATGAAGACTCTAAACTGGCGATAATTCAAGAAATAGAAGAAAATTTTAGTGCTGGATATAAGGGTATTCTGCAACTTCCGCGCGAAGCAAAATTTGGTGTTTTTGTAGCGTATCGATATTACAGACGGTTATTGAGAAAACTACAACAAACTCCCGCTATTGAAATTAAAAACGCGCGTATTCGCGTTCCGAATACTGAAAAATTTGGATTGCTAACGCGGAGCTATGTAAAATATCAATTAAATTTGGTGAAATAGAATTTGTTACATTTCACCCGTAATTTTATAACCACAATTATTTTTAAAAAATGACAATTGCTCTTTGGATATTAATTTTTATAGTAACCTTTTGTATCATGGAATTTATGGCGTGGTTTACCCATAAATATGTGATGCACGGTTTTTTATGGAAATTGCACAAAGATCACCATCACAAAGACCACAGCAGCTGGTGGGAACGAAATGATTTCTTTTTTATCTTTTACGCCTTGGTGAGCATTGGCTGTTTTATCGGATGGAATAATTACGATTTTTGGGCCGGACTGCCAATTGGCCTCGGCATTTTTGCTTATGGAGTGGCTTACTTTTTTGTTCACGATATATTTATTCACCAACGGTTTAAAATGTTTAGGAATGCCAACAATTGGTATGCTCGCGGGATAAGACGCGCTCATAAAATACATCATAAACACTTGGGAAAAGAAAAAGGTGAATGCTTCGGGATGCTATTACCTCCGTTAAAATATTTTAAAAAATAACAATATGTGGCATTTGTATTTTCTGCTCAACATTGCTACGTTGAGCATTCCTTTTATATTTAGTTTTCATCCAAAACTGAAATTTTATAAACTTTGGAAGTATTTTTTTCCCGCCACTTTTATAATGATGGCGTTTTTTATTCCGTGGGATATTATTTTTACACTAAACGGCTTTTGGGGGTTTAATGAAACGTATCTTTCTGGAATTAAGCTAGGAACGCTACCGGTGGAAGAATGGATGTTTTTTATTTGTATTCCCTACGCTTGTCTCTTTACAGTGTATTCGTTTAAAAATTTAGTGCCGAAATTTTCTTTTTCAAATACAACTACATCTATTATTTACTACACCTTGCAAACTGTTTTAATTGTAGCGTTAATCTATTTCTACGATAGATGGTATACAGCAGTAAATTTTGGATATGCCGTAGTATTATTGGCAATAGTTTATAATTATAAGCGTGAAGCATTAAATACATTTTTACCCGTCTTTTTGGTTTTACTCATCCCATTTTTTATAGTGAATGGATTTTTAACAGGAAGTTGGATTGAAAATCAAGTAGTTTGGTACAACGATGCCGAAAATTTAGGGATTAGAATTGGCACAGTACCTATTGAAGATAGTATTTATGCCCTAACAATGCTACTCACTGTTTATGTTTTAATGGAAAAGTTTAAAGAGAGCCAACCCGTAAAAGTCGATAAAGCCCGGAAAAAATAGCAAAAACAATCGGTAAATTAACAACTTTAAAATTTGATATACAATAGGTTGTAAACGATACAACAAGTAAGTTTTTGTATTACATTTATTCCTTTAAACCACAATTGTATATGATTCATCCTAAAACTGAATTGAAATTTATAAGCAAAGAAGTTGGCTACGGAGTTGTAGCAACCGAATTTATACCTGCCGGAACCATTACTTGGGCACTAGATCAATTAGACCGAGAGTTTACCCCGACCAAACTAAAAAAAATGAACCTGCTTTATCAAAATATTTTAGAGACCTACTGTTATAGAAATAGAAAAGGCAATTACGTGCTTTGTTGGGATAACGGTCGGTTTGTAAACCACAGCTTTAAAAGTAATTGTATCTCAACAGCATATGATTTTGAAATAGCCGTTCGCGATATACAACCTGGCGAAGAGCTTACAGATGATTACGGGTATTTAAATATCTCTGAACCTTTTAAAGGAATAGACGAAGGCACCCGCCGAAAAACGGTTTATCCAGCCGATCTTGTTAAGTATTACGGAGCCTGGGATAAGTTATTAATTAAAAACTTTCCAAAAATATTAGTTGTCGAACAACCTTTAAAACCCTTAATTACCACAAAAGTTTGGTGCAATATTGAAGCTATTTCGGCTGGTAAAATGGAGATGAAATCGATAAAAGAAAATTATTTCCCAGGATAAAATTAAAACCTTATTCTCGAAGGAGCGCATCTAACAGTGCATGCATTTTATCACTATTCCAATTGGCAACTCCTTCTTCATTTATAACGATTTCGCCTTTTTTAGATAGTAAATAAGTTGTTGGCAAAACGTTGGACTTTAACAACATTGGCGCTTCGTATTTCTGCAGGTACATAGGCAAATTGTATTCGTGTTTTTTAATAAATCGTTGTACATTCTTTCCCTTTTCTGAAGTCACAAAATAAAAATCTACCTTCCCTTGATATTTATTGTATAAATTTTGAAATGAAGGCATTTCGGCAACACAAGGTGGGCACCAAGTAGCCCAAAAATTTACCACACTAACTTTTCCTTCAGATGTTGCAAAATTTACTTTTTCGCCCTTTAAATTTTGAAGTTCCCAGTTGTAATCATTAAGCGTTTTTCTATCTTCTTTATCGGCTTCCGAAGGTGAAAAAGCAATTACACGCTGTACAAAAACTTGAATTGGCATACGGGTTTGCGGGATAATTAGAACTGCTAAAAACCCGAAAAATAGGATGTTACTCCAATGTTTGCGTAAAAAGGCTTTCATAATTGTAAGGTATAAAAAAACCTAACAGATTTAAAAAATCTGTTAGGTTTAAATATTTAAAATAACAATGTTAAGCGTTTTGCTTCTTAATTAAATTTAACGCCGACCCTTCGCGGTACCATTTAATTTGAGCATCGTTATAGGTATGGTTTGCCAAAATTGTATCCTTGCTACCATCTTTGTGTACCACTTCAATAGTAAGTGGTTTGTTAGGTGCAAAGTCTGCAATATCAACAAAGTTAAACGTATCATCCTCCTGAATTAAATCGTAATCGGCTTCATTTGCAAATGTTAATCCTAACATTCCTTGTTTTTTAAGGTTGGTTTCGTGGATTCTAGCAAATGATTTAACAAGCACAGCTGCAACACCTAAAAATCGCGGTTGCATAGCAGCGTGTTCGCGCGAAGACCCTTCACCATAATTATGGTCACCCACAACAATGGTTTTAATGCCTTGTGCTTTATATTGACGTTGAACATCTGGCACACCGCCGTATTCACCCGTTAATTGATTTTTTACAAAGTTAGTTTGCTCGTTAAATGCATTAACAGCGCCAATTAAGGTGTTGTTAGCAATATTATCTAAATGCCCACGGTAACGCAACCAAGGACCCGCCATAGAAATGTGGTCTGTGGTACATTTTCCGAATGCTTTAATAAGCAATTTTACCCCTTGTAATTCTGCATCCTTAATAGGAACAAAAGGCTCTAATAATTGAAGACGCTCACTATCTGAAGCAACTTTCACCTCGACAGAACTTCCATCTTCGGTTGGCGCTAAATATCCGTTATCGTCTACAGCAAAACCTTTTGGAGGTAATTCTAAACCAACGGGTTCGTCCAGTTTTACTTCTTCGCCATCTTCGTTTATTAAAGTATCGTTCATTGGGTCGAAATCCAAACGCCCTGCAATTGCAATGGCAGCCACCATTTCGGGAGAACCAACAAAGGCGTGAGTATTTGGGTTACCATCGGCGCGTTTAGAGAAGTTTCTGTTAAAAGAATGTACAATAGTGTTCTTTTCATCCCCTTTTCTATCGCTTCTATCCCACTGCCCAATACACGGGCCACAAGCGTTTGTAAAAATAGTAGCGTCTAAGTTTTCAAAAACATCTAGTAATCCGTCGCGTTCGGCGGTATATCGAATTTGTTCTGACCCAGGGTTGATTCCGAAATCACTTTTCGACTTTAACTTTTTATCGATAGCTTGTTGTGCAATAGATGCTGCACGCGATAAATCTTCGTACGAAGAGTTTGTACAACTACCTATTAGCCCCCAATCAACTTTTAAAGGCCAATCGTTTTTTCTCGCTTTTTCACCAAGCTCGCCAACAGGAGTTGCCAAATCTGGAGTAAATGGACCATTTAAATGCGGACGTAATGTTGAAAGATCAATTTCAATTACTTGATCAAAATATTTTTCAGGATTTTCGTACACTTCATCATCACCCGTTAAATAGGGACGAATTTTATTTGCTTCATCGGCAATTTCATTTCTATCAGTAGCACGTAAAAAGCGCTCCATAGCATCGTCATAACCAAACGTAGAAGTTGTAGCTCCTATTTCGGCACCCATATTACAAATAGTTCCTTTTCCTGTACAAGAAAGATTTTTTGCACCCGGACCAAAATACTCAACAATAGCACCGGTACCCCCTTTTACAGTAAGAATACCCGCCACTTTAAGAATAACATCTTTTGAAGCTGTCCATCCGTTTAATTCGCCAGTTAATTTTACTCCAATTAACTTCGGAAATTTTAATTCCCACGGCATTCCGGCCATAACATCAACGGCATCGGCACCACCAACACCTACGGCAACCATACCTAAACCACCGGCATTTACCGTATGGCTATCGGTACCAATCATCATTCCGCCCGGGAAGGCATAGTTTTCTAAAACTACTTGGTGAATAATTCCGGCACCTGGTTTCCAAAATCCAATTCCGTACTTATTTGAAACAGATTCTAAAAAGTCAAAAACCTCGTTACTTGTTTCATTAGCACGTTGTAAATCTGGAGCAGCACCTTGTTTTGCTTGAATAAGGTGATCGCAATGTACGGTTGTAGGCACAGCTACTGTTTTCTTTCCAGCTTGCATAAATTGCAGCAATGCCATTTGTGCAGTTGCATCTTGGCAAGCAATTCTATCTGGTGCAAAATCTACATAATCCTTTCCGCGTTGGAAAGCTGTAGTAGGTTTACCATCCCATAGATGCGAGTATAATATTTTTTCTGAAAGTGTAAGTGGTTTTCCCGTTATCTCACGCGCTTTGTCAACACGTTCGGCCATTTGGGAATAAACCTTTTTAATCATATCAATGTCAAAAGCCATAGTTCTATTTTTTGTAGATGCGAAATTACAAAATTTTATAATATTTAAAAAGTATATAATGAAGTTGCTTATTTAATGAATATAATTCACTAAATAACAAGATTTATTAAATAAAATTGCGAAATTGCTAATTTTAGATAACTAAAATTAAGAAATCCAAAATATTAGAGGGATATTTTAAAGCCTATTAATTAGTACTTAAATTATTAAAACAAACTTCTAATAATTTCTTCAATACTTAATCCTTCTGCCTCTGCTTTATAGTTTTTAATTAGCCTGTGGCGTAAAATTCCAATGGCAACTTTTTGAACATCTTCAATATCTGGCGAAAACTTACCGTGAATAGCTGCGTGAGTTTTTGCCGCCAAAATTAGATTTTGCGATGCCCGTGGGCCGGCGCCCCAATCTATATAATTATTTACAATTTGTGGCGTAGTTGCACTCTTTGGCCGTGTTTTGCCTACTAAAGAAACAGCGTATTCAATAACATTATCGGCTACGGGTATTCTACGTATTAATTTTTGAAAATCTATTATTTCTTCAGCAGTAAAGAGGGCGTTAACCCCTTTTGTTTCGCCAACAGTAGTTTGTTTAACAACTTCAACCTCTTCATTAAAAGATGGATATTCTAAATTTATGGCAAACATAAAACGGTCTAACTGCGCTTCGGGTAATGGGTAGGTTCCTTCTTGCTCAATAGGGTTTTGTGTAGCTAACACAAAGTAAGGTAAATCTAATTTGTAATGATGCCCAGCCACTGTAACGGCACGTTCTTGCATAGCTTCCAAAAGTGCAGCCTGTGTTTTGGGTGGAGTTCGGTTAATTTCATCTGCAAGAATAATATTTGCAAAAATGGGGCCTTTTATAAATTTAAACTCCCTGTTTTGATTGAGAATTTCAGACCCTAAAATATCACTCGGCATTAAATCTGGCGTAAATTGAATACGCTTAAATTTTAGGCCTAAAGATTGGGCAACGGTGTTTACAAGTAAGGTTTTGGCCAAGCCGGGAACCCCAATTAACAAGGCGTGACCGCCAGAAAAAATGGAAAGCAACACTTGTTCAACCACTTCGTCTTGGCCTACAATTACTTTTTTTATTTCTTGTTTAAGGGCGTTATATTTAGAAACTAATTGCTTAACCGCTGCTACGTCTGACATATTTTTGTACAATTATTTTTTAGTCCAATTACCAGCAAAATCACAATCTTGGTAATCTTGATTGATGCTAATATACGTATCTTTTACTTTCTCGTCCTGCCACTTTTTAATAACCTTAATTTGTTTTTCGCGCAGTGCCAGTTGTTTAATACGTTCGTAGTCTTTTGCGTAGTCTGCTTTGTGTTCTTCGTACTTTTTGGTAACAGTTAATATTTTTAAACTGCTTTTTCCGGTACGGTCACGATCGGTAAAAACATCAGAAACCTCGCCTTCTTTTAAATTGTAAACTTGAGCACTTAAGGTAGGATCCATTTTAGTAAGGTCAAACTTAGTATCGAATGTAGTTGGATTTACCAATTGCCCCCCGTTGTTGCGTGTTTCTTTATCGTCTGAATACTTTCTGGCAGCTTCGGCAAAAGTAATTTCGCCAGCTTCAATTTCATTCTTAATTCGTTCTATTTCACTTTGAGCCTCGTCTATAGATTGTTGCGATACTTCGGGAAATAACAAAATGTGCCTAACGTCTACTTCTTGTCCGCGAATTTTTTCAACATATAAAATATGCCATCCAAATTCGGTTTCAAAAGGTTCGCTTATTTCTCCTTCTAAGAGTGAAAATGCTTGATCTTTAAATTCTTTTGCCCACGGCGAATCGCGCTTTACACCGGTGTATAAACCTCCTTTTGATGCCGAGCCTGGGTCTTTTGAGTATAATACCGCTTTTGTTGAAAAACTCGTGCCGTTGTCTAAAATATCGGCTCGCATTGCGTTGAGTTTTTCTTTTACATCGTCTATTGCTTTTTTTGTAATCTTGGGTTCAACTACAATTTGAGCAATTTCAATTTCGGCTCCAAAAACAGGGCGTTCTTCTTCGGGAATAGAAAAGAAAAACGAACGCACTTCTTCGGGGGTAACCTCTAGTTTTTCAATAACTTTTTGCTGCATTAAACTGGCGAGTTTTATGCTTTTATTTGCTTCAAAAAGATCCTTTCTTAAATCGGCCATATTATCTTTCCGGTAGTATGCGGCTACCTTTTCTTCACTTCCCAATTCAGAAATCATATATTGCAACTGTTGGTCAATCATGCCATTAATTTCGGCATCGGGAACCATAATACTATCTTGTTTTGCTTGGTGCGCGTACAACTTATCTTCCATAAGTTTGCCTAAAAGCTGGCATCTCGAAATATCATCAACTGAAATTCCTTGCGATTGCATTTCTACATAGGCTTTATCAATATCGCTGTCTAAAATTACGTATTCGCCTACCACAGCACTTACACCTTCGGCTTTATATTTTTTAAAAGGCTTAATTGTATCGCGATTTACTGGTTTTGACACCGCCAAAGAGTCGTTACTTTTTGCAACTCCGGTGCTATCTGGAACAACCACCGTTTGCGCTTGGAGTGTTGCTGTAAACAATAGCAATAGCACTAAATATTTATTCATTTTTATAGATTTCAAATTTTTTATTTTCAATAGCATCTCTAGTAATATCGGTTTCAAGTTTCTTAATAAGCGCAAGCTTTCTTTTGTTTAAAATAATATGTTTTATGGTTGGCTTAATGTAAGATAGGGGTGCTGTATCATTGAGATTAAGCACGTCTTCAATTTTCACCAAATATACTCCTAATGAATCTTGCAGTTGCGTAAAATTGGATTTTTTTAACACTTGCTCACTATTCTCTCTAAGTATTGGTAAATTATCTAACAATATCTCTTTTTTAACCCAAACCGAGTCGTTTAAATTAGAAGAAATAAATAGATAGTTTTGATTAGATAGTGATTCTTTATCCTTTTCGTTATATCTGTCTAACTTTTCGCGAACCTTGCCTAATCCTGCATAATTTACAGGAAGTTGAACATACCGCAACTTTACTAGCTTATCTTTAAGTTTAAAATTATCTTTATTATTTTCATAATATTGTTCAAATTCTTCCTCGGTAATTAAGCTGTCTAATTGTTCGCTTACAATTACGTTTTTATAAGTTTCGGTAAGCAAATCGTTATGGTATTCTTGTACCAATTTGTTGAATTGCTCCAACTGTTCGGCCGAAATATTAATTCTAGCCTGCCCAATAAGCAGTTGTTGTGTAGCCCATCTATTTATGTAGTTATTAACTATTAACGTGCTATCCTCGGGCGAAGTATCGCTGTCGAGCAACTTATTTAAGTCTGCTTCGTACAAATACGCATCATTAACACGCGCAATTACGTTTTCTTCGGTTTCCTTTTTAAAATACTGGCAGGAAACCAAAATGGCACTTAAAATTAATATTAGACTTATATTCTTAATCACTTAAGTTGTCTTTTTACCCTTTTTAAAGTTCTTTTATTTACTTCAACATTGTACTTTTTACGTAAACTATCTATCCAAGATTGTTCCACTTTATTTTGGTAGCCGCTTAAAACTCTTCCTCGAACCTCATCCATTGTTTTATACGAAGGCGGTAGGATTTCTTTAATATTAACCACGATAAATGAATCTTGGTTTGTATGAATTTTTGAAATCCCTGTTTTAATGTCCAATTTTGAAGGCAATTCGTGTTGATCTACCTCAAAAACACCAGGTGTAATTAAAACATTTACCTTATTTTCTTTATTAATTTCTTCCTTAATTTTTTCAGCGCTTTTTCCACTTTTTAATAAATCTTGAATTTGAGTGGCAAATTGTTTTGAAGTTGCCGAATAAATTTCGGCATCTATACGCTGCTTCCACTTAAAATCTTCTTTGTTACTGTTGTAAAATTCTTGAAGTTGCAACGTATCAGTTTTCGCCTTTTGCCAAATGTTTTTGTTCATCACGTCAAAAATTAAAAGTCCGTCGCGATATTCGTTTAAAACGGCAGCATATTCTTCGTTATCGTCTTCTAATTTTAGTTTGAAATATTCCTTTAATTGGGCCGTTTCAAACTCGTCATAAAATGATGCCAATAGAGCGGCTTTGTCTCTAAACGCTCTTGTAGTTTTTTGACGGTCGTTTATAAATGCGGCAAAGTCTGAAAATCTTACTTCATTATCTCCTATGGTAAAGATTGTTGTATCATTAGCTGTAGAAATAGGCTCCATTTCCCACTTTCTCTTTAACACCTCGTCGCCCACATAGTTTTTAAAAAAGGGCATAAAATCTGTGCCTTTTTTATAATTGTACTTCTGCTTTATTTTGTTGTTGATTGCCGAAGTAACAATTTTTGAACGATCGCCGCTAGAGACCTTCTTTTCAATTGTTTGTCTTTGCTCCTCAAAAGTTTCCATTGGCAGCACTTTATCTAATCTAATAATATGCCAACCAAAATCTGTTTTAACAGGCTTACTTATTTCGCCAATATTTTTTAATTGGTAGGCAGCTTCTTCAAATTCTGACGCACGTAAATCGCCTTTGGTAAAGGGCTTAAGTTTCCCTCCTTTTACTCCTGAATTTTTATCGTCTGAAAATTGCTTGGCAAGACTTTCAAAAGACTCACCCTGTTGTACCATGGTGTACAACTCATTAATACGTTCTTCTGCATTAAAATCGCGAGGCCCTTTTTTATCTGAAATCATAATATGCGACACAACAATTTTGGGTAACTTTTCTCTGCGATCGTGTACTTTAATAATGTGGTATCCAAAGCTCGTTCTTACAATGTCTGAAATTTCGCCAGGCTCGGTATTATAGGCTTCGGTTTCAAAAGGGTAAACCATATTAAAGACAGTGAAGTATCCTAAAGCCCCAGCTCGTTGTTTGGCGCCCGGCTCTTCAGAATGCGCTTTGGCTAATTCGCTAAAGTCTTCGCCATTAAGTGCGCGTTCTCTAATAGATTTAATTTTATTGTACGCGGTTAATGTGTCCTGCGGTACCGCATCATAACCTACTCGCACCAAAATGTGTGAAGCGTCAATTTCATATTTACTGCGCTCAAAGGCTTCTTTTGCCAATTCTTCGGTTACTTTATCTTCAAAAAGATAAGTACGCGAAAGTTGGTCGCGATACTGCGAAAATTCATTTAAATAATTAGGTTCTTTATCTAAATCTTGCGCCTGTGCTTCGGCTATTTTTAACTTGTAATCAATAAATAACTGCAAGTAGCTATCAATATCTTTTTGCGAATCGTCTTGAACAAGGTCTAAATTTTTCTTGTAAACACGTTTAAACTCGTTTGAATAAACTGGCTTTCCATCAATTGTAAGTAGTACTTCTTTTTTACTTTGTGAAAAAACAGAACTAGTACCCAAAAAGGCGAAAATAAACAGAAAAAGAAATTTTTTCATCATGATAATTGATTATTAGTTTTAATTGAAGCGTCGCAAAAATAGCAAAATCCTAAGATACCACGTATTAGAAAAGCAAACGATTTTTAAGTAATTATAGTGTGATGAATTTTTACACGAAATACTAAAATCTTGTACCTTGCAAAATATTAAAATTAAAAAGTGCGCGTTAAAAAAACCTTTTTAAACCGCCCAATTTAAAACATATTTTAAATGCCTGAAAGAGTTAAACTTATATGGGATTTTCACGGCCCCAATGCCGAACCCACTGCACAGCACCACGCAAAACACCTCACTGAATATATGGAAGCCGAAGGTTTAAAAAACAGTTTTACGGGACACGAAAAATTGACACCTTCACATTTTACTGCTTTTATGGTTGTAGAAAAATCTTTGATGAATACCCTAAGAGAAACTTTAAAACCTACGCGCGGTCAATATTACAACGATTAGTTTTTCCTAGTAAATAGTTAAAGTGAAAAACTCCACAGAATGTAAATAATAGGTTTAATACCAATTTTTCTCACTGAAAAATTTTTCGTTTTTTCATTGTACAAATTTCACAAACGCTGATAATCAGTATTCATAATTGCAATAATTATAGTAATATTGTGCTCTAAATTTATAAAACAATAACAATGAAATTTTTAAAAATAGCTATATTTTTTATTGGTATATCGGCTTTTGCACAAAGCAAAGTAGGCTCGGTAGATGTAGAATACATTATTTCAAAAATGCCCGAAATGCAGACCGTTATTTCGCAAATGGAAGCCTACGGCAAAGAGTTGGATGTTGACTTAAATAAAAAAGTAGACGCTTATAAAAAACTGGCCGAAGCCTATAAGGCAGGAGAAGCCAACTTTACGCCAGAAGAGAAAAAAGAAAAGCAAGCCGAACTTTTAAAACTCGATGCCGATATTCAAAAATTTCAACAAAATGGTAGTAAACTCATGGAAATTAAGCGCCAAGAGAGTTTAAAACCGCTTTATACCAAAATTGGCGTAGCGTTAGACAAGGTTGCCAAAGCACAAAACTATACGCAAGTAATGCAAATTAATCAAGATCTTGTATATCTAGACCCGCAATACGATTTAACTGTGCCTATTTTAAATGAATTAGGCATTGAAATTACAACAGAAGAGCAAACAAAAGAAGAATAGTATTTCTGAAAAACTTTGCATCAAACAAAAAAGCATTGAGGTAAATCTCAATGCTTTTTTTATGCTTTGTATCTAAATAAAATTACCTGCTGTAATTAGGCGATTCTTTAGTAATAGTTACATCGTGCGGATGACTTTCATTAATACCCGAAGAAGTAATCTTTACAAATTGACCGTTTTCTTTTAATGTAGCAACATCTTTTGCACCACAATATCCCATCCCAGCTCTTAGTCCGCCAATAAATTGCGTCATACTCTCTACCAATTCACCTTTGTACGGTACGCGGCCTACAATACCTTCGGGAACTAATTTTTTAATATCGTCTTCCACATCCTGGAAATAGCGGTCTTTTGAGCCTTGTTTCATCGCTTCAACAGATCCCATACCGCGATACGATTTATATTTTCTTCCTTCGTAAATAATAGTTTCGCCCGGTGACTCTTTTGTACCCGCCAATAATGAACCTAACATAACACAGTCTGCTCCAGCGGCTAAAGCTTTAGGAATATCGCCCGTATAGCGAATACCGCCATCGGCAATTACCGGAACACCACTTCCTTTTAACGCAGCTGCCACCTCAAGCACTGCCGAAAATTGCGGGAAACCAACGCCGGCAACAACTCTGGTAGTACAAATGGAACCTGGTCCTATTCCTACTTTAACAGCATCGGCACCTGCATCTACCAAGTATTTGGCAGCTTCGGGGGTTGCAATATTACCCACAATAACATCTAAATCAGGAAATTTTTGCTTTACTTGTTTTAATACTTCTACCACGCCTTTGGTGTGACCGTGGGCAGTATCTATAATAACCGCATCTATTTGGGCATTCACTAAAGCTTCGGCTCTTTCAACAGCATCGGCAGTAACACCTAATGCAGCTGCCACTCGCAATCTTCCGTATTGATCTTTATTTGCAATAGGCTTTTGGGTAAGCTTGGTTATATCTCTAAAAGTAATAAGCCCCAATAGTTTCCCATCGTCGCTTACAACGGGTAGTTTTTCAATTTTGTTTTTCTGAAGAATTAATTCGGCTTCTTTTAAAGAAGTACCTTGGGCCACCGTCACTAAGTTTTCGGTGGTCATCACTTCGCTTAAAGAGCGTTTTAAGTCTTTTTCAAATCGCAAATCACGATTAGTCACAATTCCTATTAAAGTTCCATTGGCGTCGGTAATAGGAATTCCGCCAATACTATACTCGCGCATTGTGTTTTGAGCATCGCCCACGGTATTGTCTTTTTGCAGGGTTACAGGGTCTATAATCATGCCGCTTTCGGCACGTTTTACTTTTCTAACTTCGGCAGCCTGTTGCTCAATAGTCATATTTTTATGAAGCACTCCTATTCCTCCTTCACGTGCCATGGCAATAGCCATAGCGCTTTCGGTTACAGTATCCATAGCCGCCGAAACGATAGGAACGTTTAACGAAATATTACGTGAAAACTTAGTAGCGATAGATACTTCGCGAGGTAAAACTTCTGAATAGGCAGGAACTAACAGTACATCGTCGTAAGTAAGTCCTTCTCCTAAAATTTTGTTATTGTGTGCAGTCATTGCAATTAAATTAACTTTCGAAGATTACGAAAGTGATTAAGAATTAATTGCGTGCAAATGTACGGTAAAATTATGAAAAATTAGTACTTCTGAATTCTTTTATGATTTCCTAAAATACACTTTATAAAAAATTAGCTAAAGCCAAAATCTATTTTTTTTCGGCCGAAACAAACAATTGTAAAAGTACCGCGACTGCAGCAATTATATAAACTACGGTCATTAATGTACCCGAAATCATTACAACCCACTTCATCCACAACATACCTTTCCACATAAAATAAATACCTCCAAAGGTTAAAAGGATAGAAAAGAAAGGTTCAATCATTAAAAAAGCCTTTAGTTTTTTTGGCAGAGAAGTAATTGCCACCAACCCGCCTAAAAGAAAAAATATTAAGGAAATGGAGAGTATGTGGGTATGAATTATGGTAAGCATTTCTCGCTCCCCTTTTTTAAATTTCATAACCGCAACATCTTCAGCATCTTCGTTCCCCAAATAGTTTTCTACTAGCCCATTGGTATTGGTAGAATCTGTTTGTTTTACAAAGTTTAGGCCCGTAAAATACCCTACACTTAAAACAATAACAAATGCCGCAATAAATTGTTTTACATACGTGGGAAGCTGATGAATACGGCCGTGAAGTTGCATTTATAGTGCTTTAGTTTTTTGAAGAATTGCAATACTTTTTAAAAGTGAATTCATTTCAGAAGTTAACGAGCGCACCGAAATTGTAGCTCCGCTAATAGGAATTATGTTTTGATTATAAACAAATTCTTCCGAAGTTGGCGTCGCACCAAAAAATTGTTTTAACCAACGTTTGCTTCCTATTTCGCCCCCGTATTCTTCTCTATAAATTAAAACTTTGCTATGGGTAATTGCAAAATCTTTATCAAATAAAACTAAGTAATCAAAAGTAGCAGTTTTACTAGGTGCATTGCCTATGTAGCCATACCCTACTAATTTATTATTTGAACCCATTATTTTAAACAGGTTTTCATTTCCAAATTCGGCCACTGTTTTTTGATTCAAATCCTGCGGGATTGAGATTACTTCTTTTGAAATATTCTCAATCCCGTAGTATTTTACCATTTCTTTATAAGCTCTCTTTTCTACTTTTTGCGGAACAGCAAATGCTACAAATAAAAATGACGCAATAAAAAGTAAAGGCAATTTAAATTTCATAATGCAAAGGTATTAATTTCAACTGTTACTATTAAAAAAGTGAGCTTAATAAAGCTGGGTTGTATTTCTATTTTAGAACCAAACGCCTATACCGAAGTTCATTTGGTTTTTAACATCTCCTCCATCTACGGCGTTATCTCTAAACTGGTAGTCTCCCTTAACAACAACACCGTTAGCAATATGGTAAGACAAACCTGTTGTAATATCTTGACGGTTATACGCATCGTTTGCAACTAATGTGCCAGCTGTACTCGCATGCGTATCGTACTGCTCGTAGCGTGCAAATGCATATAGCTTTTGCTTAGCTGTAAGCGGCAATAAATTATAAGCTCCTTCTACATAAAAACCAGAAAGGGCGCTACCTAAATCTTTTCCTGTTAAAGTGTTATAATCTTCGGTATCGCTAAGTGATGCGTAGATAAACTGCCCACGAGCGGTAAATTTTTTAAACGCGTAACGCGCATCAAAACCAACCATTGCTATCCCAATGTTAGCTCCATCAAGGTGCTCAACTTTATCATCGGCTTGAGTTTTCCCGAAATATCCAGACAATCCAAAACGCAGACCAGGAATTCCGTAATAATCTAACTTAGTAGAAAAAGTAGGGCTATCTACAGTAGATTTTATACCTTTTTGGCGTCCGCCACGCAAACCATCTTTACCTTTTAAAAAGCCTTTAATCTCGCCATCACCATCTAGTGCGGTAGATTTAAATCCGTTAAAAATATATGCTTGGTATCCTAAAGAAAGGTCTGGAAAACGACCGGTTACCCCAACCCCTAATTCTCTCCAAGTAGTAGGTACAATTTGGTTGTCTAATGCCGGACGACTTGTACCGTTAAAAGTTGTTGGTTCGTGGTATTCGTTTATAATTCCCATAGGTACTAACATTAAACCACCACGCAAACTTATATTATTACTCAACGCATAATTTACAAACGCCTGCTCTACATAAATTTCATTAACGTGCTCAAATTCAATTTCGGTAACAAATTGGGTTCTTTCATCAAATTTATACCCTAATAAAAGCACAAGTCTGTGAACATCAAGTTTTCCATTATCACCTTCTGGCTGATTGTAAACCATTTCGCCATAACCACCTATCGTTACAGATTTTCCGAAATTACCCGAAAGTATGCGTTGCGCAGAATTTTCGTAAGTTTGAGGCTGAATTGAATCTGTTGCAGTTTGTGAAAAAGTAATTGCGCTAACAAGCAAAGCTACTAATGTAGTAATTCTTTTCATGAAATATTATTTAGACTGAATTAAAATAAATTGATTTTTTCAGCCGCAAAAATAATAGCGTTTCTACAATCTCGCAAGTTTATTTAGAACAAATTTAAATAGATTTTATATTTCAAATTATTGGGCGGGAATTTGCCCTTGGTTGTATTTGAGACTTACCATATTAGCCCAAGTGAGTAATAGTTGCTTGTCTTTAGAAGAAAGGTCGCCGTGCATAATTTCGTAAGATGGGAGTGGCATTTCATCTTTTTCAACCACCTCAATTACTTCTTCTATTTTATGAGCTTTCTTTTTTAATGAATAACTATTCCATTCTGAAACATTAAAATGGCTTTTCCCGTGTTGAATGTGTTCGTCGAGCCATAGCGAAAGTGGCGCCACCTGTGCATACCAAGGGTAATCAGTCTCATTGCTATGACAGTCGTAACAATTGTCTTTTAAAACTTGAACTAATTTAGCCGAAGGTTTCGTTTCGGCCTCAAAAGCAGCAACACTTTCATACCCCTCATTATTTTTTTCGGGCCGAAAAAATTGAAGGCCAATTAAAATTGCTACCGCGACTATTGCCAATATTTTTACGACCTTTTTCATTCCATGTGTCTATTTGGTTTTTAAATATTCTATAATAGCTGTACGTATATCTGCAGCAATTTCACCTTCGGTCGGGGTGTGTATTTTTATTACGTCTTTATTTTCAGGTGTTAAAAAAGGAATATCCAAGCCTTTTAATAAAAAATCGCTAAATGCTACTGTGTATGTTTTATCGTCTGTTATAGTTTCATCTTCACCAATTTGCCAATCTCCGTTACTGTTTTTTGTAAAGTTATAGCGCTGCAGATAGGCTCCTTCACCAGCTTGCGCCGTACCGTAATTCAATACTTGTTTTAGCAAACTTCCTTTTAAATCTACTTTTAGTACACCGCCGCCAAAGGGCAAAACCCTAAAAATATCTACTGCAGTAATATCGCCAGCCAGCTCATCGTCAATTCTGATAGAACCCCCGTTTACCAAAGCTCCGGCAACATTGTCATTAAACGAATAGGCCATCGATCGTGCAATTAAATGACCCAAATTGGTTTGTTTGCTTCTGCTTGCCGTATCGGTTCCATCTAAGGGAGTTTTGGCGGTAAAGATAACTTGTGTGGGATCGTCTACAATTTCTTTTAATTTCTCATCTACTATATTCGTCCATTTACTTACAACCTTAGCCACTTTTGGCGAAGAAGCTGTTTTACTTGTTATCATAACCAGTTCTGAATCGAGAAATAAATCGTTGGTATTTAAATTATAAGTAAGCGTATGTACATATAAACTTTTGGCGTTCGCATCGGCTTTTGCGATAATAGTATTGCCTTCTTTTTTCAGCATATTAAAATGCTCGTGTCCTCCCATTATCAATGGAATATCTTTTAATCTTCTCGCTATTTCTCTGTCTTCATCAACGGCAACGTGGGTTAAGCCTACAACAAAATTGGTCTCATTAGACGCCAATTTATAAGCACGTTCGGCTTCGTTATACATATCGCCATAATACACATAATCTTTAGGGTTTGAAGGTAGTGTTACGCCCACAACACCAAATTTCACTTGTTTATTGGCACTATTCGTGGCTGTAAAAATTGAATAATCTGTAGCGGGTACAACGGCATTTGCTCGCTTACTTTTAAAGAAGTCTCGGTTACCATTGCTAAGGTGACGCACATTTGCCGAAGTCCACTCAAACCTCGATTCATTTAATCGTTTTTGAAGGTCATCTTCATCCAAATCAAATTCGTGATTTCCGAAGGTAACCAAATCAATTTCCATAGCATTTAATACATCGACAATGTGTTGGCCATAAATGCGTTCACCATCAACTTTTATGGTTCCTATCAACGACGGATTTAAAAAATCTCCCGCTAAAAACAGGTAGGTATTTGGATTTTGTTGTTTAATAGAATCTCGAACGTGCGCAACACGAGCCAATCCGCCGTATTCGCCAGCATTTAACGGTGCAATTTCGTACACATCATTAATTTGCACAATCTTTATTGTAACTGTTTCATCGCTTTGTTTCGCCGTGTTTGCAACTGGTTTTACACCAGCACAGCTCATTATAAAAAAACTAAGTAGTACAGGTAAACAAAAGATCTTTTTCATAATTAATGGTATTTAGTAAAAATTTTTGTCGCCTCATTATGCGCACTCTCACACGACATTGGGTTAATATTGCTCTTTATTTTATGAGTGGTGAAATAGCTTAACATTTTTTCGGTAGGCATATTTCCTGTTAAATCGTCTTTTGCCATTGGGCAACCTCCAAACCCTTGAATTGCACCATCAAACCTACGACAACCTGCTTTATATGCTGCATCAACTTTTTCGTGCCACGCTGTTGGTGTAGTGTGTAAATGAGCGCCAAACTCAATGTTTGGATATTTGGGTATTAAGTTACTAAACAAATACGAAATAATATCGGGGGTTGAAGTACCTACTGTATCGCTTAACGACAAAATTTTAACCCCCATATTGGCAAGTTTCTCGGTCCACTCGCCTACTATCTCTACATTCCACGGGTCGCCATAAGGATTGCCAAAGCCCATAGATAAATAGGCTACAACTTCTTTGTTATTTTTATGGGCAAGGTTTAAAATATTTTGAAGCAAAACCATTGATTCGTCAATGGTTTTATGCGTATTGCGCATTTGAAAATTTTCAGAAATTGAAAATGGATACCCCAAATAATCAATTTCGGGATGTTTTACGGCGTCTTCGGCACCTCGAAAATTTGCAATAATAGCAAGTAATTTACTCTTTGTATTGCTTAAATCGAGCTTTGAAAGTACTTCGGCTGTATCTTTCATTTGCGGAATTGCCTTTGGTGAAACAAAACTTCCAAAATCAATTGTATCAAAACCACAGCGCAAAAGCGATTGTATGTATTTCACCTTTAAGTGCGTCGGAATCCAGTCTTTTATGCCTTGCATGGCATCGCGCGGACATTCTATTATTTTTACTTCTTGCATTGCCTCAAAGATAGCCTTTGAATAAGTAATTACGAAATTAGCACTGCGAAAAAATGATTACTGAATAATTCAGCTTTAGATTTTACAAAATAGGAAATATTAAAAACTCATTCACTTGTATGTTATTTAAGAAAGTACCGCACGAGCCAATTGACCGTAAGCGCTTACGGCAGCAGGATAAAAATTGCAATCCCTACAAAAACTACAATTTGCAACCACTTTAAAACCTTCCCCATGTTTTTCCAATTCATTATTAAAGATGAAATTTTACCCGCTCCAACAGCAATGGTGCTAAAAACAAGAAAAGATACCACCATAAACGTAATACCCAAAATATAAAATTGAACAACCGTATTCCCTTCGGTATTCCATAAAAAACCGGGAAAGAACGCCAAAAAGAAAATCATTACTTTGGGATTAACTAAATTCATAATGACACCTGTTTTAAAAAGTTGCCAATACGATTTTTTTGGTACACTTCCCGATACTGTAATCTGCGCACTACTTTTATATACCGAAAATGCTAAATAAAGTAAATAACAAGCTCCCAAAACCTTTATACCATAGAAAATTTTTGGGGAGGCTGTTATTATAGCCGATATTCCAAAAGCCAAAAGCGTTGTATGCACAATACAGCCACTAATTAATCCAGCGGTTGTTGCTATCCCACTTTTAGTACCATTTACCAAAGATTGGGTAAGTACGTAAACATTATCTGGCCCTGGTGAAATGGCAAGTGCAAGTGTGGCAAACGAAAAAGAAAGTAAAGCTTCCAGCATACTAAGGTGTTACTACTGCATTTAAACGGAATTGTATTTCTTTAAAATCGCTTTATTAATATCCTTAATTAACCCTGGCCCTTCGTAAATAAAACCTGTATAAAGTTGAACCAAACTAGCACCAGCCTCCAACTTTTCTAAAGCATCTGCAGCCGAATGAATTCCACCCACTCCAATGATAGGAAATGAATTATTGCTCTTTTCTGAAAGAAAACTAATTACTTCCGTAGCTCTTTTATTTAATGGCTTTCCGCTTAAACCGCCCATTTCCACTTTATTTGAAGAGGTTAGTCCCTCGCGCGAAATAGTAGTATTGGTAGCAATTACTCCGTCAATTTTAGTTGTTTCAACAATATCAATAATATCTAAAAGTTGTTCGTTGGTTAAATCGGGAGCAATTTTTAGTAAAATAGGTTTTCTTTTTTCCTTTAATTTATTTTTGTTTTGAAGCGTTTGCAACAAATCGGTTAGTGGTTTTTTCTCTTGTAAGGCTCGCAAATTTGGGGTGTTGGGCGAACTTACATTAACTACAAAATAGTCTACATAATCAAACAATTCTTCAAAACAAATTAAATAATCGTTTACCGCTTCGTCATTAGGTGTGGTTTTATTTTTTCCAATGTTTCCGCCAATTAAAACCCTGTTTGTAAGCGGAGTTGGCCCCACTTTTCCATTGTTTTGCAATCTTTCAACTGCCGCTTCCACCCCGCCATTATTAAACCCCATACGGTTAATGATAGCCTTATCTTCCTTTAAACGAAAAAGTCGCGGCTTTTCGTTTCCAGGTTGAGGACGCGGGGTTACAGTTCCTATTTCAATAAATCCAAATCCGAAGTTTGAAAGTTCTTTATAAAGCTTGGCATCTTTATCAAAACCAGCTGCAAGCCCAACAGGATTTGGAAATTTTATACCAAAAAGTTCGCGTTCTAATTGAGGGGATTTAACTTTATAAATGCTTCGGAAAATTCTTCCAAAACCTATATTGTGAAAAAACTGAACTAAAGTAAAGGTGAAATGATGAATATTTTCAGGATCGAATCTAAAAAATAACGGACGAATGATAGTTTTGTACATAATTAAAAAAATGTGGTACAAAAATACACTAAACAATGTATTTGTTATTTTGAATATGCTTTATTTTGTATAGTAAATAAAAAAGATATGATTGAAAAAAAACACATTATAAATCGCTTTAAAAGTTATGTTACTATTGACACAGAGAGCGACCCAAATAGCGACACCACGCCAAGCACCGAAAAGCAGTGGGATTTAGCCAATAAACTAGCCGAAGAGTTAAAGGAAATTGGCATGGAAGACGTTACCATAGATGAGAACGCATATATTATGGCAACGCTACCATCAAACGTTTCGCACGATGTTCCGGTAATTGGTTTTGTATCGCATTTTGATACTTCACCAGATTTTACGGGTGCAAATGTAAAGCCACAAATTGTTGAAAATTACGACGGAAAAGATATTGTTTTAAATGCGGAAAAAAACATTGTTTTATCTCCAGATTATTTTGAAGATTTATTGCTTTACAAAGGGCAAACATTAATTACTACCGATGGTACAACCCTTTTGGGCGCCGATGACAAAGCTGGAATTACTGAAATTGTTTCGGCTATGGAATATTTAATAAACAACCCGCAAATAAAACACGGGAAAATTCGTGTAGGCTTTACACCAGACGAAGAAATTGGCCGAGGCGCGCATAAATTTGATGTTGAAAAATTTGGCGCAGATTGGGCATATACTATGGACGGTAGCCAAGTTGGCGAACTGGAGTATGAAAATTTTAACGCAGCCGGTGCCGTGGTAACTGTAAAAGGTAAAATTGTACACCCGGGCTACGCCAAGGGAAAAATGGTAAATAGCATGTACATTGCTACAGACTACATCAATTCATTACCAAGGTTAGAAACACCCGAGCACACCGAAGGTCGTGAAGGATTTTTCCATCTACACACAATTAAGGGCACAGTAGATGAAACACAACTTCAATACATTATTCGCGACCACGACAAAGAACATTTTGAAGCTCGAAAAGAAATGATCCAAAAATTGGCAAACGATTTAAACGAGCAGTTTGAAATGGAGGTTGTTACTGTTGAAATAAAAGACCAATATTTTAACATGCGCGAAAAAATTGAGCCTGTAATGCACATTGTAGAAATTGCTGAAAAAGCAATGCAACAAGCCAATATTAAACCTTTAATAAAACCTATTCGCGGCGGAACCGATGGTTCTCAATTGAGTTTTATGGGCCTACCTTGTCCAAATATTTTTGCAGGCGGTCATAACTTTCACGGGAGGTACGAGTACGTTCCCGTTGAAAGTATGATAAAAGCAGTAGAAGTAATTGTAAATATTGCACAAATTACAGCAGAAGACTTATCTTAATTTACAGAAAAGGAGTAGTAAAAAAACTACTATAAATGCAAAAAGCACCAAAACCAATTAATTTGGAATTTGGTGCTTTTTTAATAACTAAGCTTAAATTACTTTTTACCTTTTGCTGGTGGCGGATTAAGTTTAGCTGTTCTTTCCATTGAAATTGCAGCCTTTTCAAACTTTAATTTACCGGCTAAGCTTTCAATAACGCAAGTACCGTCATCGTGTAGCTCTAAAATTTTACCGTGTAAGCCACCGGTTGTAATAATTTTATCGCCTTTTTTAAGTTGGGCCGCAAACTGTTTTTCTTGTTTGGCCTTTTTCATTTGTGGACGTATCAAAAAAAGATACATCACCACAAACAATAAAATTATAGGTAAAAAACTTTGTATTTGTTCCATAACAATTATTTATTCCTAAAAGATGTATTAGGAAGTTGGGGTTTTAACTGGTGTTTGAGCACCCGCTTTAGGGTTTACAAAGGCTTTAATGGTTAAAGTCTCTTTACCAGCCTTTGTGTTTGTAGTTATAGTAACAGTTTTACTAACTTGGTTTTGACCACTACCGTTAAATTTAACTAATAGTTCACCAGAGTCGCCTGGAGCAACTGGCTCTTTAGTATATTCTGGCACTGTACATCCACAGCTACTTTTTGCGTTTACAATCATTAAAGGTGCTTCACCAGTGTTTGTAAATTTAAAAACGTGCTCTACGTTTGTACCTTGGTCAATTGTTCCAAAGTCGTGCTGGCTCTTTTCAAAAGACATTACTGGAAATTTTCCAGACTCAGCATCACGTGCTTCGGCAGTTGCAACGTTTTCTTCGTTAACTTTATCTGCTGCATTATCTTTGCAAGAAGAAAAAGTAAAAACAGAAATTAGTGCTACTAATAAAACTGATTTTTTCATGATAATTTAGATTTTTATGTTTTTAGCTCGCCAAAAATAGGGATTTTTTTAATCTTATTGAAGCCCGCGTCCAATTTTGTTGAGAATCCCTTCCCCTTCATATTCCTTTACTAATTTGTCTAAAATTCCGTTGATAAATATGCTACTTTTAGGAGTAGAATACTCTTTTGAAACTTCTAAATACTCATTAATGGTAGCACGAACCGGGATTGATGGAAAGTATAAAAATTCGGCAATTCCCATCTTTAAAATTATTAAATCTAAATCTGCAATTCGCTCTTGGTCCCAATTGGGTGTCTTTCCTTCTATTTGCGCATTTAGTTTGTCTTCGTTTAAAACAACTTTTCTAAACAAAGTAATGGCGTATTCGCGATCTTCGGTATTTTTATACAATGCAGGAACTAATAATGAAGAAGCATTTTTTTCTGAAAGCTTATTTAATGCTTTTACAATGGCAGTATTTACCAAAGGAATATCATCTACCCAGGTAAGGCGTTTATCTTCCAAATAGTCATAAAGTTTGTCATTGGGCGCAATAACTTCTTTGTATAACTTAACAATAAAGGCTTGATCTTCTTTATAAGTAGTTTCTTTTTTTAATAAATACGCATTGTACCAATCTAGTTCGCGAAGCTCATTAAAAAGAATAATTACATACTCACTATCTAATTGCCAATAGTTAAGGTGTTTTTTGTCAATAACATCGGCGAAGGTGGTATTTTCGGCAATTAGCTGTAACAACTTGTTATCTACAAATGTACGACTCGGGTTTTTTTCAGAATCTGTTGCTAAATATTTTTTTTGTGAACGCTCTAAATAGCTTTCAGCCTGCTCTTGAAGCGATAAAAGTAATTGCATCATTACCAAATACAAATCTTGCATTTGGTCTATACTGGTTAGTAGAAATTTTTCTTGTGAATCAATCTTTGAATCGGGACGTTGATTGTAAGCATATACAGACTGCAAAACTTTTACGCGGATATGTCTTCTTGTAAGCATATTATTTTTAAAAGAACGGTTTTAAATAAACAACGCACAAGTTTTTTCTTGTGCGTAGCAAAGATAGTGTTTTATGAAAAAGGAAAACTATTTTTCGTTTTTTCTTGCATCAATTCGAGCTTGCGCTACGTTAAATGCAGCTTGATGAGTTGTAATATCATCGGCTTCGGCCTTTTTCAATATTTCGAGAGTTGTATTGTAAATGTGCTCGGTTTTTCTAATAATTTCCTTGCGGTCGTAATTTTCAAGCTCGGCATAAACATTTATAATTCCCCCTGCATTAATTAAGAAATCTGGTGCGTAAACAATTCCTTTTTCACGAAGCATTTGCCCGTGCTTTTGCTCTTCGGCCAACTGGTTGTTAGCAGCTCCTGCAATAATTGAAGTATTAAATTGCTTAATTGTAGTATCATTTACTGTTGCTCCCAAAGCACACGGCGCGTAGATATCCATCTTTTCGGCATAGATATTATTACCTGTATAAATTTTAACTCCGTACTTATCTCTAACTTCTTCTAAACGCGCTTGGTTAATATCTGAAATATAAACCTGAGCTCCTTCGTTGCTTAAGTTTTCAACTAACGCTTCACCTACATTTCCAATTCCTTGTACGTAAACTACTTTATCTTCAAGCAAGTCTGAACCAAATTTGTATTTAGCAGCCGCTTTCATTCCCATAAACACACCGTATGCAGTAATAGGCGACGGGTTTCCCGCACCTCCTTTAGCTTCTGAAATTCCTGTAACGTGTGGTGTTACCGTACGTACTAAGTCCATATCGGAAGTTGCCATGCCCACATCTTCGGCGGTAATATATTTACCTCCAAGAGAATCTACAAATTCACCAAACTTCAGCATTAATTCTGGAGTCTTTTGTGTTTTGGCATCGCCAATAATTACAGCTTTACCACCACCAAGATTAAGACCAGTGACAGCACTTTTATAAGTCATTCCGCGTGAAAGACGCAATACGTCATTTAAAGCCTCCCACTCGCTAGTGTAATTCCACATTCTCGTTCCTCCCAAGGCAGGTCCCAATACGGTATTATGAATACCAATTATTGCTTTTAATCCAGTATCTTTGTCGTGGCAAAAAACAATTTGTTCGTGATTGTCAAAAGACATTTGCCCAAACACTGGGTCCATTTTATGAAGTTCGTTTGTATTAATTACCTCAGTTACCATAGCTTTTTTATTATATTATTAATCCTTTAAAAAGGCGGTGCGAAAGTAGCTAATTGTTGTCAATTTCACAATGCAACCTGTGTAAATTTAATAAATTTATAGCATCTTGGGGGTTAGTATTTTGTTAAGGACAACCGTTTTCTCATACCAGAAATCTACATTTGCAACCTTTAAATTCGTAAATGAAAGAATTAAAATTTTTAAATAAATATTTATTAAAGTATAAAGGTCGTCTTTTATTAGGGGTTGTAATTACAATAGTTGCAACAGCTTTTAAACTAATAGTACCTATGAAAATAGGCGATTCGGTAACGGTTGTAAAACAATATATAGATGGCGAGGTTACAAATCTCGCGTATGTAAAAGAGCAGTTACTCATTAATATTTTGCTTCTATTAGGAGCCGCTCTGCTTTCGGCTTTTTTTACTTTTATGATGCGACAAACATTTATTGTTGCTTCACGCTATATAGAATACGACCTTAAGAATGAAATATTTCAACACTACGAAAAATTATCACTGGGGTTTTACAAACAAAATCGCACTGGCGATTTAATGAACCGTATTAGCGAGGACGTTTCAAAAGTGCGTATGTATGTTGGACCGGCGTTAATGTACGGTATAACCACAATTACGCTTTTTATTGTGGTGATAAGCTATATGTTTTATACCGCACCCACCCTTACCTTATACGCCATTGCTCCCTTACCTATTTTGTCCATAGCAATTTATAGGTTAAGTGTTCTTATTAACCAAAGAAGTACAATTGTACAACAATATCTGTCAAAACTCACCACTTTTACTCAAGAGAGTTTTAGCGGAATTGCCGTTATTAAAGCCTACGGTATTGAACCCAGAACCAATGCCAATTTTGAAGCCCTGGCCGAAAGTAGTAAAGTAAAAAACATAGACCTCGCAAAGGTTCAAGCTTTATTTTTTCCGCTTATGATGCTTCTTATTGGCGTGAGTAATATCCTGGTAATCTACATTGGTGGAAGCAGATATATTAACGGACAAATAGAAGAGTTTGGTACCATTGTAGAATTTTTAATTTATGTAAATATGCTTACTTGGCCGGTAGCAGTAGTAGGATGGGTAACTTCTATGATACAGCAGGCCGAAGCTTCTCAAAAGCGAATTAACGAGTTTCTTAGCACCAAACCCAAAATTCAAAACTCGGTAATAAAACCCACTCCTATACAAGGCAGTATTGAGTTTAACAACCTATCATTTACCTACCCCGACACCGGAATTACTGCTTTAAAGGACGTATCGTTTACCGTATCGCCCGGCGAAACGCTTGCCATTGTAGGTAATACCGGCTCTGGCAAATCAACAATTTTAGAGCTAATAGGAAGACTGTATGAAGTTGAAGACGAAATGTTAAAAATTGACGATACGCCTATAAAAAAACTAAATTTAAACAGCCTGCGTACTAGCATTGGTTACGTTCCGCAAGATGCATTTTTATTTAGCGATTCAATAAAAAACAATATTCGTTTTGGGAAGGAAAACGCCACAGACCAACAAGTAATTGATGCTGCAAAAAATGCTGCTGTTCATAAAAACATTGTAGCTTTTTCAAAAGGTTACGACACCGTTTTAGGAGAACGCGGTATAACTTTAAGCGGCGGACAAAAACAGCGTGTTTCCATTGCCAGAGCCATAATAAAAGACCCACAAATTCTTCTTTTTGACGACTGCCTCTCTGCGGTAGACACCGAGACCGAAGAAGAAATACTTCAAAATTTATTTAAAATTTCAAAAAATAAAACCACAATCATTGTAAGCCATAGAATATCCTCGGTTAAAAACGCAAACAAAATTATTGTTTTAGAGGACGGAAAAATTCTACAACAAGGAACCCACAATCAATTGGTTAATTCTGAAGGATATTACAAAGAACTTTACGCAAAGCAACTTTTAGAAAAAGAAATGTAAATTAACTTTGGCTGGTTTGGATTTTTTTTAGATTTTTGGCAACACGTAAGTAAAAAATAATTAGAAACTATGAGTGGCCAATATACGATGGAGCAAGAAGAAATATTTTCAAAAGTAATGCGGGCAGGACGCCGAACTTACTTTTTTGATGTAAGGTCTACAAAGGCAGGGGATTTTTACCTTACCATTACCGAGAGTAAGAAATTTACAAACGACGACGGATCTTACCATTACAAAAAACACAAAATTTACCTTTACAAAGAAGACTTTAACGAGTTTAAGGATAACTTAGAAGAAATGATAAACTTTGTTATCAAAGAAAAAGGAGAAGAAGTTATTAGCGAACGCCATCAAAAAGATTACAAAAAAGAAACAGAAGAAGCTCCTGTAGTTGCAGCAAAAGCAGCAGATGAAACAACACCAGACACAAGCAACTTCACCGATATTGAATTTGACGATATATAAATATTTATCATAAAATTTTAAAACCGGCACGGCCAAATCCGTTGCCGGTTTTTTTATGCCCAAAAAAAGAAAATCCTATCTTTGCCGCACTTTAAAAAAAGATGATGTTACAGCAAACTATAAAAACCTTTACCGAAAATCCTAAAAACGACATCCTATCTGGATTAACCGTAGCTTTAGCTTTAGTACCCGAAGCGGTGGCGTTTGCATTTGTTGCAGGTATCGACCCGCTTGTTGGTTTGTACGGCGCGTTTATTATGGGTCTTGTAACAGCTCTTTTTGGCGGTCGCCCCGGTATGATTTCGGGAGCTACTGGCGCCATGGCTGTTGTAATGGTACATTTAATTCAAAAGGGAAATGAAGTAGGACTTTCACTAGCAAACCCCGTAGAATACCTTGGTTTACAATGGTTATTTATCACACTGCTATTTGTGGGCCTTATTCAAATTATGGCGGGAGTTTTAAAACTCGGTAAATTTGTAAGGTTAATTCCGCACCCAGTAATGATGGGCTTTGTAAACGGTTTGGCAATAGTAATATTTCTTTCGCAATTAGGTCTTTTTAAAGAAAGTCGCGGTACAGTACCGCAATGGCTTACAGGGCCCGACCTTTGGGTAATGTTAGCTTTAGTAGGCTTAACAATGGCCATCATGTTTGGTTTGCCAAAACTTACAAAAAAACTACCAGCAGCCCTAATCGCCATCATTGTAGTTGCTTGTATTACAATCTTCGGAAATCTTGATGTAAGTACCGTTGGTTCGTTTATTCGCGATGGTGGTGGTAGCGGTTTAAAAGGTTCACTTCCTGTATTTCAAACACAAATTTTCACATTTATAGATACCATTTCTGGGCATTGGGATTTAATCATTTCAACTGCATTTTTATTGGCGGCAGTTGGTTTAATTGAGTCTTTAATGACACTAAATTTAATTGATGAAATGACCGAAACCCGCGGAAGCGGTAACCGCGAGTGTGTTGCACAAGGCGGTGCAAACATGCTTAACGGCCTGTTTGGCGGTATGGGGGGTTGCGCAATGATTGGGCAATCTATTATTAACGTAAGCTCGGGCGGGCGCGGAAGATTATCGGGAGTTACCGCAGCACTAGCGCTGCTGTGCTTTGTATTATTTGGTGCCCCTCTTATTGAACAAATACCTATAGCCGCTCTGGTTGGGGTAATGTTTATGGTAGTTATAGGAACATTTGCTTGGAGTAGTTTTAGAATTTTAAACAAAATTCCACTATCAGACGCGATAGTTTTAATTGCTGTTTCGGCTATAACTGTGTGGCAAGATTTAGCAATTGCTGTATTTGTTGGGGTAATTATGAGCGCCTTGGTTTTTGCGTGGAAAAGCGCAACTATGATTCGTGCACGCAAGCGTTTTAAGAGTGATGGTACAAAGGTTTATGAAATTTGGGGGCCCTTATTTTTCGGGTCTACGCAAGCTTTTAACACAAAGTTTGATGTGTCTAAAGACCCAGATTCAATTGAAATTGATTTTATTGAATCAAAAATATCCGACCATTCTGGGGTTGAAGCGGTTCGCAATATTGCAAACAAATACATAGATAACGGCAAACAAATTAAACTTGTGCACCTTAGTCCAGATTGTAAGGCACTCCTGCTAAAATGGAACCCAGAATTTAACACAATTATCGAAGATTCTATTGAAGATCCGCGATATCACGTTGTTACAAACACTTTAGATTCGGAAGCGTAAAGCTTATCTTTTTTTGCTGAAATAGAAGTCTATTTTTTTTGTGTTGCCATTTTCTACACCTTCAATCCAAGCGTGTAATGAATCTTTTACTGGCTGCCAATAGATAATTTTTTGCGGGAAATCGTGACTTTTATTTTCAAATATAAATTTATCTCCTTCCGAAGCAACCATAACGAAAGTTACAGGTTTTTCGTGCGGTTTTTTGGGCGATGCAACTGTTAAGTTTAAGTCGCCATTTTTTAATTGCAAAACCATTGCTTCAGCAAAAACAACCTCTCCCGAAACTTCCCGAAAACTATAGCCGGTAAAGCTACTGTCATTTTCTCGCGTCCACGTTTCTTGCGAAAAATCGTTTTCTTTTTCGTTAATCCAAGTGCCGAGTAACCACTGTAATTTCACTAATTTTTCAGCTTCTGCTTCACTTTTATTTTGATTGTTAACTGCGTCGCCTTCCTTGTTTTTACACGATAAAAAACCTAAAAGGACAACTGCTATTATAAAAATGTGTTTTTTCATATTTTAAACTTGGTTTGTCGTATCTATACGGTTTTACGAATGTAGTCTATTTTTTAAAACCGTTATTTACTATTTGTAAATAGCAACTTCACTATTAAAAATATATAATCTTCATACATAATTTTATATATTTAATTGTTATTAAGCCGTTTATACCAGCCCCTCCCCTACATTTTATTTAAAAACCCAATGTTTAAAAATTTAGCAATTATTATATTATTGAGCGTTAATACGCTTGCTTTTGCACAAACTAACAAGCCAATTGACAACCTTCGGTTAGGGGTGGGTATCAATTTAACGGTCGAATATCAAGTAAAACACGGACTAAAATTTAGAGTTGCCGCAACCGGTGGTGTGGCACAATACGTTGAAATTGCAAACGATGATTTCGGGCTATTGCCTTCGGTTCATCTTGGAGTTTTATTTTATAACAAGGGTATTTTGGGGAGTAATTTAAATTATGATTATTATCGAACTACATTTTTCGACTTTTTTGCAAATGCTACTGTAACCCCTGGTTTTACTAACAATTCAACAAAAAAAGAGCTCCAATATCGCTTTGTACCCCTTTATCATTTTTCCGATTTTGTGGCTAACCCGTTGCAAAACACCTTCGATTTTTCAATCTCAATTGGGTCTAATTGGTTAATGAACCCAGATAAAAATAGAGCCTCTCAAACCATCGGTTTTTTAAATTTAAACATTAAGAGGCGCGTACAAATTTCGTATTACAACGATGGTGGTCCCGTGCTGAATTATTTTGGCGACCGAGAGGATCGATTTTATACCGGCGGTATTGTAATTTCGGCACATTTTAATACAAATGCCTATATTGATATTGTAGAATTGAGCTTTCATAAATTTACTGGTTGGCAGCAATACGCAGTAGATACGGCCGATAAGCTTCAATTAGACCATATTCCGTATAAAAACCAAGATGCTTTTGGCTTTAATCAACAACGATGGAGGTTAAACATTATTAGTTACCAGCAACACTTTGGCGCTTATATTTCATTATACGATTTTAACGCTTTGGATTTGCAGGATTTTTTACATTTTAATACAGATTTTCCCTATCATCCAGATTATTATTGGGGTTGGCGATTGGGCGGTGGCGTTTCTTCACAATTTAAAACAGATTAGCTATGAAAAAATCTAAAAATGCAATCTTGGCTATAGTTTTAATGATGATTTTTCAGGCTTGCCAAAGCACAAAATTCATTCCTGTAACGGGTATCGTTGCTATCTCAGAATACGAAATATATGTTTTTCAATTATGTGAATACCGTAACTCATACGGCAACGAACGCTACTTTTTGTGTACCAAAAACGAAGTAGCAAAAAACTCGCAAATAATTGAAGAATTATACTTATTACGCTCCAAAGTAAATCCGGAGAAAATTATTTATATCACTACAAAATCTGATAAATACATACTTCGAAATCGCGGAATATTTAATGATAGCGTGTACAAACAGTATATTATCGCTCAAGATTTTGAGTATGTGTACTTCGGAAAATTGACGAATAATTCAAAAATGGATTTCGTGAATGCTCAGGAAAAATTAACTTTTAAAATTAATAATTTTCCGAACGCTGCTATAATTGAATTAGATAGTATGCACAACCAAACGGCTATAAAAAATACTATTAGCAATAAACATTTAAAACTAGACAAACTGTTTAACGTCCCCATTCAATTTTTTAAAACCGATAGAACAATAGTTTTGCGAAAAAAAACATTAGACCCAGTTAAAACTATTCAGTTAAAAGACAATAGAATAATCTATACTTCCGAAAGTAAAAACATAAACACTCCGCAGCGCAAAAGGCTAAAATACCATCCTATTTATGCACCCACAAACGACTCTATTGTACAGAAAATATTAAAAAATAATACGGTTCAGCTTAAAGCCAAAGCATTGTAGTTTTTAAAATTTTAAAGAATTCTAAGTCCGTTTTTTACAGGTCTTTCGGTTTGCAGTAATGTTACTTGACTGCCTTCTACCGCACCAAGAACAAGACATTCGCTCATAAAATTTGCGATCTGTTTTTTCGGGAAATTGACCACAGCAACAACTTGTTTGCCCACCAATTCTCCTTTTGAATACAGTGCAGTAATTTGAGCAGAGGTCTTGCGTTGGCCCAATTCGCTTCCAAAATCGATTACAAGCTGATATGCAGGGTTTCTGGCTTCGGGAAAGTCGTTTACTGCGATTACCGTGCCTACGCGCATTTCAACTTTCTCAAAGTCAGACCACGTAAGATTATTCGTCATGGTGCAGTCTTAATTTTTGAATCATCGCCGAAGAAACTACAGTTTGGTCTGCCCCGTATGCATCTACAAGCAGTCCTTTTTTACCACTTTTTGTTTCAATTAAATAAAGAATTGTATTGTCACCCGGATCAGTCATTCCTTCAAACCTGTAAAATTTCACAACGTCCAATTCGCCGGCTTTCCATTTCTGTTTAAGTGCTTTAGACTCTATTCCATCTGCAACTAAATTAAAATCTTCGGTATAGCCGTCTTTTTTTAAATCGTCTATTGCTATAGAGAGTGATGAATATGATTTTTTCATAATATTAAATTTAAAATTTAAAGTTAGTAGAGATATAGTGCACCTACAAACTTTTATAAATTCTTTAATAGAAATCTATGTGTTTTATAGTGAAGTAAACCGCAAATAACTATGTAAAAAGTGTAACTTTAAACGAGAAATAACTACTAAGATATAAAAACTACAATGGCGAGAACAGAATCTAAAATGCTTGCGTTGGGAACACAAGCGCCCGATTTCACTTTAATAGATACTATCACCAATAAGCCTGTTTCTTTAAAGCATATTAAAGGCGAAAAAGGCACGGTTGTTATGTTTATTTGCAATCATTGTCCCTATGTAAAACACGTTATAGACGAACTTGTTAGGGTAAGTAACGATTATCGAGTGACTGGTTTTGGTTTTGTGGCAATTAGCAGTAATGATGTGATAAAATATCCACAAGACGCTCCTGCCGAAATGTGGCGTACGGCACGAAAGCACAATTTTTCATTTCCATATTTATTTGATGATACCCAAGAAATAGCAAAAGCTTACCAAGCTACTTGCACTCCAGATTTATATTTGTTTAACGACGATTTAAAGCTAGTATATCGCGGACAGTTAGACGATAGTCGCCCAGGAAACGGTATACCCGTAAACGGTCGCGATTTGCGTGAAGCTATGGACAACATCCTTAACAACAACCCGCAACGCAAAGACCAAAAACCCAGCATAGGGTGTAATATTAAGTGGAAAGAATAGTTTAACTTACTATAGCTATAAAAAAACGTCTCGAAATTTCGAGACGTTTTTTTATCAATAATCTGGGTTAAAAACTACTTAACATCCATTAATTCTACATCGAAAATTAAGGTAGCCGAAGGTGGAATTACACCGCCAGCGCCACGCTCGCCATAAGCAAGGTGCGATGGAATTACAAAGCGAGCCTTGTCACCTACTTGTAAAAGTTGAATACCTTCGTCCCAACCAGTAATTACTTGGCCTACCCCTAATTGAAATTCAATAGGTTGTTTTCTTTTATACGAAGAATCAAACTCGGTTCCATCTATTAAACTTCCTTTGTAATGAACGGCAACAGTTTTACCTTTTTCGGCTTTTTTACCATTTCCTTTCTGAATAATTTTATAACGCAAACCACTATCAGTTTTATCGAAACCTTCAGAAATTTTGTTTAATTCTTCTTCTTGGGCTTTCTTCATTTTTGCAATACGCGCTTCGCGTTCGCCAGTAAAACTTCTAAAAGCTTCAACTGCGTTCCATTTTTCGGCTTCTTCGCCAACGCGAATAATTTCAACCTTTTGCATAGTATCGCCTTGAGCCACACTATCTACAACATCTTGTCCTTCTACAACTTTTCCAAATACAGTGTGCTTATTATCTAACCAAGGCGTAGCCTCGTGTGTGATAAAAAACTGGCTTCCATTGGTACCTGGCCCAGCATTTGCCATTGACAGTATTCCGGGAGTATCATGACGAAGATCTTGATGAAATTCATCGTCAAATTTATATCCGGGACCACCAGATCCACTTCCTTGAGGGTCGCCTCCTTGAATCATAAAATTTGGGATAACTCGGTGAAATTTTAATCCATCGTAATAAGGTTTTCCTTGCGGTTTTGCCGAGTTTTCTAAATTACCTTCTGCCAAAGCAACAAAGTTACCAACGGTTCCCGGGGTTTTATCGTGTGTAAGTTTTAAAAGAATTTCTCCTTTTTCTGTTACAATTTTTGCGTAAATTCCGTCTTGCATTTTTCTATATTTTTAAAGATGTACAAAGGTACTCAATTCTAAATATAGAATATTAATCAACTTTTAAAAATGTAACAAAACCAGTTGCGATTCGTCATACAAATACCAACCTTGTAAAACCATCTTGTGGAAAATATTCTTACAATAAACAATCTCACAAAAAAATTTGGCTCGTTAACAGCCGTAAATAACCTATCATTTACTATTGAAAAAGGCAATGTTTATGGGATCCTTGGTCCCAATGGCAGTGGCAAAAGTACTACCTTGGGAATAGTGTTAAATGTGGTTAATAAAACGTCGGGCAATTTTCAATGGTTTGATGGAAATACCGATACCCACAATGCGCTAAAAAAAGTAGGTGCCATTATTGAACGACCCAATTTTTACCCGTATATGACGGCAGTGCAAAACCTGCAATTAGTTTGTAAGATTAAAGAAGTTTCGGAACAAAAAATTCACGAAAAGCTTAAACTTGTTGGATTGCTTGATAGAAAAGACAGCAAATTTAGTACCTTTTCATTAGGAATGAAACAACGCTTGGCAATTGCCTCGGCCCTATTAAACGACCCCGAAATCTTAATCCTCGATGAGCCTACAAACGGTTTAGACCCACAGGGAATCCATCAAATAAGAGAAATTATAAAAACCATTGCCTCGCAAGGAACCACTATTTTATTAGCTTCACATTTATTAGACGAGGTTGAAAAAGTATGCACCCACGTAGTTATTTTGCGGCAGGGGGTGAGTTTGTATTCGGGTAGTGTGGATGGCATGATAGCTAGCCATGGCTTTTTAACTATGAAATGCAACAATATGGAGATGCTTTACCAAGCCGTGGAAAACAATGAGGCATTTGGAAAAGTTAAGCGCGAGGGCGAATATTTAATCGTTTACCTCAACCAACCTATGGATGCTACCGATGTTAATAAACTTCTTTTTGAACAAGGCATAACCCTCTCGCATCTTGTAAAACGCAAAGAAAGCCTTGAAGAACAATTCCTTGAATTAACCAAACAAAACTAAGCTGCATGCTACGATTGCTAAATATTGAATTACACAAATTACGCTACAACCGCTCTGCCAAAATAATTTCAATAATTTATTTTGTTCTTATAACTTTTATAGCGCTTATCTCCTCCATCGAATTTAATTTCGGGAATTTTCACTTTCGTGTGGCAGACCAAGGAATTTTTAACTTCCCCTACATTTGGCATTTTAACACCTATGTTGCTGCTATTCTAAAACTGTTTTTAGCAATAGTAATTGTTTCAATGGTAAGTAATGAATATAGTTACCGTACCTTAAAACAAAATTTAATAGATGGTTTAAGCAAGAGAGAGTTTGTACTTTCAAAATTTTTAACCGTACTGCTCTTCGCCGCAATTTCTACCTTTTTTATCTTTTTGGTGTCGCTTATTCTTGGTTTAAGCTTTTCAGATTATAACGAATTGGGCATTATTTTAAGCGACTTAGAATACATTGGCGCCTATTTTATAAAACTGGTAGCGTTTTTCTCCTTCTGCCTTTTTTTGGGCGTTTTTGTAAAACGTTCGGCATTTGCACTTGGGTTTCTAATTGTTTGGCAAATTATTGAATGGCTTTTGTACGGTTTAATGAAATGGCAATTGTTTAAAGACACCCAAATAGCCGATAAAGTATCAATTTTCTTTCCACTTAACGCCATGGCTAATCTTATAAAAGAACCTTTAAGTAGGTTGGGTGCAATACAATCTGCCGCAAACCAATTGGGAGAAAATTTCAACAAAGATTACGGGGTAGGATTTTTTAATGTGCTCATCGTACTGGTGTGGACGGCTCTTTTCATTTACTGGTCTTATGCAATTTTAAAGAAAAGAGATTTGTAAAAATAAGTTGCGCATTTTATGAAATTGCAGTTTGTGTTAACCGTAACTTATTCAGAAGAATAAATTGCAATTTAAACTTAATACGCCATTTTTGTCTATATTTAGCAGACAATCAAGGCCTCGTATTTTTGAAACTTTCAACCTTCATATTTATTCTGTTATTTCCAATTGTGGTTATTTCGCAGGATATTTCACTTTATCAACAATTTAATGGTCAATATGATTATACAGCCTTTGGAAATACGCTTAACGTTGAAGAAAACGGCACCGGTGGCCAATGTTTTATCTTAACCAGTAGCAGCGCAAATTTTCAGCTACAACCAAGCCAAGAAATTGTAGCGGCTTATCTATATTGGGCAGGATCGGGTCCCGGCGATTTCAACGTAACGCTTAACCAAACACCAATTGTTGCCGAGCGTACGTTTAACCTAACCTTTAATAGCGGTGGCACAGACTATGTTTATTTTGCAGCATTTGCTAATGTTACCAATCAAGTTATTAATACCGGAAACGGAAATTATACGCTTTCAGACTTAGATCTCACCCAAGTAATCCCCGAATATTGCAGTCCGCCAGGTTCGGGTACAAATTTTGGCGGTTGGGCCATTACAGTGGTTTATGAAGATGCTGCGCTGCCCAACAATCAAGTAAACATCTTTGACGGTTTAGAGAGTGTGTCCCGAAACAATCAATTGCTAGAAATTACATTAAATAATTTAAGAGTTTTAGATACGCAAGGGGCCAAAATTGGCTTTCTTGCCTGGGAAGGTGATAGACAAATTGCAGTAAATGAAACGCTTCGTATTAACGGCAACATTCTTAGCAATCCACCCTTAAATCCTGCCGATAACGCCTTTAATGGTACAAATAGTTTTACCAATAGCGATGTGTTATACAATATGGATATAGACGTATATCCTATTTCAAATTATATAAGTCCGGGCGATACTTCAGCAACTATTCAACTTACCAGCGGACAAGATTTTGTAATGATTAATAATATTATTACTGTCCTTAATACCGAATTGCCCGACGCCACAATTTCAATAGATAATATTATTGGAGCGACTCAATGTGGCAATCGTGAAATTACAATCGAGTACACAGTTTATAACCGCAACAGTACCGATATTTTGCCCGCAGGAACGCCAATTGCAATTTATGCAAATACCCAATTAATTGCACAAACCGAAACTGTTGCCAACATTCCAATTAACGGCGAAGAACACGGAACAATAACCATTACAATACCCAACAATGTTGAGGCCGATTTTATTTTAAAAATGGTAGTTGATGACGTAGGCGATGGCACCGGAATTATTGATGAAATAAACGAAGACAATAATGAAGATGAGCTCCCAATTCATCTTTTAATTAATCCAATTATTACTGGTTTATACAACTTAGAAACCTGCGATATTATTGGTAAAGAATATTTTAATTTAACCGAAGTTACCACAGAAATAGACCCGAGTTACAACTTGAGTTTTCATCTCTCGGAAGCAGATGCGCAGCAGAATGAAAATCCAATTCAGAATCCTGAAAATTTTCAAAATACCGAAAACCCCCAAACTATTTTTATTAGGGTGGCAAATCCAGATTGTTTTGTAATTGATAGTTTTACGGTGGAAGTAATACCGTGTCCGCTCCCCGATGCAACTATTGATTTTCCTGAAATTTCGGCCTGTCGCGGCAGAAGTTTAATTCTTCCTTACACCGCTTATAACCTAGAAGCAACGGGACCATTGCCTGCTAATACATCTATAGCTTTTTATGCAGAAAATGAATTGGTTGCAATCTCGCAAACAAGGCTAGCAATACCTATTGGAGGCAGTGAATATGGCGAGGTAGTCATTGATTTACCTGAAAATTTAGACAATGCATTTTCTATAACCGCTGTAGTTGATGACGATGGGAATGGTAATGGTTTAATAGAAGAATTACGTGAAGACAACAATACTTTTACTCGAGATATAAATTTTGAAAGCATCCCTCCTATTCCTAATCTGCCTAATTTATTGGAATGCGACACAGGTTTTGATACTGCAATTTTCGATTTAACAATACAGGGTAATTTAATTCGCACTAATGTAAATGATGTAATACAATTTTATACATCACTTCAAAATGCATTAGAAAATATTGAGCCTATCAGAACCCCAACCGAATTTCAAAACACTACAGATCCACAAACCATTTATGTACGATTAGAAAACGAAATTTGCTTTACCATCACATCTTTTCTAATAACAACCGAAAATTGTGCGCCCTTTATTCCGGAAGGTTTTTCTCCTAACGGCGATGGTATTAACGATGTATTCGAAATAAGTAATCTTTTAAATATCTACGAAAGCTTCGAATTAAACATCTATTCTCGAGAAGGTAATTTAATTCACACTGCCCGCAATGCCGATGGATTTTGGGATGGTATAGCTACAAAAGGTTTTCTTGTAAGGGGGAAACTCGTCCCTGTGGGCACATATTATTATGTATTGGTTTTAAATGACCCAAAATACCCCAAAGCATTTATAGGATGGGTGTATGTAAATTATTGATAATTAAACAAAGAAATCATTGTAAATAGATGATATATACTATGCCTAACAGCACAGGGAGTTATTATTTTTGATATTTCAACCTAAATTGTGTCCCGCCAGGGACAGCATATCACTAACAAAAAGCAGCGATACCATCATGTCCCGTGAGGGACAACATATTGGTAACAAAGAGTAGCGACACCACCATGTCCCGTTAGGGAAAGCATATCGGTAACAGCGTGAGAACTATATAAAAGAAAAAAGAGCGGTTGCGCGCTCTTCTCTCAAAAAACCAAACCACTATACAATTCAGTTTTTCTTAAAATTACTTACTGCTTTTTACCAAGCGGATAAATTCTGAACGATAGCCATCTTTATCAGTTCCTTTCCCTGCTTCGGCTAAGGCAATAACATCGTCAATTTTTTTGGTATTAATAAATTTAGACTTTCGCAATTGCATTCCAAACAGTGCCACTGCTGCCGAAAACTTTAAATCTTCGGAAGCATTTAATATCGAATTATTTTCATCTTTAACTGTTTTTACAATTAGCTTACTAACATCGCCATCGGGTTCTTTGTATCGAAATTTCACGGTTAGCATCTCATTTGTAAAGCCACGTGTAATTTGCTTAGTGTATTTTAAATTATCGATATCTTTTAAATACTTACTTTTTACACCCACCGGAATTACCTCGTATAACGCTGTTACTGTATGTCCGCTTCCCAATTCGCCTGCATCTTTTGTGTCGTCTTTAAAATCTTCATCGTTCAACAATCGGTTTTCGTAACCTATTAAACGGTAAGCTTGAACTTTTGCTGGATTAAATTCTACCTGAATTTTCACATCTTTTGCTATGGTATAAAGGGTTCCAAAAAACTCTGTGCCAAGCACTTTTTGCGCTTCTTGCATGGTATCAATATAGGCGTGGTTACCGTTGCCTTTATTAGCCAGTATTTCTAATTTACTGTCCTTATAATTGCCCATGCCAAAGCCTAAACAGGTTAAAAACACACCGCTTTTTCTTTTTTCTTCAATTAAGCTCTCCATAGATCTATCACTCGATTCGCCTACGTTAAAATCGCCATCGGTTGCCAGAATTACACGGTTATTTCCTCCTTTGCTGAAATTTTCGGTTGCAATTTTATATGCTAATTTAATACCCGCTCCGCCAGCAGTTGAACCTCCAGCACTTAAATTATTAATGGCATTTCGAATTATATTTTTCTCTGCTCCCGAAGTTGGTGGTAAAACCAAACCTGCCGCACCGGCATAAACAACAATGGCAACTTTGTCTTCCTCTCTTAGTTTATCAACCAAAACATTAAGCGCTGTTTTTAACAATGGTAATTTGTTGGGCGCATTCATCGAGCCCGAAACATCTAACAGAAAAACTAGATTTGATGGGGGTACATTTTTTAATGAAATATCTTTTCCTTTTAAACCTATTCGAACCAATTTTGCCTCTTCGTTCCAAGGTGAATTTACCACATTAGCGGTTATTGAAAAAGGGTCTTTCCCCTTTGGTTGCGGATAATTATAGCTGAAGTAATTTACCATCTCTTCAATCTTTACGGCATCTTTTGGAACTTTTTGTCCATTGTTAAGCATTCGCCGAATATTACTATACCCCGCTTTATCTACGTCTATTGAAAAGGTAGATAGTGGCGCAGTACCTACACTTTTAAATATATTTTCATTAATACGACCATACGATTCATTTTCTGAAAGGAAATTTTTTGTTTCATAACCTCGTGTGGAAACTACAGATGACGTTCCTCTAATTAATACGCCATTGGCCTTGCCCTGCAACTGGTTTGTTAACGATCTTCGTTTTTTACGTATCCCAAATCCTCTTGCATTTCGTATCGCAGCATTGCTATTATCTCCTGCATAGCCCGTAACTACCACTTCGCTTAAAACTGCAGCAGATTCGAGCGTTACATTTAAAATTCCCGCGGTTTTTACCTTAATTTCTTTGGTATTAAAACCTACATACGAAAAGGTTAAAATCTCTCCTATTTGCGCTTCAATGGCATATTTACCATCAAAATCGGTTTGTGTTCCTTTGTTACTTCCCTTAACAATTACATTCGTCCCTGGCAGTGGGAGTCCGCTGTCATCGGTTACGATTCCGTTTACCGCTACCGTTTGTGCGCTTAATTGTAGACATAATAGTGCTACTGCAAAAAATGTGATAAGTGATTTCATAATATGGTTTTTTGAGTTAAACTTTAAGTAAAACTACCATACTACTATGCTCTATAAAATACAGAATGAGGGAAGGAGCCTTTTGAATGAGGGAACTAACTTTTTAAAGCCAAATGGTTTTAAAATAGTTTTTTAAACCTTCTTTTTCGAAGCTTTTTACTGTTTTTAGCATTTTGAAATTCCCGGCTGTATTTAAGCATCAGGGTGTGCGTTTCAGTAACCGATTTACCGTAACATTTGGCGTATTCAGCAGCCATAATTTTAATCATAGTTTTAGAAAGCCACAATCTTCTAAAGTTGTGCATGCGTTTTTCAAAACTCATAGTTTCAAAACGCATTCGGTTTAAATCTATTAAATAAAAATTGTAGGTATTATCGCCATTATCAACTATTAGCGTATTTCCTGGAGAATGGTCCAAAAAGTTTACCCCGTTTTCGTGAAGTTTAAAGGTAAATTGGGTAAACTGTTTTAAAATTTCACCCCGATTTTTAAACTTGGGTTTATGGATAAGTACACGAAAATCGAAATTGTAATTTACATGTATACTTATATAAAAGCTTTCTTTTAAACCGCCATTAAAACGTTCTAAATACGCAACCGGAAACGGTGTTTTAATACCAAAGCCAATAAGTTTCAATGCATATTCATAAGAGCGTTTTGCCTTACTTTTTCGCATATATTGATAAACCAATGATTGCACTGCATTGGGGGTTTTAAACTTTTTTATGTTTAGCGAAAAACCGTCAATAGTCACTCTTTTTATTACATTGCGCTCGCCTTTTGTAACATATTCTCCAATTTCAGAAAAACGGTCGAGTGCTTTGTATAGCTTGGTTGCTATTTGCGAAAAATCTGGATGAATTATAAAATTCTCTTGCATTCTTTAAAAGATAAAACCAAAAAAAGGTATTTTGCGAAGGTAATCTATATGAAGAAAATACTGCTAATACAAAACAAAAGAATTGGCGACGTGCTTTTAAGTTCGGTAATTGCCAACAATATTAAAAAGGTATTTCCACAAAGCGAAATTACTTTTTTTGCGTACGATTATACTACTGGTGTGTTAGAAAACAACCCAAATATAGACCGTATTTTTGCGATAAAAGAAAAGGAATTAAAGAAAATCACCAACCTTTTAAAAACTATTTTAAAAATTAGAGGCGAGCGGTTTGATATTATTTTTGACCCCTATGCTAAGTTTCAAAGTAGAATGATTTGCTTAGGAAGCGGTGCCAAATATAGAATAGGCTTTAAACGTGCCCATAAAAAATTAAAACTTCCCTTTTACACACATCCTATAAATTTTAAAAAGAAAGCTACGCTAGCCTGCGGCCGCGGAATTGAAGATAGAATAAATTTAATCCAATCGGTTTTTCCTTTAAAAAATGCAGATTACGAGCCGAAGATTTATTTTACAGAAGGCGAAAAAAATACTCCTAAACTTTCCGAAATTAATCGGCCAGTACTCATGTTGGGCGTTTTAGGTAGCACACCGCAAAAAAGTATGCCGTATAAATATATTGCGCACGTAATAGACTACATTACCGAAAATTACAACGTAACCGTACTTTTTAACTACGCTCCGCATCAAAAGGAAGAAGCATTAAAAATTTACGAAATGTGCTCCTCCAAATCGCAAATTAATCTTGAAATTTACGCAAAATCTATTCGCGACTTTGCAGTGTTAATGAGCCAGTGTAAATTGTTGGTGAGCAATGAGGGCGGCAGTGTTCATATTGCAAAAGCTGTTGATAAACCTACGTTTACAATCTATTCACCTTATATTGACAAAGATGCGTGGAATAGTTTTGAAGACGGAAAATTTCATCAATCCATTCATCTTTTGGAAGAGCAACCCAATTTGTTTAAAAATTTCACCCCCGAAGAACGCAAAAAAATAGAAGCTAATCCTAAGTCGCTTTATTTAAAGCTCACCCCAGCGATGATTATTTCAAAATTAAAACCGTTTTTGGAGCATCATTTGGCCGAGAGCAAAAAATAATTACTTTAACAAATAGAATTTAGGTAGTTGAAGCAGTTGGCTGCTCTTGTTTTAAAATTCCGTATTTAGTCCAAACGCGTTTTTCTTTTTTGGTAACCCGTCTAATGGCTTTGTTTTTAATAAACATTTCTTTTTTTACATATCCTCTTTCGTGGTCCAAATGTAAGGTTACGGTGCTATATCTAATTTGCAGTGGTTTAATTCCGTAGTTCATTAAGCGCTCGCCCATTTCGCGATCTTCGCCTCCGTATTGCATACGTTCGTCAAAACCATTTACCGCCAACACATCTTTTCGCCAACCCGAAGCGTTATTACCATCCCAAGTTGCACTCGTGGGTGTAAATGTGTTTAAAAAATCTTCTTTAAACCCGTATGAGGTAAGTTTATTGATTTTAAATGTTTTTTTAAGTCCGTGTTTTAAAAGCCATTTTGCATTAAAACAACGTTGGGTTTCAATATCTTCTTTGGTAATTTGTTTTGAAATTTTCATCGACAGTTTAAAGTATCCTGCCGAAAGAAAGCAACCCGGACGGCTTAAGCCAAGGTGAGTAGAAACCAAGTCGTTACGCGGAATACAATCGCCATCGGTAAAAATTAAATATTCACCTTTGGCTTCTTTTATCGCTTTATTTAAAATTTTGGTTTTTTGAAAGCCGTGATCCTCCTGCCACACGTGCTTTATTCGCAAAGGAGATTCTTTTTTAAACGAATCTATCAACTCTTTTGTCTCTTTGGTAGAACCGTCGTCGGCAATAATTATTTCAAAATTCTTTTCGAGTTGTTGTTCAAAACCCCAAAGTGCTTTTTTAAGCCATTCGGGCTGATTGTAGGTACTTACAATTACCGAAACATACGGTATTTCATTGTTGTTTTTTACAATCCCAAACGAGGTCCATTTTTTATTTTGCTCGCGCGTTTGCTCACGAATAGCCAAGTTTTTATTAATCGATTCTTGGTTTTTGTACCCTCGTGGATGATCTAAGTGTAACACCACCGCATTGTAGCGTATTTGTTTACTTTTTAGCCCGTAATTGGCCAAACGTTCGCCAAGCTCTCGGTCTTGCCCACCGTACTGCATGCGTTCGTCTAGACCGTTTACAGCTACAATATCTTTTTTCCAACCCGATGCGTTATGACCATTCCAACTAGCATTGGTGGGTGTAAATCTATTGAGTAAAAAAGCTTTTAATGGACCCGCATACAGTTTGTTATTTTTAAAAGAATTTGGTAAGCCGTGCTGTTTTAACCACGAAAGGTTAAAACATTTTTCTGAATAAATATCTTCCTTGGTAATTTCTTTTGAAATATCCATAGGAAGCATAAAATAACCACCCGAAAGAAAGTATCCTTCTTCTCTAAATTTAACGTGCTGTTCCACAAAATCTTTTCGCGGAATACAGTCACCATCGCTCATAATTATATACTCGGTGCTACATTGAAGAATTGCTTTGTTAAGAATTTCAGATTTTTGAAACCCTTTATCTTCGTGCCAAACGTGAATGATGGGAAAAAAAACTTCAGCCTCCATACGCTTAAGCAATTTTCGCGTTTCATCGTTAGAGCCATCGTCTGCAATTATAACTTCAAACTGCCTGTAAGTTTGATTGTTATAACCGTAAAGAACTTTTTCTAACCAGTCGCGCGAGTTGTAAGTACTTATAATTACCGAAGTATCGAGTGCAGTCATAGGGGGCAAAGATAAAGTTATTTCTTACGTAAATAAAACGCAGCTTGATCTCCGCGTTGCTCTTTATTTAGGCTGTGAGCTTTCTTTTGAAATTTAAAATTCTGAATTTTTCGTTTTAAAGAATGTTTAAACCCTTTAAATTTTGGCGCCGAAAGGGGAATGTCTTTTTTGTACTTTTCACTGCCGCTAAATTGAAAATGTGTAGAGTCATATTCAACCTTAAACAACTCAAAATTAGCTTTTTCGGCCAGAATTTGCATGCTTTTTTTAGAATGTAAAAAGAAGTGGCGCGGCGCATCCAACTGCACCCAATCTACCCCGTAATGCTCCCATGCAAATGAAGAAACTGTAGGGATTCTAATAATACACACCCCTTTTGGAGCCAGCAAATTATGTGCTTTTTTTAAACTTTCAAACGGGTTTGGTAAATGCTCAAAAGCGTGATGATACGTAATTATATCAAAAGTAGTTTCAATATCGTAAAGGCTACATTTTTTAATTGTGAGGCCATTTTTATATTCAATTGTTTTATTTAAAAATGGATCGCAACCCATTACATTTTTAAAGCCAACTTCGGCAAGCGGATATAAAAAATTTCGGCCATTGCCGCAGCCTACATCCAAAATTCGAGTGTTTTCAGTAACATTTAAATCTTTAAAAATAACGTATTCTTTCTTCCCTAAAACCTTCCGCAGGGTAGCATTGTAAAACTTACCCCCCAAGGCGGCAGCTTTGTACTGTTTCTTTTTTATGGCGCCTTTAAAACCTTTAAACTTTTTACCGTCGTAACTATTAAAACTGTAATAATTACCGGGGTAGTATTTTGCAATATTCTGTGGAAATTCAGCAATTTGTAAACACCCGCAGTTTGCACACTGAAAATACTTAAAAGTTTCGCGTAAGCCGTACATCATTTCTCTTGCGGTAAAAGCTTTATTATCTGTGCTATTATTACAAATTCGGCAGGTTTGGGTCATAAACTGAAAGTTGCTATTTGCCGTAAAGATAAAGTTATTTACTAATTTTGCGCTAATGGCGAAACTATCTGTAATTATTCCAACTTTTAACGAAGAAGCATATCTTGAAGACGCTTTATTTTCGGTGAGTTTTGCCGATGAAATAATAGTAATTGATTCCTTTAGTACAGATAATACACCACAGATTGCAATAAAATACGCAACCAAATTTTTACAACGTGAATTTGATAATTTTTCAAATCAAAAAAATTATGCGCTAAAAGAAGCTACAGGCGACTGGGTTTTATTTGTAGATGCAGATGAACGGGTTACACATTCGCTGGAAATTGAAATTATAAAAACCCTTAAAAACCCGAAACACGGCGGCTATAAAATTAATTTTCCACATTTTTATATGAATCGGTTTTTGTACCATCACAGCGATGATGTATTAAGACTGGTGCGGCGCGAAGGCGCAATATTTTCGGGCTCGGTTCACGAAAAATTAATTTGCCAAGGCAGTGTTGGAAAGCTAAAAAATAAAATGCTGCACTTTACTTATAAAGGGTTAGAAAACTACATTAAAAAAAAGGAATCTTACGCTTGGTTTCAGGCGCAACAGCTATATGAAAAAGGAAAAAAAGTAACTTGGTTTCACCTATTATTTAAACCAACGTATCGGTTTTTTAGATCGTTTATTTTAAAGGGCGGTTTTCGCGATGGCGTGCCGGGAATGACCGTCGCCGCTGTAAATGCATACGGTGTTTTTGAACGTTATGTAAAGCTGAGATTGTTGCAAAAAGGACTTAAATAAACTAAAAAGGGCTAACATTTAAAAAACATTACTTTTATCCACAGTAACCACCATTTATTTGAAAAATCCTGTAAAAATAACCGGCATTGCAATTACGCTAAACGAAGCGCACAATATTGAAAAATATATTGCCAGCCTTTGGTTTGTAGATGAAATTGTAATTGTAGATTCTTTTAGCAGCGATAATACAGTTGCCTTGGCTAAAAAGCACGAAAAAGTTACTGTTTATCAACGCACTTTCGATAATTTTTCGGCTCAAAAAAACTATGCTATTTCAAAAGCAACAAATAATTGGGTTACTTTTTTCGATCTCGATGAAGAGGTTACGCCGCAGCTGGCTACCGAAATTATAGAAACGTTTAAAAATCCTTCGGCTATTGCCTATTATGTAAAGCGCGATTTTTATTTTATGGGAAAACGCATAAAATACAGTGGGTTACAAAACGATTTTATTATTCGGTTTTTTAATAAAAATAACTGTAAATACAATGCAAACTTGGTTCACGAAACCTTGGAAGCCAATGGTAAAACTGAAAGACTAAAAAACAGTTTACCGCACCACACTTATAAATCTTTTGACGATTACACTTCAAAAATGCATCAATACAGTGCATTGCAGGCTAAAATGCTTTACAAAAAAGGTAAAAAGCCAAATTACTATCACTTTTTATTTCGCCCGTTTTATCGTTTTTGGAATCAGTTTATTTTTAGGCTTGGCGTTTTAGATGGAAAAGAAGGATTTATACTCGCTTACGTTAGCGCGTTTTCGGTGTTTAAACGGTATGTAAATTTATGGTTGTTATACAGAAAAATTGACTAATCTTAAATCGCTATTTTGAAACAAGTTTTTTTAGAGTCGCATAATTTAAAAAACCGTTTTTCGGGTTTTGGGCAATTTAATTACCACTTAATTAAAGCAATGGCCCAATTTCGGCAAGATACATTTGAAATTGTTTTAAATGCGAAGAATACGGCAGCACTAAAAGAAGAATTTGGCGATGCTTTTAAATATCGAAAATACAGTTCGCTTACCCGCCATAAACCCTTCCGAATAAAGAAAAAATACAATTTGTGGCATTGTTTAAATCAGAATATCAAAATTGAACCTTTCTTTAAAACCCCCTGTTTATTAACGGTTCACGACGTGCATTTTGTTACCGAAAATTCTGTTGAAATACAGGAAAAACTTAAAAAGCAATTCCGTCAAAAATTAGAAAAAAGTAGCGCAATAACGTACATTTCAGAATTTGCAAAACAAGACACCCACGCTCATTTTAATGTGCCAAACGTACCAGAATACGTTATTTACAACGGCAACACCATAACAGACATCTCAATTCCCAAAGATTTTAAACCTTCAATTTTACCTCCAAAGCCCTATTTGTTTTCTATTGGAGAATTTAGTGACCGTAAAAATTTTATTACGCTTGTAGAAATGCTACGGTTTTTACCAAACTACAACTTGGTGTTAGCAGGCAATAACAACTCTGCTTACGCTCAAAAATTAACCGCTTTGGTAGCGCAACACAAACTTGAAAACAGCGTATTTCAAACTGGAAAAATAACCGATTTAGAAAAACAATATTACCTAAAAAATTGCGAAGCCTTTGTGTTTCCGTCGCAACGTGAAGGATTTGGTATCCCGCCAATTGAAGCCATGCGTTTTGGAAAACCTGTATTTTTATCAAACAACACTTCTCTTCCCGAAATTGGCGGGGAGCACAGTTTTTACTGGAGTCATTACGATGCAGAATACATGGCAAATAAATTTACAAGCGGAATGGATAAGTATAACGCAAACAAAGCGTTTTACGAAAATTGGTATACCCAACGCGCCAAAAGTTTTAACTGGGAAAATACAGCAAAGCAATATTTAGACGTGTATAAAAGCCTAATATAATGGTCCAATTTTTTACGGTTAAATAATTAAAACTTTCGTTTACTTGCCATTGGGAGTAATTGTATCTTTGTCACTGCTACTTAAAAAACTGCCACTAAAATTCAACTAATGGATGTTGCCGTAATCATTATAAATTACAACTCTTCAAAATATACTTTGGAGTGTATTAATACGGTAATTAAAAAAACGCCAGCAAATATTAGCTATGAAATTATTGTGGTGGATAATAATTCTACGCTTTCAGAATACAAAATTTTAGAAGATAATTTTCCAAAGCATAAACATATTTCGTTACATAGAAGTGTAATAAACACAGGCTTTGGCGGCGGAAATATGTACGGTGCTCAATTTGCAAATGCCAATTATCTGCTATTTTTAAACAACGATGCCATGTTGCTTAATAATTGTTTAGAAATATTATTAAATTTTATGAAAACCCATCCAAAAGTTGGTGTTTGCACGGCTCAAAATTTTGATGAAAACCATAATTTTGTCCCCTCTTTTGACCATAACAAAGGGATACGGCGACTGCTTTTAGGGCGTGGATATTTAGAAAAAAGTAATCCAAATTTATACCCAAAACGAAAAAAAGAATATAGTAACCCTTTACAAGTTAATTGGGTAAATGGGGCCTTTTTATTTTTTGATACCAACGCTTTCGCCAAAGTGGGGGGTTTTGATTCAAATATCTTTTTGTACTGGGAAGAAATGGACATTTGCCATCGATTAAAAAAAGTGGGATATGAATCGTGGTTGGTACCAGAAGCACAAATTTTACATCACCAAGGGGTAAGTACAGGCGTTTCAAAAGCTATTGCTAAAGAAAGTTATATCTCGTATTTATACGTACTTCGGAAAAATTTTGGGTATGTAAAATATCAATTTATAAGAATGTATTTGGCAATAGTTTTAAGCTTAAAACCAAAAAAATGGTATTTATTACCCATTATTTTAAAAAGCAATAACCTAACCCAATCACTAAAGTTAAAACAAAAAATTACCTTTTTAGATGAATAACGAAATTGAAAATTGTTTAGCAGTTTTAAAAAAAGGAGGCATCATTCTTTATCCAACCGATACTGTTTGGGGAATTGGTTGCGATGCTACAAATGCCAAAGCTGTAGAAAAAATTTTTCAGCTTAAAAACCGCAGCGATAAAAAGTCGCTAATATGTTTAGTAAGCGATTTTAAAATGCTAAATGAATATATTGAAGATGTTCCCGAAGTGGCTTATGATATTCTAAAATATGCTTCAAAACCCACCACGATAATTTACGACGACCCCATTCGCGTAGCCGAAAATTTAATCGCCGAAGATAACTCGCTTGCCGTGCGGGTTCCGAAGGACGATTTTTGTAAAAAATTAATTAAAAAATTACGAAAACCATTGGTTTCAACTTCGGCAAATGTAAGCGGTGAAAAAACACCTCAAAGTTTTAAGGAAATAGACCCCGTTATTTTGGAAGGCGTAGACTATATTGTAAATTTGCATCGCGAAAAAAAATCTGGCAAACCTTCGGCAATAATTAAGTTGAAGAATGACGGTTCGGTGAAAGTAATTCGGCAATAATTTTTACATAAAACAAGGAGACGAAAGTCGCAAAACTAATTACTTTGCGCCTGTGCGACTTTGCGAAAAAACAATGGTTAGACAAACCTACATATCTGCATTAAAAAACCCAATTTTTAGAACCATTTCAAAAGCTTCCAAAAATTTAAATTTGGAAAGTTATGTAATTGGTGGTTTTGTACGCGATTTTCTGTTAAAACGCGGCGAAGCCAAAGATATCGATATTGTCACCGTTGGCAATGGTATTGAGCTTGCGCAAGAAGTTGCTAAACTACTACCCGGAAAGCCAAAGGTTTCAATTTTTAAAACATACGGCACGGCTATGCTAAAAAGCGGCGGTATTGAGCTAGAATTTGTAGGCGCCCGAAAAGAATCGTATACCGAAGAAAGTAGAAATCCAGCTGTTGAAAATGGCACTTTGGAAGACGATCAAAACCGTAGAGATTTTACCATAAATGCCTTGGCAATTAGTTTAAGCGATAATACGTATGGCGAATTGCTCGACCCTTTTGGTGGAATTGCAGATTTAAATAACAAAATTATTCGCACGCCGCTCGACCCCGATGTTACTTACAGCGACGATCCTTTGCGAATGCTACGTGCTATTCGATTTGCTACGCAATTAGATTTTAAAATTGAAAAAGCCTCATTAGATTCTATTACGCGCAATGCCGAACGAATTAAGATTATTTCAAAAGAGCGCATTGTAGACGAATTGCATAAAATTTTACTTGCCGAGGTGCCTTCAAAAGGGTTTGCACTTTTACATAAAACTGGCTTGTTAAAATTTATTTTACCCGAATTGGTTGCCCTACAAGGAATTGATGAAAAGGAAGGGCAAACTCACAAAGACAATTTTTGGCATACGCTCGAAGTAGTAGATAATATTGCAAAGGCCACCGATGATTTGTGGTTGCGCTGGGCGGCATTGCTTCACGATATTGGGAAAGCACCTACCAAGAAATTTGACAAAAAGCAAGGTTGGACTTTTCACACTCACGAATTTGTAGGCGCAAAAATGGTTTACAAATTATTTAAAAGGTTAAAAATGCCATTGAACGACAAGATGAAATTTGTTCAAAAAATGGTTTTAATGAGCTCCCGCCCTATTGTTTTGGCTAGCGATGTTACCGATAGCGCTGTAAGACGCTTAATTTTTGATGCAGGCGAAAATGTAGACGATTTAATGACGCTTTGTGAGGCCGACATTACAACTAAAAACCCAAAAAAGTTTAAAAGATATCACGCCAATTTTAAATTGGTACGTGAAAAAATAGTTGAAGTTGAAGCGCGCGACCACGTTCGTAATTTTCAACCCCCAGTTTCGGGCGAAGAGATTATGAAAACTTTTAATTTAAAGCCTTCGCGAGAGATAGGAATAATAAAAGATGCAATTAAAGAAGCTATTCTCGAAGGTGAAATTCCGAATGAATACGAGGCCGCAAAAGAATTTATGTTGAAAAAAGGAAAAGATTTAGGGCTAACCCCCAATTAATAGTTGAATTAAGTAGAAAACGCTGCTGTAATAGCATTTTAAAATAATTGCAATCAAAACAATAGCCATTGTGTGCGTTGTGATAAAACAACGACCAAACAGAGTACAAGCACAATGCAAAGCATAAAATTAAAAAAAGAAAACTCAATGAATTCGCGATTATACGCGCAAGTAAAAATAAATAATTTGTGAATTCGCAGTACTAAAATTCCGGCGAAGTCACCGTTAAAATCATAAATATAGTGGCAAACAAAGACAACAAAAAAGTAATTTACTGGCTCCTTACGGGCTGTTTACTTATTTTTATTATGGTAGTGGTAGGCGGAATAACACGTTTAACGCATTCCGGACTTTCAATTTCAAGTTATAAATTAATTTCGGGTACAATCCCACCGTTAAATGAAGCCGAATGGATAGCTGAATTTGAACATTACAAACAGTTTCCCGAATATCAAAAACTTCACAATCATTTCGACTTAGAAGATTTTAAAGACATCTATTTTTGGGAATACATACACCGCGTATTAGGTAGGTTGCTCGGAATTGTATTTATCATTCCGTTTTTCTATTTTTTATTTAAAAAACAACTTTCAAAATCCACTATTAAAAAAGCATTAATCCTACTTTTCCTTGGTGGTTTTCAAGGGTTTTTAGGTTGGTATATGGTAAAAAGTGGTTTGGTAGATAGACCAAGCGTGAGCCATTATAGATTAGCCATGCACCTTACTACTGCATTTATAACATTTGCATACACTTTTTGGGTAGCGTTAGATTTAATTTATCCAACCAAAAAAGTAGTTGATACACACTTTAGAAATATTGTACGTTTTGCGATGGCGGTATTGCTGCTTCAAATAATTTGGGGGGCCTTTGTAGCTGGTCTCGATGCGGGTTGGATTCATAATAGCTGGCCTTTAATGGCAGACGGAAAACTAATACACGAAACAGTGTACATAGAACAATCACCATTATGGCGCAATTTTGTTGAAGGGAAAAGCGGTGTTCAATTTATTCACCGTTATATGGCTTATATCGTAGTAGGAATTATAATTTATATGTGGTACAAAGCCAGAAAAATGAATTTAACCAAGCTGCAAAAGCACGGTATTAATGCGTTATTATTTTTGGTCGTGGTACAATTTATTTTAGGCGTGTTTACCCTACTGCTTCAAGTGCCCGTTACACTGGGCGTTTTACACCAAGTAACAGCCTTTTTCTTATTGGCAGCAATGACTTTTGTTTTACATAGGTTTTCAAAATAACTGTTCATAAAATGTAATTGAACCCAATTACTGTTACGAATTTTATACCTTTGCAACCCAAAAAAATTGAAAAAATGATTTACCGGTTTAGAGTAATTCTCGACACACAAGAAGATGTATTCCGCGATTTAGAAATTAAAGCTTCGGCATCGTTAGAAGACCTCCACAATGCTATTACCCAGTCTTTTGGATTTGATGGCATGGAAATGGCTTCCTTTTACTTAAGCAATGAAAATTGGGAAGAAGGAGAAGAAATTTCACTTTTTGACGTAAGTGACGAACCAGGAGGAAGACGCGTTATGAACGAAACCTTTTTGGAAGATGTTGTAGATGAAAAAAATACCCGAATGATCTACGTTTACGATTTTTTAAGTATGTGGACATTTATGGTCGAACTTGCCGATATTGCGGAAGCCGAAGAAGGAGTTCTCTATCCAAACCTAATGTACGTTCACGGTCAAATTCCGGCTGAAGCTCCCGAAAAAGAGTTTATTGCCGAAGAAATTGAAGAAGACGAATATGAAGAAGATTTAGATTTAGATCTAGACCCCGAAGACTACGACAACCTCGATTTTGACGAAAACTGGAACTAACAATTCTTTCGGTTTTATAGTCAAAACACATTATTAACTCACAACCTTTGCTATTAAATGATAAATCTTTTTAATACTCACATTGCTTCACTTTCTATACATCGCGTAGGTAATAAAAGTAGAAACGAAGCGATATTTCTTTCGGCACAACCCTATAAAATGGACGATGAAATTACGCCGTTATTAAAAGAATTCTTTTTAAAACCCTTTCGTGAAAAAGAGGAAAATTATTTTCAGTTTACACATGAAGCCGATTTAGAATTTCACGAATTGTATAACAGCGCGACCAATATTTTTAACAATCCAGATAACGTTCACGAAGAGAGCCGAAAAATAGCGACCTATCTTTACAACCAGTCTGAACACCCACATATTAAAAGTGGTGAGGTGTATGTTGCATATTTAGAAAATGTACAGTTAGACAATGTTAAAATGGACGCCATTGGTATTTTTAAATCTGAATTAAAGCAAGACTTTCTACAGTTTGCCGAGGAGGGTAACCAGCTGGAAGCTATGTTACAACACGGGGTTAGCCTAAACAAACTCGATAAGGGATGTTTAATTTTTAATTCGGAAAAAGAAGAAGGGTACAAAATTTTATCGGTAGATAGTAATAGATACGATGCGCGCTATTGGTTGGAAAGTTTTTTAGGTGTTGAGGCCTTTGCCGACGATAATTTTTACACAAAGAAATATTTAAAATTCTGTCAAGATTTTGCAAAAGATGTAGTGCTTCCTGCTGAAGATAAAAAGCAAGAAGTAATGTTTATGAATCGCGCCGTAAATCACTTTGCTAAAAACGAAGAATTTGAAGAAACAGCTTTTATGAATGAGGTTATAGACAACCCCGATTTACTGCCCGAATTTCGGCATTATAAAAGCGAAAAAGCACCAAAGTACAGCATTGAAGATTTAACAACCTTCCCCATTGCAAACACTGCTGTTACTGCCGCGCGAAAGAAAATTAAAAATGTAATAAACCTCGATACCAACGTACAAATTAAGCTCGATTTTGTAAATACAGAAAGTGCCGAAAAATTTGTAGAAAAAGGATGGGATGAGGAAAAACAAATGTACTACTACTTAGTGTATTTTAATAAAGAAGTAAAGTCCTAAAAAAAAGCGACCCGTTTGGGTCGCTTTTTTGTTTTAATTTCCTACTTCGCTAATAAATTTTATACGGTAAAGACGCAATTCTTCTTCGTCGTAATCGCCATCAAACTCGTCTAGCGCTTCTTCAATATTATCGGTTGTAGCTTCGAGAAAATACTCGTGAATTTCTTCTTGTTGATCTTCGTCTAAAACCTCATCGACCCAATAATTAATATTTAGTTTGGTACCGCTATAAACAATAGCTTCCATTTCTTTAATAAATTCGGGCATTTCTAAACCTTTGGCACTCGCAATATCGGGCAGTGCCAACTTGCGATCTACGTTTTGTATAATATAAAGTTTTAACGCACTATTACTTCCCGTAGATTTCACTCTAAAATCTTCGGGCCTAATAATATCGTTATCCTCAACGTACTTTTGAATGATTTTTACAAAAGGTTTTCCGTATTTTTTTGCTTTACCTTCTCCTACGCCGTGTACGTTGCTAAGCTCCTCTAGCGTTACAGGATATTTTAACGCCATATCTTCTAAAGATGGCTCTTGAAATATTACATACGGCGGCAAGTCTAAATTGGTAGCTACTTTTTTAAGTTCGGCTTTTAAGAGCTTAAAGAGTTCTTTATCAACCACATCGGCTCCTTTTTGAGCCTTTACAATAACATCGTCATTGGCATCTTTAAAAGAGTGGTCTTCGGTCATCATAAAAGATTGTGGCGATTTAATAAAATCTTTTCCAGCTTTTGTTAAATGAATTACTCCGTAAGTTTCAATATCTTTTCTAAGGTAACCCGCCACTAAAAGTTGGCGCAACAAAGCCATCCAATAGGCTGCATCATGATTAGATCCTGAACCAAAATATGATTGCGCATCGGTGCGATGCGATTTAATTAACGCATTTGCTTTGCCTATTAAAACGTTTACAATCTCTTTACTTTTATACTGCTGGTTTGTTTTTGAAACTACTTCGAGCAACAACTTAGCATCGTCTTTGGCTTCGTGTTTCTTTTTAGGAAAACGCATATTGTCGTCCATCATTCCGCCTTCTCCCGTTTCATTGTCAAATTCTTCACCAAAATAATGCAGAATAAATTTTCTACGAGACATGGAGGTTTCGGCAAAACCTACTACTTCTTGTAAAAGCGCGTGCCCTATTTCCTGTTCGGCAACAGGTTTTCCGCTCATAAACTTTTCAAGTTTTTCTATGTCTTTATAGCTGTAAAAAGCCAAACAATGACCTTCGCCTCCATCGCGGCCGGCGCGCCCAGTTTCTTGATAATAGCTTTCAATACTTTTTGGAATATCGTTATGAATTACAAAGCGTACATCGGGTTTATCGATACCCATACCAAAGGCAATGGTAGCTACCACCACATCTACATCTTCCATCAAAAACATATCTTGATGTTTTACACGGGTTTTTGCGTCGAGACCGGCATGATATGGCACGGCTTTAATTCCGTTTACTTGTAATGTTTGGGCAAGTTCTTCTACTCTTTTTCGGCTTAAGCAGTAAATAATACCGCTTTTTCCTTCGTTCTTTTTTACAAAACGAATTATATCGGCATTAACATTTTTGGTTTTTGGACGTATTTCGTAATATAAATTGGGCCTATTAAACGATGCCTTAAAAGTGTTGGCATCTGGCATGTTAAGATTTTTTAAAATATCTTCCTGCACCTTTGGCGTTGCAGTTGCAGTAAGCCCAATGATAGGAATATCCTCGCCAATACGCTCAATAATCCTTTTTAAATTTCGGTATTCTGGCCTAAAGTCGTGACCCCATTCGCTTATACAATGGGCTTCATCGATTGCCATAAACGATATTTTTTGAGTTTGAAGAAAATCTACATACTCGTCTTTTGTAAGCGATTCGGGGGCTACGTATAAAAGTTTTGTAACGCCGCTTTCAATATCGCTTTTTACTTTTCTAACCTCGGTTTTATTTAAAGATGAATTTAAAACATGTGCTATTCCCTCTTCAGAAGAAAGCGCGCGTAAGGCATCAACTTGGTTTTTCATTAATGCTATTAGCGGTGAAACTACTATAGCTGTGCCGTCTTCCATAAGTGCGGGGAGTTGATAACAAAGCGATTTACCACCTCCCGTAGGCATAATTACAAAGGTATTATTGCCTTCTAAAATGCTTTTAATTACTTCTTCCTGCAAGCCTTTAAACCGGGTAAACCCGAAATATTTCTTGAGGCTTGCATAAATGTCAATTTCTGCCACGTCCCTAGTGTTTTTTTTAAGATGCAGTTCAGTTTTAGTATCTAATAACATTGTTATACTAATTAACAATTGTAATTTTACAACCTTATTAAGTAGACTGCATTTTAAATAAAAGTATTTAAATTAAGATTATTAAATTGATAAAATTGTATTTTAAATATACTAATTTCTGAAACAGTTACAAAAATTCAAAAGCAATATAATTTTGAACATAGAAGATAGAATCATTTCCGTTGCAAAAGACACTATAGACACTGAAAGTAAAGCAATTGCAAACTTAGTAGATTTAGTGAATGAAGAATTTGCCGGCGCCGTAAACACAATTTTTAATTCAAAAGGGCGCGTAATTGTTACCGGAATCGGCAAAAGTGCGAATATAGCTACAAAAATAGTGGCAACTTTAAACTCTACGGGCACCCCAGCAATTTTTATGCACGCCGCCGATGCTATCCACGGCGACCTTGGTACCATTCAAGAAAACGATACGGTAATTTGTATTTCAAAAAGTGGAAACACGCCCGAGATTAAGGTTTTGGTCCCCTTAATTAAGGCTATAGAAAACAAGTTAATTGCAATTACAGGAAACCGAGATTCTTTTTTAGGGCAACAAGCCGATTTTGTTTTAAATGCTTATGTTGAAAAGGAAGCTTGCCCCAATAATTTAGCACCTACTACCAGCACCACTGCCCAACTGGTAATTGGCGATGCCTTGGCTATGTGTTTGTTAGATTTAAAAGGTTTTTCAAGTAAAGATTTTGCAAAGTTTCATCCAGGAGGCTCACTGGGGAAAAAATTATATTTACGAGTGAGTAATTTAACCTCTTTAAACGAGATGCCACAAGTTGCGCCCAATACCGATGTTAAAGAAGTTATTGTTGAAATTTCAGAAAAAATGCTAGGCGTAACGGCCGTAGTTGAAGACAATAAAATTGTAGGTATTATTACCGATGGTGACCTAAGACGAATGTTGACAAAAACCGATAATTTTGCGGGCTTAACAGCCAAAGATATTATGACGTATAATCCTAAAAAAATTGCCAACAATGCTATGGCTGTTGAAGCTATGGAAATGATGGATAAATACGGGATTACTCAAATACTTGCCGAAGAAAACGGCAAATACTGTGGGGTGGTTCATATTCATAATCTCACCAAAGAGGGTATTATATAATGAAGAAAATTGGTTCTCCCGAAAAAGAAATGTCCTTTTTGGACCACCTAGAAGAGTTGCGCTGGCACCTCATTAGGTCCACGGCTGCCGTGATGATTTTGGCAGTGTTGGCCTTTATTTTTAAAGACTTTATTTTTGACACCTTAATATTTGGACCCAAGCGGCCAGATTTCCCTACCTATAGAATGTTTTGTAACATTTCGCAGGCAATGGGAATGGACTCTTTCTGCTTTCAAGAAATGCCTTTCCGAATTCAAAGTAGAACCGTTGGCGGGCAGTTTGCAGCACATATGTGGACCTCCATTTACGCGGGTATCATCGTAGCTTTTCCTTACATTCTTTATGAGTTTTGGAAGTTTATTAAACCCGGCTTAAAAGATAGTGAACGCCGAAGTAGCCGTGGATTTATTGTAATTGCATCGCTTCTTTTCTTTACGGGGGTACTTTTTGGATATTATTTAATAACCCCACTTTCAATAAACTTTTTAGGAAATTACCGAGTGAGTGAAGAGGTTTTTAACGACTTCGATCTGGATAGTTATATTTCGTTGGTACGTACTTCGGTATTGGCCTGCGGCATTGTTTTTGAACTTCCTATAATAATGTATATTCTTACTAAAATAGGATTAGTTACCCCCCAATTTCTTAGAAAGTACCGCAAATTTGCGTTAATTATTGTTTTATTACTTTCGGCAGTAATTACCCCTCCAGATATTGTAAGCCAAATAATGGTGGCTATTCCAATTTTAATTTTATATGAAGTGAGTATTTATATTTCAAAAATTGTAATTAGAAATCAAGAAAAGGAATTGCGTAAACGCAAAGGCGCATAATGGAATGGTGTAAGTTTAAATAATTTAAAAGACTAACCCATTTATAATAGTATTAATATTTCATATTTAAATTGCTATGGAAACAAATTTGGTTGAAGAATTTAACGCGTATCGCGAAAAGATGAATTCTAAAATGCTTGCAGAAAACAATAAAACTCTGAAACGTATTTTTAATTTAGACACCAACGCATTTACGGAAGGAGCACTTTCAAAAAAAACCAAAGAGCTTTTAGGTTTAGGGAATTCGCTGGTATTGCGTTGTGACGACTGTGTGCGTTATCACTTAGAAGAATGCTATAAACTGGGGTTAACTAAAGAAGAAGTAGTTGAAGGGATGAGCATTTCGCTTCTTATTGGCGGTACTATTGTTATTCCGCACCTTCGAAGAGCTTTTGAATATTGGGAAGCCTTAGAAGCGCAAAGTGCTTAATTAATAAGCAGATTCTATATTTCGCCACCAATATTTAATATATTCGTAAAACCGATAAACCGTTACTAAAATATATTCCTACTACATGAAGCTAAAAGCCGAAAATTTAATGAAATCTTATAAGGGCCGAAAGGTTGTTAAAGGGATTACTGTTGAAGTAAATCAGGGTGAAATTGTAGGTTTATTAGGACCTAATGGTGCCGGAAAAACCACTTCTTTTTATATGATTGTTGGCCTTATAAAACCCAATGGCGGAAAAATATTTTTAGAAGGGACCGAAATTACCAAATACCCAATGTACAAACGCGCACAAAACGGAATTGGTTATTTGGCGCAAGAAGCGTCGGTATTTAGAAAGCTTAGTGTAGAAGATAATATTTTAAGTGTGTTGCAGCTAACAAAGCTTTCTAAAAAAGAACAACATCTTAAAATGGAGTCGCTAATTGAAGAATTTGGGTTAGGCCATATTCGAAAAAATCGAGGCGACCTTTTAAGTGGTGGAGAAAGACGACGCACCGAAATAGCTCGTGCCTTGGCAACCGATCCACATTTTATTTTGTTAGACGAGCCATTTGCGGGAGTAGATCCCGTAGCGGTAGAAGATATACAGCGTATTGTCGCACAACTTAAAAATAAAAACATTGGTATTTTAATTACCGACCACAACGTACAAGAAACTCTTGCAATTACAGACAGAACTTATTTAATGTTTGAAGGAAGTATTTTAAAACACGGTGTACCCGAAGAGTTGGCGGCAGACGAAATGGTTAGAAAAGTATACTTAGGGCAAAACTTTGAATTGCGTAAAAAGAAATTAGAGTTTTAAAAAGAAAAATCATTGCTGTGTACTAACCACAAAGGACACAATGGTTGCACAAAGTGCACAAGGTAATGCGTACTAACTTGATTTTTTGTCATTAGCACAAATGCTTTGCGAGCCTTGTGCTTTCTTTGGAGTTTTTGTGATTATATTATAATTATAATTACACTATTTTTATAGAGTTCCGTTTATAACTCTTCTAATACCATTCTTTAATAGATTTACATTAAAATTTAGTAATAATCCCAATTTAAACCCACCCAATTTCATATATGTAAGGGTTTGTGCTAGGTGAACGTCATTTAAGATTTCAACACTTTTCAATTCTATTGCTACCTTATTCTCAACTAAAATATCAATTCGATAACCTACTTCTAACTTAATTTCTTCAAAAACGAGAGGCATTGGTTTTTGTTTTTCCACAAATAATCCTTCCCGTCTAAGTTTATAAGAGATCATCCTCTTGATAAGCAGATTCTAATAAGCCAGGACCAAGAGCCTTATGCACCTCTATGACACAACCAATAATTTTATTTGCAATTTGATTTTCGGTCTTCATATCGAAATTGAATTCTGTATTTAGCTAGTTTCGAATCATATATTCTGCAAAATTTCCCTTTAACGTGCTTTTTGTGGTTACTTAATTAAATAACACATTCCTTTGTGTTCTTAGTGTCTTCTTTGTGTTCTTTGTGGTTAAATATTTATGAAAACACAATCTTTTTGTATGCATAAAATATACTCTACAGCTTGGCGAAACGCTTTTTGCAAATTATTACCGTCAAATAACCCTTTCACAAATTTCCACTTACATTTTGTGGCTTACTTTCTGCTAAATAAGGAAAGTATTATATATAGAAGTATAATAAAGGGTATTGCCAAAAACTTTAATAGTATTAGTAATAACACACAAAGGATTAAAAACACATAACGTATTGCATTACTTTTAAAATCCCAAGTTTTAAATTTTAAGGCGAAGAGCGGTATTTCGGCGTTTAAAAGAATACAACTTAACAGTGTCATTCCTATTAAAAACCATCGGTTTAAAATTATAGTTTCAGCAAATTCAGAATACTGAAATTGTAAAATTAAAGGCAGGCTTAAAATTAACAAGGCGTTTGCAGGCGTGGGTAGACCAATAAAACCAGTAGTTTGGCGAGTATCTACATTGAACTTTGCCAACCGGTAAGCCGAAGCAATTGCAATCATTAACCCTATGAGCGGTAAGTAATTTTTAATGCTAACATTCCAACCATCTAATGAAAAGGCTTCGGTTAGGGTTTGCATTTCGTGGAAGTATGATAAATTTAGCATTTGATACATTACTACTGCCGGTGCAACCCCACTAGTGATAACATCTGCCAACGAATCTAATTGTAAACCTACTTCGCTTTGTGCGTTTAATAATCGAGCGGCAAGTCCGTCAAAAAAGTCGAAGAAAATACCGAGAAAAACAAATAACGAAGCTGTAATTAAATCGCCCGAGGTTGCGAAAAGTATGGCGACGCATCCACATAGGATGTTTAAGGATGTAATGATGTTTGGAATTTGTTTTAGCATATAGTATAATAAATAGGTCTCGACTGCGCTCAACCAGACATAACACAGGTTAGTCTATATAAAAGAAAATTTTTTATGTAAAAATAACAAAGTATTTTCGTCCAATGGTAGTAAAATACAATATGTATATAATTTTAAAGTTTAATATTTTATAAAATAGTTCCATATTTGTCCAAATTTCACAACTTGAAAGAGAAAATCTTCCTACTTTTTGCCTTTGCTTCACTTACTTTAGGTGCGCAAACGGTGCGTAAATATTCCAACGAATTTATGAATATTGGGGTTGACGCGGCTGCATTCGGAATGAGCAATGCGGTAGTAGCATCATCACAAGATGTAAATTCGGGCTATTGGAATCCGGCGGGATTGGTAAATTTAGAAGACAAACAAATATCGTTAATGCATGCCTCGTATTTTGCCAATATTGCAAATTACGACTATGCGGCATTTGCGATGCCCTTAGACGATAGAAGCGCAGTAGGCTTTTCTGTAATTCGGTTTGGGGTGGACGATATTTTAAACACCACCCAATTAATTGATAGCGAAGGCAACATAGATTACAACCGTATAAGTTTATTTTCTACTGCCGATTACGGTTTTACATTTTCATACGCGCGAAAACTGCCTTTAGACGGGTTAAACTATGGGGTAAATGCCAAGGTAATTAGGAGGGTTATTGGCGAATTTGCATCGTCTTGGGGTTTTGGATTAGACGCAGCAGTACAGTTTAGAAACGACAAGTGGATGTTTGGCATTATGGCGCGCGACATTACTACCACCTTTAATGCGTGGAGTATAGATGAAGAGAAATTTGCTGAAATTCAAGGGGCGGTTGAAGGTCAAAATCAAGATTTGCCCGAAACGACCGAAATTACCATTCCAAAATTACAATTTGGCATGGCTCGTAAATTTGTTTACAATCACGACTTTACTTTATTAGCCGAAGTAAATCTCAATTTTAGATTTGCCGAAACAAAAGATGTAATTTCAAGTTCGGTGGCGAGTATTACGCCTTCTTTAGGATTAGAATTTGCGTACATCGATATGATTTATGTACGTGGGGGCGTTGGAAATTTTCAAACTATTGAACAGTTAGACGGAAGTGATTCGGTAGGATTTCAACCCAATATTGGCGTAGGTTTTCGCTATAAAGGAATTCAAGTAGATTATGCGTTAACCGATATTGGCGACCAAAGTGCAGCCTTGTATTCCAATGTGTTTTCGGTGAAACTGGATTGGAATATTTTTAGATAATTTCAAAAAAAAATAAAATTATAATTGACTAAAAATTTTAAAAACTGAATAGTTGTTTAAAAATTAAATATTTCGATTTTAAGGTGAAAAACTATCTCTTTCTTTTTATTATTCTTTTAAGTGTTTCGGTAAAGGCGCAATTTGTTCCACTATCAGAAACTGCCGAAATAAGCATCCTTACCATTGGTCCGGGCGCCGAACTTTACGATAAATTTGGTCATAGCGCATTTCGTATAAAAGATTCTGAAAGTGGAACCGATGTAGTTTTTAACTATGGCGTTTACGATTTTAATACCCCTAATTTTTACACAAAGTTTGCACGCGGCAAGTTGCTATACGAACTTGGCGTAAGTTATTTTGAGCCTTTTTACAACAGTTATGTTACGCAAAATAGATGGGTAAAAGAACAAAAACTCAATTTAACGCACGAGGAAAAACAAGCCATTTCCGAATTTCTTTGGAACAACGCTAAACCCGAAAACAAGCAATATAAATACGACTTCTTTTATGATAATTGCGCTACAAAAATTCGCGATGTTTTGCTAATTGCTTTAGGTAGTAATTTAGAATTTAAAGATGATTATATTGAAGAATCCTTGAGTTTTCGAGAGTTAATTCAGCAAAACCTCAATGCCAACACTTGGGGAAGCATGGGCATTGATATTGCCTTGGGTGCAGTAATAGATAGGCAAGCGAGACCCATTGAATATCAATTTTTACCAGATTACGTCTATGCCGCTGCCGAAAATGCTGTAATTAAAAGAGACACTGCCGAAGAAAATCTAGTAAAGGAAACGAAGATACTTTATAATAACACCCCGCATAACTGGACAACTAACTTTTTGTTAAGTCCGTTATTTGTTTTAAGCCTATTGGCATTACTAATAATTTATATCACCTACCGCGACTATAAAACAAACACCCGCAGCCGTTATTTGGACACTGGCATTTTTATATTTACGGGATTGGTGGGCGCCCTGCTTTTATTTTTATGGTTTGGCACAGACCACACGGCCACGGCAAACAATTATAATTTACTGTGGGCTTTTCCTATTTCGCTGCTGGTGGTTGTGGCTATTTCAGCAAAAAATATTTCTCCAAAAATTAAAAGATATGTTTTACTGTTAATTTTACTATTAGCACTTTTAACAATCCACTGGCTTACGGGGGTGCAAGTATTTGCAATTGCGCTACTCCCATTACTCATAGCCTTAGCAATTCGATATATCTTTTTAATGTATTTTATTGGCAAACAAGATGAATAGCAAAAGTTACGCTTTACTTTCTATATTTTGATTTTGCAGATTATTTTTTGTAGGAAAGGCACTGTGTTTTCTTACATATTAATACATTAAGTATGCTTTATCTATGCTTTAGCTATGCGTAATACATACAGGATTCATACTTCGGAAATACTAAGTTATTTAAACCTTTGGATATAATTGGATGCAGGTTTAAAGACAGCTATCCTTACCAATATTACTGACCTCTATAAAATAAAATAGTGCTTAAGGTTTTTATGATGATGGTGAGGTCGAGAAACAATCCGCGATGTTTCATGTAGTACAAGTCGTATTGCAGTTTTTCGAGAGCGTCTTCGTTGCTTGAGCCGTAGCGAGCGTTTACTTGTGCCCAGCCGGTTAGCCCAGGTTTTAAAAGATGGCGTACTTCGTAAAAAGGAATTTCTTTAATAAGGTTTTCAACAAATTCGGGACGTTCGGGGCGGGGGCCAATTACGCTCATTTCACCTTTAATAACATTTATAAATTGTGGTAATTCATCTAATCGCGACCTTCTTAAAAACTTACCGAATTTTGTAACTCGTTTATCTTTTACTTGTGCAAATTGCGCGCCATTGGCTTCGGCATTTTTAATCATACTTCGCAATTTGTAAATTTTAAATTTTACACCGTTTTTCCCCACTCTATTTTGCGAATAAAATAAAGGGCCGCGATTTCCTAAAAGGTTTCCGATAATTATAAAAGGCAAAAGCAAAACTAAAAATGTAAGTCCGAGAATAGACAATAGCAAATCGATAATACGGGAAGAGAACAAATACAATTTGTTTTGGCTATTTCGGCTAAAGGGGAAATATCTATAAAAATCTTTTTCCACATATTGAACCGGAATGCGATAGGTTAGTTCTTCATAAACTTGGGTGTATTCACGGATAGGAATACCACTTTCCAGCAGTTTTATTAATTCGCTGTTTAGTTCAACCGTCATTCCTTCAGAAAGCGGGGTTCCCACTACAATTTCAGAAACATCGGTATCATCGGCGAGTTTACTAATTTCGGAAAGCGAAATAGAATCGATTTCCAACTTACTAGGCCTAGTATCATCTTTGGTAGCTGTATTAAAAAACCCAATTACCCGATAATTAGGATCAGATTTTTGGAGTGATGCTACAATGGCGTCTACATCGCCACGATGCGCTATAAGCACCACCCTTTTGTAAAAACGCGGTGCCGAAATAAGAACAATATAAGCATATCGCCACAATAAAAGTGCAGCATTAATGGCCAAAAAGAAATACACAATCTGCAACCTGTTTGTAGGTAAATTAGGCGTGTAATACGGTGTTAACAGATAAAATAACACGGTAACACAGGTAGTGAGTACAACATTTCTAACAACAATATTATACTTACTTGCTTGCTGAAGATTATAAAGTTCAAAAATAGTGGCAAAGGTGGTTAAGTAGCCGGCTAAAACTACTGTCCAAACCCAATGTTGGGGGTTGATTTTAAAATAATCGAAATTGAAAATAAACCCCATGATGTGCAGTACAGCCAAGACACAAACAATATCAAAAAGTCGTAATAAGACCTTTCTTTCAGAAATATCAAAGTGAATATTGCTCTTTGCCATCTTTAGGTTGTGGGTTGTTGGTTTTTGGTTACTGTTTTCAGCTAAATTTAATTAAATTTTATTACTGGAGTAACTCTTTCCAATCTTGTTTTATATGTTGCCAATCTAGTTTTTCTATTTTCGAGCGAGCGTTTATAGCAAGTTTTTGAGCCAAGAGCGGGTCAGTGCAAAGTTTTTCAATGACCGTCACAAATTTGTTTGCATTATTTGGAGGGATTAAAATACCGTTCGTACCGTTTTCTATTAAGTATGGCATTCCGCCTACATTAGTTGAAATTACGGGCAACCCCAGTGCCATCGCCTCCATGACACTCACAGGCATATTGTCAAAATTAGTTGTATTTAAAAATATGTCGTAATTTTTTGAAAGCTTTATCCATTCATCCTTTTGAAGAAGCCCAGTAAATGTAACCGGAAGGTTTAAATCTGCAGCTATTTTTTTACAGTTTGCCAAAGCCCCATCTTTTTCAGGGCCTACCATGCACAGCGCGACCTCAAAACCCTTTTGTTTTAATATTTCTACAACTTCTAGTGCTAATATAGGATTATAAATTTCGGCAAAAGAACGCACCCAGAGTAATTTAGGGTGTATCTCTTCTCGTTGCAAAAAGGGATAGTTTTCTATTTTAACTGTATTAGGTATAAAGGTAATATTTGCAAACCCTGCACTTTTAAATTGTTCAAAAATGAATTTAGAAGGTGCCACATTGGTATACGCGTTTTCGAATAAAATTTTACTAAAAAATTTATTCTTTTCTAAACGCTTATTAAGGTTTCCGCCACGTAAAATTGGAATATATTGTAGTTTAAAAACTTTACATAAATAACCCGTTAACAAGGCATAATAAAAGTTTTGGGTACTATAAGTGTCTATTAAAACATAGGAAACTTGTTTTCTATGTGTTATCACGGCGACAAGCATCTCAACTAATCTTACCACCTTGTTTTTTGCAGCTGATGAAGTGATTACATTATAACCCTCGCGGTTTAAGAAACTTCCAAGCGTTTCGACCGAAGTAACTGTCCCACCTTTTTGCGAAAGCTTATTTCCTATATAAAGCAGTTTTTTTCTTTTGTGCATATGTGATATTCAATAAACTAAGCGCATAGATAAAAGCTGGGGCGGCAATACGCATGGAAGAGTGATTAATGGTTAAAAACCAAAAACATAAAAACGAAAATAAAAATAGGTTTGATTTATGTTTAATCCAAAATATTAGCGGTGTAAACAATAAAATTAACAAAGCGATTATCCCAAATATTCCGTGTTCAGAAAGCAATCTACTTACTTCGTTATGACTTGCTGCTTCGATATTGGTTTTTTCGGCTCTATATTCTTTAGACTTTCCTACGCCAATGCCCGTAAAAGGTGCTTCTTTAAAGGCTTCTAATTCGGTTTCAAACAAGGTGGCTCTACCAGTGCCTATATCGCCTTTATCTCTCCCTGTGGCATCTTCGTTGGCATATCTATTTTCTATAAGTCCGAAGGTAGCGACCGAGCTTACAGTCCACACTCCTAATAATAACGCAATCATAATTGCAATTTTAGGAATAAAAGAAGATTTTAATTTAGCATCCGATTTAAAATATAATACCACTACAAATAGAATGGCACAAGCGATAGCGGTAATTACTCCTCCTCTTGAAAATGTAATTACGGCCCGGTACCCAATTAGCGCTAATAAGGCAATATCTATAATATTAATTAGCTTGTTTTTTACGAGAAATATTCTTGTGAATAATATAAAAGCAGCTAACCCCAATACTGTTGAAACTTGATTGGGGCCAAATCCGCCAGAAGCAGCAAAATTAGAAGAGGTTCCGGTTAATACATCGCGAATACTGGGGGAGTAAAGAAATAAATAGGTTGTAATGGAGATTAAGGGCAATAGAACAGCAATTAACACAGTTTGCAAACGAGCCATTGGTATTTTTCTATCGTAACAATACAAGGCCGCAACCCCTAAACATACTGGCCCGCTTAGGTTAAAACCTATCGCATTCCCCACCTTAGCATCGTAACTTAAATTAATTGCCGAAAATAAAATTCCGGGTACCAAAACAGCGATGTAAACCATGTAGATCCAACCTGTATTTTTAAAGCCTTTAAAAAAAATCCCTAATAAGAGAAAGCCCATTACTGCATATTTGGAGAATTCATAACTAATAGCGCCGCCGGTCATTCTCGATAATACTTCAAAACCTGTTATATATCCTGCTGCAATAAGCGCTTCGTCTTTATTGTTTGAATTTGCTATTATTCGATATAGAAAAAAAAGACAAATAGCAATTAAGTAGAATTTTGAAATACTGTTAAAACTGTATAGTACGATGCCCAAGGCAATATGAAATGCCAAAAGCTGAAAATACCATATGGGAGCTGCTATTTTTATAAGGTTGAAGTTTTATAAATTTCAAGCAATTTAGGAATTATTGCCGCTTCGGAATAATTTTCTTGAATATGCTTAGAAAATTTATTGCTGTGCTCTTGTCTTATTGTCTCATTTTCTATGTAAAACAAAATTGCATTGGCTAAAGCTTCGGCATTTTTTGGGGGAACAATTTTGCCATATTCTTGAACTACCTCGCTACACTCCCCCACATTAGTACAAACAACAGCCAGATTTGCTGTGCCATATTCTATTAACGACAAGGGTAAACCTTCCGAAATAGATGAAAGCACACCTATATCTGCAGATTTCAATAATTTTTGAATACCTAACTGTGTTCCATATACAAACACACTACTAAGATTATGATCGTCTATAAATTTCGCAACAGTGCTCACGTAACGCTTATCGGTTAATCCTCCAATTAAGTGTAAACTAACGTTCGATTTTGTTTTTTGGATTATTTTAAATGCTCTAAGTAGATTAAGATAATCTTTTTGAGGTCTAAGATTAGCTACTACAACAATTTTAATTGAATTCTGTTCTTTTAAAACTATACTTGGCAGCGATGGATCCAAGCTTACAAAGTTTGACAAAAACTTCACTTTTCTTACTCGCAGCTTTTCTTCGGCCCATTTCTTTAATTGAATATTAACCGAGATTACAGCGTCAAAATAGCGACTACAATATCTTAATAATCGATCACCTCTCCTGTCTAACATTTCACTGTGCCCGTAATGGTCATGCCATATAACCTTAACTTTTGACCCACTAATTTTTAATAAGGTAGCCAAGAAAAACGAAGTTGAATGCGCGTGTATTAAATCAATACTATTATCACTTATAATCCTCTTCAATCTAAAAAGTGCATTAAGATCCAAAGCCCGCTTTTTTCCTAAAAAATAATAAGTGACCTCATTTTTTAATTCTTCTTTTAAAACACCTTCTTTCCGCGTGGCACACAAGTATGACTTATCAATCTTATTCGCAAGGCTATTTGCTAAAGACACAGCCATCCGTTCGGCACCACCAGGATTTAAAGAATCTATTAATTGTAGCACCCGCATTATATCAACTTTTTAATTTCAGTTTCAAAATCTTCTAAAGTGTATTGCCGGCTCCAGTTGGCAGCATTTATAGCCATTGTATTTATTGTCTCGCCTTGTTTCAGCAAACTTGTTACTTTTTGCGCATCATTGTTTAAATCTAAATTTAAAAGAATTCCTCTTTTTCCGTGCGCCATCATCCAAGGAATACAGGAAACACTAGTTGCCAATGGTATTACACCCCAAAACATCGCTTCGGCAACCACCTTTGGCCATCCTTCAGACTTTGATGCCAGTATTAAAAAATGACTTTTTTTATAGGCTGTTTCAATAACTTCGGAAGGTTGATTTCCAAAAAGTGTTACCACCGACTCTAAACTCGCTTTTTTTATATATTCTTTAAGCCCCCCACTTTCTTCTCCTTCACCGTAAATCGCCAATCTACATAAAACACCTCGCTTTAATAATTCTTCAACTAATTTTACAGCATATAGCGGGCGTTTACCTTTTGAAAGTGTTCCTACGTAAACAAACTGAATAATGTTATCATACTTTCTTATAGGAATGTTGGCTATATTCTTTGTAGCATAACTAGCGGTAAAAAATGGCAAGACATTTTTAGTTTGTTTTGGCCATTCGCCGTAAACTAAAACCTGAATATTCCGAGTTAGAAAAGTGTTGGAGAGAATCCACTTTTGTAATCGGTAACTAAAGGGTTGTTTTGCTTTTGGATCCCAGTTTCCAGCATATTTGGCGGTTTTTTTCTTCTTCGGAAATAATAATTGAACAAAACATCCTAAAAGTCCAATATTGCCCGGACAACGAAGATGAATATGGTCGGCACGTTTGCAAGCTTTATAAAGCGTAACAAATATTATAGGAATTTTAATAACCGATTTAAAACTTGCTTTAACCGAAGTAAAAGCTATTGCCGGCACCCTATTTAAATAAATATTGTTGTGCTTATAAGGCATATCTATCTTTGAAACTGCCCTAGTTACTTTTGGTGCAATTATTTCTACCGAATCAAAATTTTTTATCCACAAGTTCATTTCCTTCACATAGGGCGCATAAGCAAAATAATGCTCTTTTTTAAGAAGGTGTGGTGTATGTGAAATTATAAGAAATTTCATACTACTTTAGGTTTATTAAAAAGTAGACTAAACCAACCGACAGTTCGACCAATTGCCTCATTAAAAGCAGCTGTTTTATCGGTAGCCGTTAGCGCATTTCCAAAACGAATAAATATAAGTAGAAATGCGGTTGCATGCCATTTAAATCGCGCCTTTAATGAGGGGTTGGGATGTTTTATCTTCCAAACATAAAATCCGTTGCGGACCACCATTATTCCATATTTAAACCAGTCGGGTCTGCCAGCAGCTTCGTGAAAATGATTTAGTTGAGCGGAGGTATTTACATATAATTCACCGAGTTTAGACAGCCGAAGAGTAAATTCGGCATCTTCGTATAAACCGTATCCTTCAAAATATTCCGAAAACTTTTCACGTTCTAAAATCTGCTTTTTATATGAAGCTGCACCTCCCATAAATTGTTCAACCCTATAAATCTTGCCGCTGGGAGGTAGAAAACTCACACTTCTACCGTGTCCAAAATCGGGGAAATGCGCGGGAGGCTTGTTGGCGTCTAACCCTAATTTTTTTCGAAGTATAAACCGAGACCCATCATTTCGGGTGTAACCGTCATAAGTAAACTCATTAGGTCTCGACTGCGCTCGACCAGACATCTTGGCCTGCGTGGTATTGGGCTGTTCATTTTTCCACCATTCAACTTCATTAATAATATAGCCGCCAACGCCCAAAGCTTCGGGATGGATTGAATAGGTATTAATTAAGGCCTCAAAATAGGTTTCGGTTAAGACAGTATCATCGTCTAAAAAACACACAATTTCAGAAGTTGTGTCAACCTTTTCAATACCAAAGTTTCGTTGTTTGGTAAGCCCTCGATTTTCTTCGGTTACTTTAAAGTATTTTAAGTTTTTAAATGAATTATTTTGAAGGACCTCTTTTGTTTCATTATCAATTGACCCATCGACAATCAAAATTTCATTGGGGTACAGCGATTGTTTAGCTACGGAATTCAGTAACTTTAACAAAGGCTGGGGCCGCATATAGGTGCAGATGATAAGGGAGAAGTTCATTCCTAAATTTTATTTTGTAGTCTTTTAGCCCAATACATACTTTGCGCCCATCGCTTTCTAAATAGTTTAAAATATGATATTGGATTTTTAATGTTTTGCACCTTATAATATTTAAAAAATAAAACTGTCTTGTACCCCAACAGTTGTTGTGTTGTGTAATTTTTTAATTTATTGTACATGACCGTTGGAGAAGGTTTGGGTTGAATTGAAGACCTTTCCCAAGGTTGTTTAAATTTTGCTCTAAACCCTCCAATGGGCGCTTTTAAATGTTCAATTTTAATGTTCGGAAAATATATTATATCGAAACCCAGATTTCTCAATTGCATCCCAAAATCTACGTCTTCACCATAGCCATATTCTAGAGCCATATCAAAGGAAATAGATTTTAAACATTTTGTAGACACAACACTACTACCAGCACCAAAAGTTGACCATTGCACTGGAGTCTTCCGAGTTTCTTTTTCATTTTTCTGAAGATAACTCATTGTAATAACATCAAGTTCTAAAGTTTGAAAATTATATAATATTAGATCCAACAAATTTGGTTTAAATCGATTGTCGTCATCGCCTAAAAAAACAAAGTCTGCCTGTACTTCTTTTAATGCCAAATTACGAGCGTTACAAGCCCCTGTTTGGTGAATAAATTTATGAATTATTTTAAACGGCCATGTTTCGGTTTCGATAAAATCTAATTCAGTTGTACTATTTTCATCCTTGTTTTGCTCCACAATTATTACCTGTTGTGGTAAATGGGTCTGGAGTGCCAAATCTTTTAAAACATCTAAGAGATATGTCCTACGTCCCATAGTCGGAATTATCACATCGATGGTAACATCTTTATTGTAGTTACTCTGTACTAAAGGTTCTAAATTAAATTTAAGTGTAAATTTTTGCTGACTTTTAAAAAGGTTTTTTAAATATGCAACAAAAGGAAACTTGCCTTCGTATAATAAAATATTTAGAAGCAACAAGCTGCTCCAAACACTTTTGTAATGCAACTTTACAAACTTAAAAAGCTGGTTTTTCGAAGCTTTTTCAGTCTGGATTATGGGTGCACTATTTTTTACAAGTCGTGGCTCGGAATAACAAAACAATCCATTGGGCATCCCGTGTTTAGCAATGCTATTTAAAACAAAATCGAATGTATCTTTTAAATTTATTTTATTTTGAAATTTTATAAGTTGTGATCCATAAATAGCACCCACTTGACTACTCATTAACCAAGTTGGATATTTTACGGTTTTGTTCACATTTACAAAAGGCGAATCTTCAATGTACCCTATAAGGTTTGAGAAATAGTGATGATTACCATAGGAAAGCATCATGTTTTTATGGGTAAAAAAAGTATTTATTTGCGTAATATTCAGATACTCCTTTAAGGATTCGTGGCACCACACTAAAATGCAATTAGAATGTTCTGAAGCCAAATTGAATAAAGCGGTAGTCACTTGATGTTCTTTAAAATCATCTAGGTTTAATTGAAAATTGCTTTTCAAATCAACTATTCTCCCGTTATTATGAAATACAACTATCATTCAGTAATAATTGAATTATAATACACAGCACTTTGTTTAGCAACCGCTTCTGTACTAAATGTATTTAGCACTTTTTTTCTTGCTGCTTCCCCAAAAGATTGCCTTAATGCCGCGTTATTTAAAAGCTTGATGATTTTTTCAGCATAAATTTTATGATTGGTAGGATTTACTAAAAACCCATTGACTCCGTCGTCAATAACTTCTGGAGCCCAGCCAATATTTGAAGCAACAATTGCCTTTTTTAGTGCCATTGCCTCTATCCACGATACTGGCAGTGCTTCTGCGAAGGTAGGGAAAACACAAACAGTGGCTTTGGCTATGTGTTCGCCAATTTCGTTGTACGGAACTAAGCCCAAATAATCTGTGTTATCCAAGGCTTCAGGGGTAAAAAGTGGCTGCATTAACTCCCAAGTTGATTTATTTCCCGATTGTTTATCGGCGCTATCTTTTCCTATAAGAATTAATTTTGCGTTTGGATACGTATTAACTACTTCATTAAAAATATATGGTAATTCTAATAGGCCTTTTTTGCGAATTAAGGTGCCAAAATATAGGATTGTATTTTCTTTTGTGGGTAAGTAATTAGGTTGAAATTTTTCTACATCAATAGAATTTGGAATAACAGTTATTTCGGTTTTTAAATCGAATAGCTTTTTTGTAACCTCAGCCGTATACTTACTTACCGAAATAATACCATCGGCTTTTTTTAAAGCTCGGCTTTCAAGAAATTTGTTTTTAAGTTTTACGGGGCGATTGTCTAAATGACAGAAATAAGTATCGCTACCATTTAAGCGAATTACCAAGGGACAAGCAGGTTTTAAAAAGGCCGTAAATCCTGTCCAATCGGGTGCCTCTATTATTTCTATCTTCTTTTGTAAATACAACTTATTGATTAGCCTTTGTACCTTTTGTTGCGTAAGCAGAAGCGATAGTCCTTTAACTTTAATGTTTTTTATTTGGTAGATGGTAATACCGTTTTCCTCAAAAACAGCATCTATTTTTTGATGATAAACCAAAACTGAAACGTGATGACCAAGTTTTACTAAGCCTGTCGCCAGATTTAAAATACTGGTTCCTAAGCCACCTGACTTGCCGGTTCTTTGATGTGGATATTCGGGAGTTAAAAAGGCGATTTTCATAATTTAATAACGCTTTTTAGCTAAAATAATAGTCCAAGGCAATGGAGATTCTACTGCTAAAACTGGCCCGAATTCTTTGTTAACCAATTTTATAATCCCTTTTTTGGACCAATTATTTAAATGGCCAGGTGTATTGCCTAAATCGTTTAAATATTTAAATCGGCACATATTCAACAATCGCCATATCGGCTCTCGTGGTACACCCAAAATTAAATATTCTTTTGAAACTCGATTTATTTCCTTCAGTGCGATTTTGGGATGGTCAAGATGCTCTAAAACTTCTAATAAAAAGATGAGATCCACACTATTATCAGCTATGGAAAGATCATAAACACTTTCCCTATGAATTGGAATATCTGGATTATTGGCTTCTATTTTTGGTATTAGCTTCTCTAAATATTCTGATGCAGTAAGCTTGGGCACAAAGTTCTTTAGACGCATTGTAGAAAATCCTTCTCCAGCACCTATCTCGTGGGCGGTTTCTACCTTAATCTTTGAAACCAATCTTTCCACAGCGGAAAAATAGCTGTCAACAAGGTAACTGGCAATTGCGCCTGTGTTTTCATATTTGCCCTTAAAATCTTCATTATCCGGCTGGGCTTTCAATGAATTATAATCTATTTTTTCTGGCATTACAGTGTTTTTAATTTTTAGAATTAGAAATTATACCATAAGTCAAAGCTTAAGAAACATACTGCCTTGTGTGTTATTTTAATTATTCAACTTTTCATTTAAAAACAACATTCTTAGAAACTAAAAAACGAATAGGCATTAATATCCCTACAGTTATAAAGGTAGATATTAGATAGTGAAGATTATAAGTTATTAAAAGATTGAATAACAAATTTGCTGAAACATAAAAAACTACTAAAAATATTATGAATTTAATCAATTTTAATGGGGAATGATTTGCCTGAAAAACAAATTTTGCTTGTATGAAATACAGAAAAGCATACCATACACCATAAATAATCATAAATCCTTTCCATTCCTTCACATTAAAAATGTCTATTAAAAAAAACAATCCTGCAAAAATAAATGAATAACCTATAATGCTTACTACTATGTATTTTATGATTTTTCGTCTATTATCTTTACTAATCTGTATCAGAAGATTGTTTTTTAAGTTGGTATAAAATACGTTCTTGATTTTTTCTTAACCTGCCTAACATATCGGCAATTAAAGCTATTGTAAATAGCATTAGGGACATTCCTACCAGAACAAGCCCTATAATTCCGATACTTTTATATGGCGAAATGAAGCCGCTGGAAATCCAATGCCACAGAACAAAACCACCCATCAATAATCCTAAAGCAAGCACTGCTAATGCCAATCTTCCGAAAAAGTAAAAGGGCGCATAATCTTTAAAACATTTAAATATTATGCGGGAAGTTTTAATTCCGTATTGATAAAGATTAGAGGCTACTCTTGATTTTCGCCCTTCAAAATATCTTACACTTATGGGTATTTGTTCAAAATCTACTCCTTTATCTATTAAGTCTAAAATTGTTTCGTGAGTATAGGTAAAGCTGCCGTGCAAGTTCAAATTTAAAAGGGCTGTTTTGGAATATGCCCTAAACCCGCAAGATGCATCTTTAATCTTAAATTTGCATATTTTGGAAATAATGGAATTGACAACTAAGTTGCCATTATATTTTATTGTGCTCATTTTATCTGGTTTTCCATCTAAAAAACGGCACCCTAGAACAAACTCAGCTTTTTTGGTTAGTATGGGTTTAATTATTTTTTCAATATCTGAAGCATAAAATTGTCCATCAGCATCAAAGCTAACAAGTACATCTGCATTAACCTTTAAGGCATAATTAATTGCGGTTTGAAATGCTTCACCAACGCCCTTATTTTGTTTATGCGAAATTACCTGTGCATTCGCCGCCAAACTTTGCGCCACGGTATTATCGATACTGCCATCATCAATAACCAAATGTGTTAATTTATCTATACCTTCAAAAGTTATTTTTGTTGAATTGATAACGTCAAAAATTGTCATGTCTTCGTTGAAGGCAGGAAAATAAATTATTAGATGGGTCATTTCGTTACACTTTTACCAATCTCTTTGAATTACCAAGATATCTAAACGTATTTCATTTAGAATATATATGCTGCAAATTATAAGCGTAGCAATATATAACTTGTTATCTGAAAATTTCATTTTTTTAGCGAAGCTAAAAATACCGAAAATAAATATAGGTATTAACCCCAACCAATATCTTGAAAATCCTGTTCCGGCTAAAACATACCCAGACAGTATAATAAAAGCAGAAATAATTATTATTTTAGAAAGTAACTGTTTCCAAGTTAATACCCAGCCAATAACAATAGGGATTAGAATTGCCAAACTTACAAACCAACTTCTAAAACCCGTAATTGGAAGAAAAACAGTTGCAAAAGCCGGAATTCCATTAACTCTTGCTACTTCTTCTCCTTTAATAAATCCTAATCCAGTTTTTATTTGGCCGAAAAGTCCATCTTGTTCATATCTTGAAAAATAACTAATAGTCGTAGATCTTTCACCTGTAAAGCTTAAAATATATTCCGTCCATAAAAACAGGGGTATCGTCGTTAATGTGATAAGTACAGAGTATACTATAAAATTAGATTTATTAGCAGCAAATTTTAAAAGATGTTGCCGATTTTGATAAAAAACAAATACAATTGGAATTAATAAAACCGCAAATACATATCGGGTAAGTACTAACATTGCAGCAACCAATAAAATAATAAATAAGTGCTTCATTTTTTTAATGCGAGTCATCATATATATTAAAATCCAAAACAATCCAAATGCGATAGCATCTGGATAAAGACTTGCTGAAAACCTAATAAATACAGGATTACATATGGTTAAGGCGACAATACACGTAGCATTCGTATCAGAAATCGCCATGGCTTTTAAGAAACGCCATAAAAAATTTAATCCTATCAAAGAAAATGAAAAGCCGATTAACTTTGGAATCCAAATAATAGATTCATCCGGCTGAAAAAATGTTCCAACTAAAATAATGAATGGCATTACAGGCGAGACCATGCTTGGCAAACCCTCGTGGTAAAACCTACCGTTATTTGCTAATTCTTGAGCTATATTGAAATAGGTGATTTCATCGCCTGTCAATGCGACTGGTATGTTCCTCAAGCACGATACTAATGCTATCATGCAAAGTATAAAAAGATTGTTATCTTTTAAAATACTGGATTTATTTAAATTTGAAACCAACCTAAAAATGATTTTTAATTTTTAAAATATATATTTTGTTATACTGAAAATTTGAAGGCGATTTTCATTGTAATAAATTTATATGATTTTCCACCATCTTGTTTAACCCAAAATTTTCTTCAATTTTAGAACGAGTATTTTGAGTTATCGATTTAGATCCCTCTACCAAGTTTACTACAATGTCTTTTAGTTTTTGAACATTATTAGCTTGAAATATATAACCATTATTATTATGAGAAACAATTTCCAAATTCCCACCCACTGGTGTTGTAATTACCGGTACATTGGCAGCTAAACTTTCTAGAATTGTCAAACTAAAACATTCCATATGAGTAGGATGTAGTAAGTAATCGTACTTATAAAAGGTTTCGGATAGATTAGGCGAACTACCCTTAAAGCTAAAATTTTTCTCAACCTTCAAGTCTTTTATTTGTTTTAAAAGCTGCTTCTCATAGGGCCCTTCGCCATAAACATCAATCGTTAATTCTTTTTTTAATTCTTGTGGAAGGTTAGCTACAGCAGCAATTAAGTCTTGTATACCTTTTGATTTTCGCAGATGCGAAGCCACTAAAAATGTAGGTTTTTCTGTATTTCGGACGGGCCTCACCCTTATATTTTCCAACAAAATTCCGTTATAAATAACTTGGCATTTCGGTTTTATTTGTTTGCCAAAATCGCTTATTAATTCATTTACAGTATAGTTTGACACCCCAACAAAAACATCAATAAATCTTGAATAAAGAATTCCTTTTATGCGCTTTATTATTGTCTTTTTTAAAGGATAACCGTTTAAAGGTCGTGGGTTATGATCTACTGCAATAATTTTGGCAGATAATAATTTATTTACGGTTTTAAAAAATGGGGTGCAAATTTCTAAAAAATGTGTGATGACGTGCGAATACGTTACTTGATTTTTTTGTAAATGATTTAAAAATGAGCTTTCAATAGACTGCCCGTTAGCTGAGATAATGTTCAATTTTTGATAATCTCCATGATTTTTACTATTCGGAAAAAACCAGTTGACTATTACATTTGCTTCGCGGCATTTGGCATCAAACTCCCAAAAAAAATAATCCATACCTCCTATTCTATTGGGCATAAGTTTATAATTACAGAGAACGGCTATTCTTTTTTTTGCTATACCCATCGTCTCAAGGTTTTGGCAATGCGTTGGCTTGTACCCTTTAAAGGTTTGCCTATTTGCTGTGAAAGTAATAATTTTCGTTCAGATTGATTCGCATTGGGATTTTCCAAATAAAATCGAATTGACTCAATTAATTCACTTTTATTTTTAGCAATTTTGGTGGCATTGCTTTCCACTACATATTCAATATGTTCGTAATTAAGAAAGCGACCGTCATTGTACAAATCATTTTCCTTTGTACCGAAAACTGGATTTATTACTGGTTTATCAAATTGCATAAAATCAAGACTCATGGTTGAAAGCATATTAATATTTAAATCTGAGAACGCAAGAATTGCTCGTAAACACTTAACATCTTGAATAGAAGGTACACGTTGTGACCAGGCTTCTTGATGGCCGTACCGACTTATTTTCCAATCTGGATAATTCCAAATAATAAAAGGAAATTTTTCCGAAATTTCCTTAAACCGCTTTGGGTCTTCTGCGGGAGAAGTACGCACTATAAAATTGAATTTGGGCAGGTGTCCATGCTGTAAAGCTTCGGCAATTGTTTCAATATAAAGCTCGTCATTTTTACTTGTGGATATATCGCCACAACTAAAACAGACTGTTTTTAAACTGGAATTTAAATGAAACTGCTTTTGAAACTCTTTAAAAGTGATAGCATATCTGGGTAAAACATAGGGTTCAAATTGTGGAGTACCAACTATCTGAATATCCGAAGCCTTTACATTTTTGTAAAAGCGAAGAAGATCAACTTTCATTAATTCACTCCACACCAAATAGTTATTAAAATTGGCTGCCATTCTACCTTTTGAAGCTAAATTATCCCAACTAAATATAAAGGCCGAAGTATTAATATTTAATTTATTTGCTGCATAAACCAAAGGCGCAATATAGGGTGGGCGTTGATGTGTAAAAAAAAGCTGATCTGGTTTTTCAATTTTTAGAATCGAAAAATAGCTTTTTGTAATCGATTTGTTTTTAAAAGTGTATTGTTGAAGTTTGTTGAAAAAGGCAATCCATTTTTCACTATGCAAGTACTGTGTAATTTTAAATATTAAACGAGTAGCATATCCACGAGAAGTTTTACTCTTAGACCTATTGGCATTTAAATTATCTGCAATTCCAAAATTGCCATTTTTATGATTTTGAAGATGCGCTATTTCTTTTGTTTTTCTAAAAAACCAAGTAAAAAAGTGCTCTTCAAATACTTCGAGTTCGATAATACGACAATTAGTAATCCCATCATAAACCGAAGCGGGTAGACAAGAGAAGATAACCACTTCATCGAAGTTTCGGTCTGCTTCTGTTAAAAAATCGCTCAATACAAAATTTCGGAAACCTACGCCGTCGGTAATTACAATGGCCAGTTTTTTAGAACTCAAATTCATAAAGTAACAAACTGTTTTTGATGGTTAACAGACCATAGGTTTTTTTGTAGTAAGCATTCCAAAAACAACACATCACTCTTCCCGTCGCCAAAACTTTGGATATCTGGCGCGACCTTTTTAAACTTTGAATTTAATGCTGAAACAATTTCGTTGTAGCTATAACTAACGTTTATAATATGGCTGTGTAGCGCTCTGTTTTCCTGCCGTGTACCTATATTAATTGTAGGCACTCCATAATATGGTGCCTCTCTAATTCCCGCGCTAGAATTACCAATAATAAACTGAGCATTTTTTAATAGCACTAAGAAATACTCGAAACGAATGGACGGTATTACTCGAAATCTTTTGTGTTCTTTTAAATTTTTAAATGCTGAAATAATCTCGCTACTTCCCAAATCGTTGTTGGGGTAGACTACCACAAAGTTTTTATTACTATCGACTAAAGCTTTGGTAAAGTTTGAAATATATTTCGCTATATTATTAATTTCGGTAGTAATGGGATGGAAAATAGCGATGCCGTATTCCTGAAATTGAATTTCATAATATTTTCGAACTTCAGCTATTTCAGGTAAATTTTCTGAAAACATAGTATCTACATCGGGAGAACCAATTATATAAATCGATTCGGGAACTTCTCCCATTTGAATGAGTCTCGTTTTAGCCAATTTATTAGCGACAAAATGAATATGGCTCATTTTGGTAGTGGCGTGCCGTATAAGTTCGTCAATCGTGCCCGAAACTTCGCCCCCTTCAATATGGGCCACCAAAATATTATTTAAAGAACCCACTGTAGCTCCTGCTAAGGTTTCGAGTCGGTCGCCGTGTACAACAATTAAATGGGGTTTTACCTCCTTTACAAAACGAGAGAATCCCTCAATCGTTTTGGCCAAGGTTAAGTCCATTGTTGATTCGTCTGTATGATTGGCAAAGGTGTAGATATTACTAAAGCCACAGCGTTCAACTTCTATAAGGGTATAGCCGTATTCCTCTTGCAAGTGCATTCCAGTGACAAAAACGTAGGGGTCGAATTTTGAATGCGATTCTAAAATAGAAATTAACGATTTTATTTTACCAAAATCGGCCCGCGTTCCAGTAAGAAATGCTATTTTTTTCATAATTCGAATCCTGTCTTTTCAACAATCCATTCTTGTTTAAGTTGTGTATCAATAGGAATATTTTGAGCGGCAGTTTTACCTAAAAGCTTTTTATAATCTTCGGCTTTAATTTCACCGGTTCCCGGTCGCTTTACCCAAATGTTTTCTTTTGTAAATACATCGCCTTTTTTAATAGGCGCTATTGCGCAAACGGTCGCAAAGGCAAACTCCATGGTTACCTGTTCTTCTTTGGCGGCTTGTTTTTTGCCTCCACGCATTTGCCAAATTTCCTTTGTTCCAGTAATTAAATTCGCGCACTCGGCTTTATCCATACTGCAAACTATATCGGGACCTGTTCTATCCTTATGATCTGTAAAATGTCTTTCCAAAATAGATGCCCCCAATGCCACAGCCCCAAAACAAGCATTGTTATTTAAAGTATGGTCGCTTAAACCAAAAACCTTATCTGGAAAAGCTCGATGAAGTTCTAACATAGCGCCATAACGTACTAATTGGGGAGGTGTAGGATATAAATTTGTTGTATGAAGTAAAGCCAATGGAACCTTGTGTTTCTCAAAAACTTTAACTGCCTTAGCTACACTTTCTATAGAATTCATACCTGTACTTAAAATCACTGGTTTTTTAAAGGAAGCTATATGCTCTAAAAGCGGGTAATTGTTGCATTCTCCACTTCCAATTTTATAGGCTGGCACATTAAATTTTTCGAGTCTATTGGCAGCGGCTCGGGAAAAAGGTGTACTAATAAATAACATATTTTGTGCTTCCACATATTGTTTAAGCGCAAGCTCATCGGTAGTAGAAAGAGCACACCTTTCCATAATTTCATAAATAGACTCATTAGCATTACCCGGAATTACATTTTTTGCAGCGCTACTCATCTCGTCTTCCACAATGTGCGTTTGATGCTTAACCACCTCTACCCCAGCCTTCTTTGCCGCATCGACCATTTGTTTGGCAACCTGCAAAGAACCGCCATGATTAATACCTATTTCGGCAATAACTAAAGGAGGAAAGTCGGGACCAATAGCTCTATTTCCTATCGTAAATTTTGGACTCAATGTAAGGAAGATTTTTATTAGGTTAAAGTATCTAAAAATTAAATAGCAGCCAAATAATAACTTAGTTTAACCGGTAAAAATTTTTTAAATTATTCTTCACGGAAATGAAGCGTATTAAAGACCAAAGACCTTAAAAAGGTTTAAATTTAGAAAGATAAAGTTCTGCCAATTCTAAGTCTTCTTTTGTATCGATATCAATTTCGGCATAAGGGTGATTTACGATAAATGGCAAGTTTTTTTCACCTATTATTTTTTTTTCTAAAACCAAGTGAGCTTTTATAATATACAACAAACCATTCTCAAAATATAATGGATCTAAATCCTGACTTCGTTGCCCTATATTATAATTAAACGGTACAAATTTACCCTCTATAATTTTACCAAATTTTTGATGGTTACGAGTAACAGTCATTGCGCTGTCATAAGCTCCATCAGTAAAAGCTCCAAAACAATCTGAAATTAAGTTTTGTGGTCTTAGCGGATTTGTTGGCTGTAGAAGGATTACGTTTTCAACATTGAAATCTATAGACTGTAAAACGTGTCTAAGTGCGGTGACGGTTGGCTCTAAATCGCCGCTTAGAGATTCTGGACGTATGACTACTTTGGCGCCGTTGGCTTCGGCAATTTGAGCTATTTTGTAGTCATTTGTTGTTACATAAATCTCGTCTATATAGTCATTATTAACTTTTGCATAGTTGATACTATGACTAATTAAGGGTTGACCGTCAAATTTTGCCAGATTTTTATTAGGAAAGCGTTTTGAGTTTCCCCGAGCTGGAATTATAGCTATTGTTTTTTTAATGGTCAATTATTAAAATTTATTTCCTTCCAGGAAAAGGTAAGGATTCTTTAAGTTTAATTACATCGAGATCTACAGGTTCTCTGTATTTCATTAATAGAGGTAATTTAAAAATACATAAAAAGAATGTTTTAAAGAAAATTTTTAGATACTTAAAATCTGTTAGTGCATATTTATTCAAATTGTGATAGTAAAGTTTCCCTATCTTTTTAATTGGATTGGGATAGTACACAAAATAATAAAAAGTGCTATTTTTTAACTGCTTACCGAAACGGAAATAATTTTTTCCTTGCTCTAGTCGATTTTGCACATTTATACGGTGATTTACAGCAATTGCGTTAGTATAGAGTATGGTATAGTTCTTTGATAATACTTCAATACTAAGACAGTTTTCTTCGCCATAAATATCAATCCATTCAGGAAAGCCTCGCGTAGCATTGTAAACATCACTTCTAACAGCGAATCCACATCCCACAAATTCTGAACATGGATACTCAATTAGACTTTGATTAGCTTGTTTTGTTAAATCTTCCTTATTATAAACTCCCGTTATTTCTTTAAAAGCAATAATGCCTACTTTCGGATGTCGTTGAAAAATTGCAATACACTTTTCAATAAAATCAGGCTGTATTGGATGAGCATCATCATCAAATCCTATTATATATTTGCCAGAAGCTTTTATAAACAATAAGCTGCGTGCTTTTGATGCGCCTACACTTTTTGCAATAGTTGTCCATTTTACCCAAGGAAATTCTCTAGCCAATTTGCTTGAATTGTCTGTACAACCGTCCAAAAAAACTAAAACCTCATGTTTCGTTATATCTATACAAGACGCTAGGATAGAGAGGGTCTTCTGAAGCTCTATCTTGCGGTTTTTTGAAACGATGCAAATAGATATTTCCATTTTATTTTCCACTATAAATCGTTAATTGTATGAGCCATTTTTAAAGATGAAAAATATAATTCTAAGTCAGAACGATTTAGATTAAACTTAAATGGAGAGTTTTTCCATTCGGTATACATTATATTTAGCAAAGAAACAATCCCCTGTACATCACCTGCATTTGCCGCATATTTATAATTCTCACCTAGAAGACTTCTACTTTCACTATTTTTTGGCCCTAAATGAATTATTGGTCTGTTAGCCTGAACTAAATTTGGGAATTTAGCAGGAAGAAATGGACTGATTTCTGATACTGCTTCTAATATAATATTGGCTGAAGCTTTTGTTTCCATTAATCGGACTTGATTATAATGCATAGCACCGTTACTTATATAAATTGAAGGAATTGCATTGCATGTTGTTGACAATTTCGGTTGATGGTAAGATGAGGAACCAACTAAAAGTAATTGACTATTATTTGCTGCTTCAGGCAAATTTCGTAAAAATATCTGCCACGCTTCAATTAACGGAAAAGGATTACGTTGTTTTAATAAATTCCCTGCGTGTAAAACCGTGAATTTATCTTTTTCAAAAAAATTAGGTAAGTAAGTCTTTTTAATTAAACTAGAAGAGGGCATTTGATGTGGCAAGATAACAGCTTTTTCTATAAAGACATCATGAAATTGCCCCATCCATTGAGACAATGATTTAGAAGGATAACCTAGCCATTTTGCACTATTTGCAACCTCTAAAAAAAATTTCTCTTTTTGTAAATGACCCGCCTCATTCCATTCGTAAGGAGAGGGATACCAATGAAAAGGATAAGGATCGTGGATATATGCAAGCCATTTATTCTGCCATTGCGGAAGCATTAGTAGAGTATAATGGGCTCGGTAGCTTGCGCCTTTACTCAAAGTAATTATTAGGTCGTAGTCCTCCGTATTTTCAACTTTTAACGCTTTCGCCATACTGTTGGCATCATTCTTAAAGGTAAAGGAAAACCCAAATAAATTCTCCAAGAATTTTGAAATATTTGTTTTGGTTAGTCTTTGAAAAACTCGTTGTGAACGACTTAAAAAATAATTAATATCCAATTTGTTTTCTTTTACAAGAATAGTGTGGACATTATCAATCACTATTTTTTTATGAGAGAAATGATAAATTTTTAATTTAAAATTTTGCTCTTTTAAAGATTTAATAAAAGCTTGGCGCGCTTTACCTGCACTACTGCCATTTACATCTATGGTTTCTGCCAGTATTAATATTTTTTTAGACATATTTAAGAAAGGCGTTTTTTAATACGCAATACAAGTTTTATTAAAGGACTAAAATTATATCGTAATTTTTCCTTCAATCGCTGTGCACTTGATAAACTAGATTGATTTATCAAATGAGAAAAAAGTTCGTAGCTATTTAATTGTACACTTAACCAACTAAAATACTTAATTAATTCTGGCGTCCATTTATTCTTCATCTCCAAATTAGTAATAATAAGTTTGGCTGCATTAATCTTGCTTTTCATTCTAAGCTGATTGCCTTTCCAATATTCCCCTGTATTTGAGTCTGAATGTTTTCTATTAAAATACAAAACACAATCCAATACTATTCCGTGCCAGTATTCACACAATATTCGCTGAAAGCACTCCCATTCTTCCGCAAATTGTAACTTTTCATTAAAATATAAATTTGAAAAGCACTCTTTTCTCCATAAAACAGTACAAGAAGCCATAGGTACTGTATTTTTTATAATCTTAGCAACTATATTATTATCTGTTAAATAGTAACGAAAATTAGATATTTCACTCAGTTGATTATAATTAAAATTACCTTTAAATGATTGCTTCTGATAATGGCAGAAATATAAATCTAGATTATTAGTTAGCTCATTTACACATATTTCAATGTTTTGAGGGTGGACGATATCGTCATCATCAAAAAATATTATATAATCTCCTTTTGCTTCATCCAAACCATAATTTCTACTTCCTGGTAAACCTTTCTTATATTTCGACGTTCTTTTTAAATACTTAAATCTTTTATCTTCATTTAAAAGTGGCTCTAAAATTTCTTCGGTATCATCTGCTCCCCCATCATCTATAATAATACACTCCCAATTTTTAAAGGTTTGATCTTGAATAGATTTTATAGATTCCATAATATATTTGGCCCTGTTATAAGTGGCCATTATAATGGAGACTTTAGGTAATGTATTCAAATTAAGGAAATAAACAGTGTAACGAATAATTTAAGGTTGTTTTTTTACTAAAAGATGGATGAAGCAAAATCCATCTTTCATATTTTAAAACCCAAACTAATGTTTTAAAATTACAATTATGTGTAATCAGTTGATTTCTTAAAGTTGTTTCAAATCCCCACATAATTACATCTTTCTTTAAATATTTAGAAATAACTTTTAAAAGATCTTTTTCAATAGCACGACGTTCTTTTAAAAAATCAATAATAAATATTGGTTCATTTAGTATGTTTTTTGTTAAAAAATTAAAGGTGTTTTTATTCCAATTAAAATCAATAGATTGCTTTTCAAACAATTTAAGTATACCTTCTTTATGTCTATTCATTGTATCATTATTTCTCCGTATGTCTGCTGTTAAGCTATTTGCATGTATTCTATATTGGTATAAATTATCGTCTAAATGATAAAATTTAAAATGAGTCCAGGCTCTCAACCAAAAATCATAATCCTCCAATAAAAAAAGAGATTCATCAAACCCTTTCAATTCTTTATAAACCTTTCTTTTATACAAAAATGAGGCACCTATTTTGTTTCCAAAAAAGAGGTATTCCGTTGGTCCTGCTATATGTACTCTCTTTAAATCTCCCTGCCTATTGACTATGTCGTAATTTGAATAGACAATGTCTGCATCTTGCTTTTTAATAGCGTGTAATAGATGTTTTAAAAAATGGGGTTTTAATATATTATCGTCTGAAGTCCAAGTGAAAAACTCTCCAGAAGCAGCTCTATGACCAATGTTAAGACTCGCTGGCAGCAGTTTATTTACTGGATTATGAATCACTGTTACGCGATTATCTTTTAATTTATATTTTTCTGCAATTTCTCGAGTGGTGTCAGAAGAGCAATCATTAACTATTATCAGCTCAAATTTCTTATATGTTTGAGCCAAACAACTTTCTATAGCTTGTGAAAGAAACTTTTCTCCATTATACACAGGAAGAATAATTGATATAAAATTATCATCTTGCATAAAATTCTTTATTTACTTTTTTAAAATGTAATTTTAACCTGTGGTTTCTTTTTAAAACTTTAACTATAAATAATAAAAATAATAGTTTTATTTTCCATTCTATAAACACTGGTTTAAATCTAATTGTTTTTTCAAGATTCTTTAATTCAACATATGATTTTCCAATGGATTGGCTCAAGCTGTACTTGTAAAAACACTTTAAATATATATCTAGGGCAGCAGAAATTTTTTCTTTTGAAAAATGGTTGTTGTATAAATATTCTAAAATTTTAATTCTAACTTTAAGTTCTGACTTTAAACTTAGAAAACAATTTTTGTTGTATGCACTGGTAATAGATTGATTGTGTCGCCTAATTAAAACCGCAACATTTGCAATCTTAGACCATTGTATATTCTTTTTTGAGAAAATTTGGAAAAAAAAATCCAATTCCTGTGCTCTGTCGAGATGTTCGTCAAATTTAAAATTAGCAACAACAGTCCTAGTCCAAACAGAATGTGGTAATCCAAAATTTACTTTTTTAGTAAAATAATCTAGTCCTAAAATATTAATTTCATTTCGTTGCCGATGAAATATCTGTTTAGCACTGTGGTCAAATATATTATAATCTGTTAAAGCTAGCTGCAACTTTATATTATTTCTAAATAACTTTAAACAATCGTTTAGAAAAAAAGGCAACATCAAATCATCACTATCAAACCATTGTATATACTCCCCCTTACTAATCTCAAACCCATAATTTCTACAGGCATTAGCTCCTTTTGGTCTATCTTTAGGTCTGTGGTGATATTGAAAACGACTGTCATGTTCAACGTATTTTTGTAAAAGCGCTTCGGTACCATCGGTACTTCCATCATCTACTACAATACATTCCCAATTGGTATAGGTTTGTGCCAATACAGAATCGAGCGTTTCACCAATTAAGTGAGCTCGATTGTAGGTAGGAATAATTATTGATACTAGTGCGTTTTGTATATTCATTTTAACCTCTTAATAAAATATACCCCTTGCCAACCAGTTTATATGAGATGATACTGAATGAAAACTTTAAGAACCATTTTAACACATTAAAACTCAAAAAACCTAATTGATAAAATAACTGGTAGTTTGATTTAGCAATCCCATTTATTTGCCATAAATACCGATATTTTTTAAGTTGCTCTTTTAATAGATATAAGCGAGTGTCTTTATTTATTCCAAAACTTAACAAAACTTTTATCCGTTCATTTTCAATATAAAACGAAGATAATATAGTCGAAACCGAAAAATCATTTGAAATAGAATCGGATATTTGCCGATAATAAGTTAAATATTTATCAATAAATTTTATAGTAGGTGTATAAATTAAAATTCTTATATGAAAATCCCTGTCTTGACCTTTTAGCAACCTTTCATCAAAGAGTTGCTTCGATTCTATAAATTCTCTTCTATATATTGGATCTGGCAAATACCAACTAACCTTTAATGTAATAAAATCTTCTAATAGAGAGTTGGACATTTTAGTTCTTGCCTCTTGACGTATTTGATTATTATTGATAGTAATAACACTCTTGCTTATAACAATATCCACAGAATGCGTAAATCCTTCTATTTTTTGAACAATAAAATCTTTTGTCATCAAATCATCACTATCAAACCAATTCACATACTCCCCCTTACTCACCTCAAACCCATAATTTCTACAAGCATTGGCGCCTTTTGGTCTATCTTTAGGTCTGTGGTGATATTGAAATCGATTGTCTTGTTCAACGTATTTTTGCAAAAGCGCTTCGGTACCATCGGTACTTCCATCATCTACCACAATACACTCCCAGTTGGAATAGGTTTGTGCCAAAACCGAATCGAGCGTTTCACCAATTAAGTGAGCTCGATTGTAAGTAGGAATAATTATTGATACTAGTGGTTGACCCATTTTTAGATTTTTAGTGAGGATAAATCAAATTCTGAGTTTTTTTCTAAAACTGAATATCTTTTAAAAATTCGACAACTTAATTTAGAAAATTCTGTCCATTCTCGTATTATTTCTTTTTCATATTCTCTATTCGTATCGTCTAATAACCATGTAGTTTTTATACTAGTATAATCGGTTAAAAATGGCATTGCACTAAACCTCGCATAAGGAGTACTACCGCCAAACGGGCCGTCCACAATTACCAAGTCAAAATGCGATATATCTTTTATCCCCTCTTCTATAGCCGCTGTCGAATACCAGGTTTGTTGATTCTTATATGAGTATTTAGAATCAATTGTTTCAATAGGGGCATGAATTTGTGATACGAAACTAATTAAATCATTATCACATAATTGATTTTTTAAGGTGAGCATCCAATCTACATCAGACTCAACAGATATGAAGTTAGTTTTATAATTTTGAAGTTTTAAAAGCTTAGCGATATATAGTGTTGTAACACCTCCCCCAAATTCTATTATATTCTTAGGTTTTTTTATTGAAATTATATTTAAAATATGAAGAATTGTCTCTGGCTCTAAAGACCAAGATGTTTGGGGAATAAATACTTCGTTTTTAAATAATGTTTGTAACTTTTGTGATGCCCAAATTTGTTGCTGCCCATTGCGGATTGCAATTTGGTTTTTCTTCAAATCTTTTAAAAATATTTTAAGCTTTTGAATCATAAATACTGCACATTAAAATCGGTTAAAACTTTTGTTTGATTTGTAACTACTTGCTTAAAACTATCGTAATAAAAACCTTCTTCAACGTTAAATCGAAATGCATTTTTAGCCCAATCTGCAACTTGGGTACCTACCACAACGTGAGTTGTAACTATATAAGATCCTTGATTTAAAGGTAGTTTTTCAAACTTAAAGGAAATAATGTTTGAAAAGGCCTTTTTTTCAATTTCAAATACCGAAGTACTTAGCCACAACAATCGGTTCCCCATAGAATCGTCTATTCGAAAATCTAATTGAATATTCTCGGCCAATACATTATTTGGGTTCTTTAAATGGAAATTAATAGTTAACGGTTTACCAGTTGTAGGAGCTAAACCTTCCCTTTCACCAACAAATTGAACAAAATCAATTTCAACTTGTTTGTTTCCGGTACGTTCTGCATTGCTAATATGTTTTTTAAGAGAATTGGATTCAGTTTTATGATTCGCATTTATATATGCCTCAATAATTTCTATAACATTACCGGTTTTATCTATAACACCGTTATTAAGCAAAATCCCCCTACTACACAAACTTTTTACAGCCGCCATATTATGACTAACAAACAGTACCGTTCTACCCTCTCCTTTTGAGATATCTTGCATTTTGCCAATGGCTTTTTTTTGAAACTCTGCATCGCCTACTGCCAGCACTTCGTCTACCACCAAAATATCGGGTTCGAGATGAGCGGCTACAGCAAAAGCGAGGCGTACTCGCATACCCGAGGAATAACGTTTTACAGGAGTATCAATATACATTTCGCAACCTGAAAAATCGATTATTTCATCGAGTTTGACAGTTATTTCGCTACGCGTCATCCCTAAAATAGCACCGTTTAAATATATATTTTCGCGCCCCGTAAGTTCGGGGTGAAACCCTGTGCCTACTTCGAGCAGAGATGCAATTCGACCTTTAGTTTTAATAACACCTGTTGTTGGACTTGTTACTCGCGAAAGAATTTTAAGCAAGGTTGATTTTCCTGCACCATTTTTTCCAATTATTCCTAAAACCTCCCCTTTTTTAACTTCAAAATTAATATCGCGTAAGGCCCAAACATAGTCGGTTGTAGACTTACTACTCCTGTCATTTACGGCTCCTACCTTTAAATACGGATCTTCCTTGCCACGCACCCTATGCCAAAACCTATTTAAATCGTGAGAAAGCGTACCCGTTCCAATGGTTCCGAGGCGGTACTGTTTGCTTATATTTTCGGCTTTTAATATAGTCATTAGTCTGTAGTCTTTAGTCTTTAGTGGTAGTCGGTAGTTTTTAGATTTTAGGTTATTTTTTTAAATATTTCTGCAGACCGTTTATCATTTTTGATAGTTCTGCGAGTTTTTTTCTATTATTTTCATTCTGCTCATCCGTAATAAAATTTTGCCGTTTTGCTATTGTTGAGCAAACTACGCATTCATTTACAGAATCCATTGCAATCTGTAGAAACCTATTGAACTGTGCATTGCTATCTCTTTGGCCTTCTGCTATATTTAAAGCTATGGAGACCGCTGCTCTTTTAAATTGTGAAGTTAAATTATACAACTCGTTTTTAGGAAACGATTGTGTAGTAATATACACCAAATCCACAAAATCCAGAGCTTTGTGATAAACTTTGAGGTCTTCAAATTTAAAATGTGAACCTTCTTCCATTAATTCAAATTTACCAAAATCCAATCACTAAAGACTAACGACTAAACCGTATCTATAAAACTCTTCTCCGTTCTGTTAAAAATTATTAGTCCCAAAAGAAATAAACCAATACTTACCGCCAAGGTGTAAACAAAGCCAATCCAACTAAAACTGCCCGTATCTAATAACATATAACGGAAACCTTCGATTATTTGGGTAAGCGGATTGTATGCCACAAAATCGGCTACATAACCCGGCAGTTTTTTTCGCGCTTCCGATAGTGGATATGGCACTGCAGAAACATACATTAACAGTGACACGGCAAAACCCACAAGCACATTTAAGTCGCGGTACTTAGTTGTAAGTGATGAAACTATCATCCCTAACCCCAACCCCAACAAAGCCATCATTAACACATAAATAGGAAAAAGACATAAAAAAATATTGGGCTGTAAATCAAATCCGCTTAGCACAAAATAGCAATAAAAAGCAATAAAAATTAAAAGTTGAATTCCAAATTTTACCAGATTACTAATAGTTACCGACATTGGCATAATTACCCTTGGGAAATACACTTTTCCAAAAATATTTTGGTTTTTGGTAAATGTATTCGAAGTGCCCGTAAGACATTCTTTAAAATAATTCCACGCAGTGATACCGGCCAAATTAAACAAAAACGGAGGAATACCCCCCGTACTAATGCTACCCAAATTATTAAAAACTAAAGTAAAAATAACCGAAGTAAATAACGGCTGAATTAAATACCAAAGCGGACCTAAAATTGTTTGTTTATAAACCGTAACAATATCGCGCTTTACAAACAAAATAAGTAAATCTCGATACCGCCAAACCTCTTTTAGGTTTAAGTCGAAAACACTCTTTTTAGCCGAAATTTCGTAAAGCCAATTCTCGTTTGATTCTGAAGTCAAAAAAATAATTTTATTTAGGAGCTAATATAGTAAAATTGAGGAAACTTAAGCGGCTATTCACACTACTTCAATCTAGTCTTTTTTAAGGTTAATTCAACTTTAGTTTTTCAATTGAAAAAGTTTAAACAGCTCCCCATTACAACACTTTTACAACAAAAAATTTATCTGTCGCACTTTATCTTATTTTTTCAATAAATTTGGCTCCCTATTTATAGAATATGAAATATATCCTCGCTATCTTATTTTTAATTTTTTGCAACACCTTGTTTGCTCAAAATGAACCGATTGCTGCCTTAGAATCGGAAATCGAAAAACATCTTTTTAAAAAACCCGATTCGGCAAAAATTTATTTAAAACAATTATTAAACTATTCCGATAAGCGTCATGACACCTTGGTTGCGATTACCTATAGCAAACTCGGCATTACTTATAGCCAATTAGCTAAATACGACTCGTCTGCCTATTTTTTTGACCAAGGGATAAGATTAGCCGAAAAGGCTCCCATCCTAAAAGCCGATATATATTCTAATAGCGGAATTAATTACAGACATAATGCCGAGTACGAAAAATCCATCGCTGCCCTAAACAATGCAATGGAACTTTATCAAAAATATGGCGACCGCAGTGGCGAAGGTGTGGTTTATGGCGAAATTGGCTCTAATTATAGCTATATGGGCGAAAAAGAAAAAGCTATTATTTACCTTGAAAAAGCCATTGAAATATTTAAAGAAACGGGCGATAATAGACTGTATATTCTACAACAAAAACTGGCAAATATTTACTATAATGCTGGAAATTACGAATTTGCCATCGACCTTTACGAACAAATACTCCCCGAGTTTGAAAAAGAAAAAAGGCCTTCTTATTACCTAACCCTACTTTCATATGCCGAAAGTTTGGCGCAAGTAGGAAAAACAAAAGAAGGCGAAATGCGGTTAATAGAAGCCAGAGACGGCCTGGCCGAAATTAAAAATCTTGAATATTCGCACGTGGCAATTGGCAAGCTCGCTAAAATCTACCAATTTACAAACAGACCAAGCTTAGCACAAGCTGCATATGAAAAGGCTTATCAATATCTACAAGAAATACACTCGGTTAGATTGCTACAAATCGCCTCAGATTATCTAAAGTTTTTAAATAGTAGAGGTGAATACGAAAAGGCTGTTTCGGTCATTAAAAGCGTAAAAAATAGCACGCATAATTACGAAGATGCTATGAATGCCCAAGACGAATTGAGCTTTTTACTTAGCACCCGCGAAACATACCGCAACTTAGGGGAGTTTGAAAAATCTTTAAATGTTTTTGACCGAATTGATTATCTAAAAGATTCTGTTCAAAAAGCGACAGATCAAATTAAAATTAAACAGTTGGAAGAAACGTATCAAAATAAAATTCAACGCGAAAAAAATATAGCTCTTCAAAGCAAAAATGATTTGTTAGAAGATTACAATAGTAAACAACGCACATTTATCATCCTTAGCCTGTTATTAACCGTACTAATTTTAGCGTTGAGTATCGTAATATTTAGCTACAATAAAAAAAGACTTGCCTTTCAAAAGGAGGCGGTGGCCAACCTCGAAAAAGCAAACATAGCTCTTAAAGAAAATCAGGAGCTCGAAAAAGAACTCTTTGCCGAAAAAGAAAAAAACCTGCTTGATAAAGAACGAGAATTAGTAGCTGTTTCATTAGAAGTTGCAGATATTCAAAAGCAAATAACAGATATTATTGATACCAGCGATGAAGAAATTTCAGCCAATGCTGCTAACAAAATTAAAACTACCCTAAACCAGCTAAATTATTGGAAGCACTTTAAAACGAAGTTTATTGAAATTAATCCCGAGTTTGGTTATAACCTCACCGAAATGTTCCCAAATCTTTCTGAAGACGATATTGCTTTTTGTTCGTTGTTAAAACTTCAACTTTCAAATGAAGAGATAAGCGCTTTAATGGGCATTAGCAAAGAGAGTGTTCTTTCAAGAAAATACATTGTTCAAAATAAAATGAATCTCGAAGACAACGAAGCCTATTTTGAAGAATTAATCGGGAAACTTTAAAAACTACTGCCTCAGCAATTTCAAAATACTGGGTAAAAATCTACTTTTTACCCGATAAAATTTTGTGTTTTAACCTGCCTAAAAACCCCTTTGGCTTTACCTTGTCGTGATAACCTTGACCGTAGTTTCCGTAGGTACCATAGCCGTAGCCATACCCGTAACCATAGCCGTAACCATAAGCGCCACCAGACTTTTCGCTATAATCGTTTAACACGATGCTTATGTGTTTTACCTCGCCAGTTTTGTATTTTTCATTTACAAAAGCAAACATATTTTTATGGGTATAGTTGTATCGCGCCATATATAAAGTGGCGTCCACGTGCCGTACCAATTCTAACGAATCTGAAACAATCCCCAAGGGTGGTGAGTCTAAAATAATATAGTCGTAACGGGCTTTAAGCGTGTCTATTAGCTCGTCTAATTTTTCACCAATAAGCAATTCGGAAGGATTGGGAGGAACCGGTCCTGCGGTAATAACATCTAAATGCTCCACTTCAGTTTTTTGAATTACCGTATCGAGCGAAGCTTCATTAATTAAATAATTTACTACTCCTAAATTGTTATTAATGTTGAAATCGTTAAATATTTTCGGTTTCCGAAGGTCTAAACCTACCAATACCGTTTTCTTTTCGCTTAAGGCAAAAACCGAAGCTAAATTTATCGAGCAAAACGTTTTTCCTTCGCCACTAACCGAGCTGGTTACCAAAACGGTTTTGGCACCCGTAATTCCCTGCTTTTTATAGATAAATTGTAAACTTGAACGCAAGGCTCTAAACCCTTCGGCAATTGCCGACTTTGGTTCTTTTAACACAACCAAATTACTGTCAATTGGGTTTTTACCAATAATTCCCAACACCGGGATTTTAGTGCTCCGTTCCAAATCGGTCATTTTGCTAATTTTAGTATCTAAAAACGCCCGAACAAACACAAAAATAAACGGAAAGAAAAGCCCCATTAGGCCGGCCATCATGTAGTTTAGTTGGGTGTTAGGACCAATTTGCCCACCACCAGTATCTTTTGCCGAATCGATAATCATGACATCGCTAACATTGGCCGCTTTAACCAAGCCTGCCTCGCTGCGTTTTTCTAAAAACAAATTATACGTACCCTGACTTAAATTATAACGCCTTTCAATTTTTAATAAATCTTGCTGTTCGCTTGGCAGTTTTCTTATCTCACCTTCGTAGCGATTAATATCGCGGTTAATGGCGGATAACTCTTGATTTTTAAGGCTTTTTGACGAACGAATATTTTCTAATAAAACCGTTTTAACAGCATTAATACGCCTGTCTATATCGTTAAAAATAGGAGCGCCTTCTTTAAAAGAATACTGAAGTTTATTACGCTCTTCGGCTAAGCTAATTATCTTCCCAACCCCCGAAACCACACTCTCTTCCTGAATTCCGGCCACCGATGGCGCCGGCACATCGCTATAATCTGATCGACGCGTTAAATATTCTTCTAAGGTATTATAATAATTTAGCTCCCTGCTTACAGCCTCTTTCCGCAGGTCTAATTCGGTAAGTTTGGCGTTAATCTCTGTACCCTCTTCTTCGAGGTTAAAAATGGCGTTTTGGTTTTTAAATTTGTTTAATTCGTCTTCGACAGTAGACAATTCGGCCGATTTTACCGCGAGGCTACTATCGATAAAACGGATGGTTTTGGTTGCGAATAAGTTTTTTCGCTTTAACATATTTTCACTTAAAACTTGTACCGAAGTATTTAAATAATCTACCAATTGTGCTTTATTGTCGCCCGTAAGGCTTAGTCGTAGCACCGAAGAACCTTTACTTTCGGCTTCTACGCGAATGCCCAAAAATCGCTTTACAATACCGTCGTAATTGGTAAAAGAGATATAATAAGGTTTTTCTGTTTGCGAAATTACATCGGGGTTGGGTAAAAATACCCCGCTAAAAAACGGCAAGTTTATATGTTCGCCAATAGAATAATCTTTTGAAAAAACACCCCCGTCTACATACTTAGTAGAAATATCTTTAGTGCTATAATTTTGAAGTTGTAAGTTGCGACCTTCGCCAAAATCGGTGCTTAAATTAAAGTTTACCGAATCTTTAAAAACCACTTTAAACTCTTGGTTTAAAGCTTGGGGCTGGGTAGTGTCTACTTCAACAAAAAATGGGGTTTGGTTGTAGGCGTTAACTTTTTGATACTTCCCGTCTTTGCGGTAGTTTAAATAATACTGAAGGCGTTCTACAACCTTTTCGTTATGCGAGCGCGATTTAAGTGAAATTACTGCGGTATGCACCTTATCGGTAGTTCCGCCCCAATTAAAAGTTAAACTGGTATTTGAAGTAAAAAACGGATTTTGATCGTCTTTAATAGAAATCATATTCTCCATTCGGTACACTGGCAACTTACGTACGTTTATATAATACGCAATGGAAAATGCAATACCTAAAGACACTAAAAACAAGGGCCAATGGTTTATTAGCCGTACGAGAAAGGCTTTAAAATCGAAAGTAGTATTAGATTCGCTTATTTCAAATTCCTCGTTCATAAGTTATAATCTGGTAAAAAGTAAAATTGTAGTCACTAAAGCAGTTGCAACAGACACAAGCGTTGTAAACGATTGTATACCCGTAGTACCTGTACCCAACGCCTTTTGTGGTAGCGGATTTACCAAAATTAAATCGTTTGGCTTTATATAGTAGTAAGGCGAATTCATTGCTTCTAACTTGGTAAGGTCTATATGGTGAACGCGTTGTCCTGCCGGGTATTGCCTAATTATCACCACATTACTGCGGTCGCCAGTTTCGGTAATATCGCCGCTGTTGGCAATAGCTTCCATAATACTTACTCTGTCGCGGTAAATAATATTGCTGCCAGGGCTTTCAATTTCGCCATTGATGGTATACCGTATCCCCGCCAATTTTACGGTTACAAAAACATTGGCTTCGGCTTTAAAATAATCGCGAAGTAAAATTTCTTCAATTTGCTCCCGCACTTCATCTACCGTATAACCCAGTACATTCATCTCGCCCAAACTGGGGATTCTAATATTTCCGTGGTCGTCTACCACAAAACCGTCATAATACAAGCGTTCTTCGCCAGTAGCATTTGGGTTTGCATCGCTAATAGGGTTAAAAATACCTACAGTTTCTTGGTCTAAAGCTTTTACCCGAATGCTTAATAAATCGTTTACTTGTAAGCGATAAGGCTCTTGTTTTTTGCGCAAAAGTGGCTCAGCATCTACTGCTGTTGTGTCCTCTTGCAAATAGGTTAATTGTTTTGTCGTTACACAAGACGATGCGCATACAATAACTATTAAAAATAACAGTACTCGCCTAAGGTTCATAAATTGTGGGATGTTAAGCAACAAATATAAAGTAACGCGGTTAATATCAAAATTTTTTCAGAAACGTTATTTTCAAAAAAACACCTTTAAATTTCAGAAAACTTTTAAAAATCTCGTGGAATAGTATAGTTTTAATTTAAAAATCTAATCTGTAGCTATAAAATAAAAACTTACTTTTGGGTGAATTACTTTAAATTTTTTTAAATATGAAATATTCGCTATCCATAGTAATTGACAAACCTGTTGATGAAGTTGTTAAACTTTTTGACAGTGTTGAAAATATGAAAAAGTGGATGAAAGGTCTTGAGTCTTTTGAGCCCATAAGCGGTACGCCGGGCGAAGAAGGAGCAAAATCGCGTTTAAAATTTAAGATGGGCAAACGCGAAATTGAAATGATTGAAACCATAACAGTTAAAAATCTTCCGAAGGAATTTTCGGGAACTTACGACGCCAAAGGGGTGCACAATATTGTAAAAAACTACTTTGAACCTTTGCCAAACAGCAAGACAAAGTATAGCACAGACCAAGAATTTCAATTTAAAGGATTTATGAAAATTATGGGTTTTTTAATGCCAGGCGCTTTTAAAAAGCAGTCTATGCAATACCTACAAGATTTTAAAACCTTTGCCGAAAGTCAATAAAATAAGATGAGCAAAGCCAAACTTATAAATAGATTACGCTGGTATTACCCGCTAGAAAAATTTCATGCGTTTGTCACCTTTCCTTTGTTAACCGTTTACTTTTTAATGCACAACCCCATTGCAAAAAGCATAATGTTTGTTTACGGAATGATTGTTTGTATTGCAATACTTTATCAAGGACAGAGGTATTGGCAATTAAAGCTTTGGCATTTGCAAAATAAGCCGTTTTCGCAGGTAAAAAACTTAAAATTTTTCCGAGGTGCAAAACGCTTAAATATTTTACTAATTATAGCAATGCCTGTTGTTTTTATCATTCAAGTTTTGGTGGCAAAATGGTCATTAAACGACACAAACATTATCTTTTGGACTTTGTTAGCCAATCTATTTGCAGTTTTAGAATACATAAATTACTACCATAAGCAATTAATGGTTGATAACTTTGCCGATGTAAACTACATTGTACGTAACAAAAAACTTAAAACGGCAAGCTTGGCCAAAGATTTAAACGAAAACAGTTTTTAATTTTACTGTTTTAACTTATTGCCTATTCTATATTGTTCATTAAACATTTGCAGTACTTTTGCAAAAAATATTTGTTGTGAATTACCTATCTGTAGAAAATATTTCCAAGTCTTTCGGGATGCGGGTTTTGTTTGAAAATATATCCTTCGGAATTAACGAAGGTCAAAAAATTGGTTTTGTTGCAAAAAACGGAACTGGTAAAACCTCGCTCCTTAAAATAATTGCAGGCATTGATAAGGCCGATACGGGAAATGTTGTTTTTAGAAAAGGTTTAAAAACGGCTTACCTGCCGCAAGAACCCGATTTAAATCCCGAATTAACCATTGAGCAAACTATTTTTTCTTCAGAGAATCCTATCCTAAAAATTATTGAAGCTTATGAGCACGCCATTGAAAATCCAGACGACCAAGAAGCGTATCACAAGGCTTTTGACGCTATGGATGCACACCAAGCGTGGGATTTTGAAACGCGGTACAAACAAATTCTTTTTAAATTAAAATTAGACGATTTAAACGCTAAAATTTCCACCTTAAGTGGCGGACAAAAAAAACGACTCGCCTTAGCAAATGCGCTGCTTACAAAGCCAGACCTGCTCATTATGGACGAGCCCACAAACCACTTAGATTTGGAAATGA
>TARA_R100000353_G_scaffold43121_1_pt1 | contig 200695 bp, 160 predicted proteins | sample TARA_R100000353 | Tara Oceans TARA_R100000353 (sample SAMEA2620663) | marine metagenome | biome: marine biome (ENVO:00000447); feature: surface water layer (ENVO:00002042); material: "saline water (ENVO:00002010), including plankton (ENVO:xxxxxxxx)" | depth 5 m | reverse complement strand
GAATATTTTTATAATACGCATCGAAATGAAGCCCGCGGGGTGGGCGGTTTGTTTTTTGACTACCTAAAACAAACCGAAACCATGACAATGGAAGATTGGTATAATTTTGTTACCGAAGTGGGTAATAGCTTCTTAGAAAGTTACCTGCCTATTGTAAAAAAACGAAAAGATTTGTCGTTTTTAAAAGCAAATAGAGACTGGCAAGAAATACGCCGCGGTCGCTATGTAGAATTCAATTTGGTACACGATAAGGGGACCCTTTTTGGGTTAAAAACCAATGGTCGTATTGAAAGTATTTTAATGAGCCTTCCGCCTCATGTTCAATGGCGGTATGACCATCACCCAGAGGAGGGAAGCGAGGAGGAAAAGCTAGTAAAAATACTCCAACAGCCAAAAGATTGGATTTCTTATTAAAATATAAAAATTGGTTTTGAACACTTTTTTGAAATTTTAATGAAACGAGCAAAACACAAGTAATAATCGCAACAGCCGTAAAACACATTTTATCGCTGTCCACTATTAAATATAATTATGTATCCACTTAGAAGAAACCGAAGATTGCGAACCAATGAGAGTATAAGAAGTATGGTTCGAGAAACAATAATAAGTCCGAATGATTTTATTGTTCCACTTTTTGTGGTGGAAGGTAAAAATGTAAAAGAAGAAATTGCCTCAATGCCCAATTACTATAGGCTAAGTTTAGATTTACTTGAAAGTGAAGCAAAAGAACTTTGGAAACTAGGATTAAAATCTGTTTTGCTTTTTGTGAAGGTTGACGACAAACTAAAGGACAACAGTGGCAAAGAGGCACTAAATGATGATGGGTTAATGCAACGCGCAATAAAAACTGTAAAAAATGCAGTGCCCGAAATGATTGTAATGACCGATGTAGCTTTAGATCCGTTTTCTAAATACGGTCACGATGGTATTATTTCAAATGGCAAAGTTGTAAACGACGATACCAATATGGTGCTTGCCGAAATGTCTTTAAGCCACGCAAAAGCTGGAGCCGATATGGTAGCGCCAAGCGATATGATGGACGGCCGTATTTTTGAAATTAGAACTTTATTAGAAGATGAAGGATATTGTGATACGGGAATAATGGCTTATAGTGCAAAATATGCTTCATCGTTTTATGGGCCTTTCCGTGATGCTTTAGATTCTGCTCCGGTAGATTTAAAAGATGTTCCAACCAATAAAAAAACCTACCAAATGGACTTTGCCAATCGCGAAGAAGCCATTCGTGAAACATTAATGGATATAGACGAAGGTGCCGATATTGTAATGGTAAAACCAGGATTGTGTTATTTAGACATAGTTCGCGACCTAAAAGATGCCGTAAATGTGCCAATTGCAGTATACCAAGTTAGCGGTGAGTACGCAATGCTTAAAGCTGCTGCCGAAAAGGGATGGCTAAACCATGACGCTGTAATGATGGAACAAGTTACTGCCATAAAAAGAGCTGGTGCTACTATGATTGCAAGTTATTTTGCCAAAGATGTAGTTAAACTACTTAATTAATAAAACTTTAAATTTTCGAAATGCTATTTACACTACCTTTGCAGGGTGAAAAGCTTCGAAAAACATATTAAATTTCTATTCGTTTCCGTAGGGCTATTTTTAGCCTTCGGAAACGTTGCTTTTGCAGCCAATCTAGCGGCAAATCAAGAAGTTTCTTCCAGTACTTCAAAGTTTGAAAATATTAACAAAAGTAAAGCCTATGTTGGCGATGTTGTTAATAGTGCTGAAACCACACAGTCAAATTCTCATCACGAATATTTAGGGTTAGATTTTGCGAGTACATATGTAAATTCGCAAAACCTACAATTTATTAGTGTTTCCGAAGACTTTAAAGGGTATTTTTCTTCCGAAGATAAACGGGAACTCATCTTTAAATTCCTTTTTCCCTTCCACTTTTTCTGGTAGTTTTTTAATGAATTATTACAGCCTTTAAAGCGTTTTTAAACCGCTTCAATTAAAATTTATTCATTAAAAAATTATATCATGGATTTTAAAACCTCCCTTATTGGGTTAATAATATTATTGTTAACCTGTGTGCCTGTAATTTATTTAATTATTAATGCTACAGGCAGAGAAAAAAAAATAAAAAAAGAAATACTTCAGCTTTCACAACAAAACGGAATTCAACTCGATAATATTGAAATTATAGGCGATTGTATTATAGCCGTAGACGGCGTATCAAAAAAACTTGTATACTCTTCAAAGTCAAATCCTACAAATGGATTTAAGATTCTCAATATAAATGAGGTTCAAAAATGTCGTGCAAAAAGTATAAAACAAAATAATAAAACTCTCGATTGGGTAGGATTAGAATTTGATGCAAATAACGGCAGTGTAGCAATCCCATTTTACATAGAAAACAGTGAAATTGAATATACTAAAGATCCTTTTATTTGTTTACAAGATGCCAAACGTTGGGAAAGTGCTTTAAGGCCATTATTGAACGTCTCCTAACCAAATTATTTTTACAAAAAACCGCCAATTTAGGCGGTTTTTTGTTGCAATTAACAAAGCATTACATAAAATGAATTTAGAAATCTTTATTTTAGTTGAAAATTTTTACAACAACTTATGACCTTATTATTAGTCTACGCAATACTCTCAATATTTTTTTCGTTTTTGTGTTCTATTTTGGAAGCTGCGCTACTAAGCTTTACACCTACTTACCTGCGCATGAAAACTGCCGAAGGCAAGTCGTATGCTACTACACTAACAAACTTTAAAAAAGACATAGACAAGCCGTTAATTGCTATTTTAACCTTAAATACAATTGCGCACACTGTAGGGGCTATTTTGGTTGGAGTGCAGGCCGAAAAACTTCCGTATAAAGTTGAGTTTTTCGGTATGAACATCGTGGGTCTCGTTTCGGCAATTATGACAATTTTAATTTTAATTGTTTCAGAAATAATCCCAAAAACCATTGGTGCAACGTATTGGAAAAACCTAGGCTCATTTACAGCACTATTTTTAAAATTAATTATCTATCCTCTTAAATACACAGGTATATTATGGCTGCTCATGCTTGTAACACGGGTTGTTGGCAAATCTGCCCACGTAAGTAGTATGAGTAGAGAAGAATTTATGGCCATTACCGATGCGGCCGAAGAAGAAGGCGTTTTTGAAGAAAATGAAACTACCGTAATTAAAAACTTGTTGGTTTTTAAAAGTGTACACGCAAAAGATGTTATGACGCCTTTTACCGTGGTTACTTTGGAAGACGAAACCAAAAGCCTGGAAACATTTCATCAAAACCATAAAAGTTTGCGTTTTTCGCGTATCCCGGTTTACAGCGGTAAATCTCATAATATTACTGGCTTCGTTCTAAGAGACGATGTACTCGAAGAAATTGTTGAAGATAGAGGCGACAAACTATTAAGCGATTTAAAACGTGAAATTTTTGTTGTTTCTGCCGAAAAACCAATCCCCGAACTTTTTGAAACATTTATTAAACAACGCGTGCATATTGCTTCGGTAGTAGACGATTTTGGAAATACTATTGGGGTTGTAACTATGGAAGATATTATTGAAACCCTTTTAGGCCTCGAAATAATGGACGAGAGTGATAATATTGAAGACATGCAATTACAAGCTCGTAAAAACTGGGAAAAGCGTGCAAAGCGAATGGGGATTCAAATTAACGAAAACATTGTTCGCGATAAAAATCATGATACCAACGACAGTCGCGAAGATTAATGGACCAAGTATTTATCTCGTCTCCCGTTGGAACTTTAAAATTAAGTGGCACTGCGCAAGGGCTCGTATCGGTTCAATTTGTTGACGATTTTAATGCCTCAACCCCCAATGCCATCCCGCCCGTATTACAAGATGCAGTAATTCAGCTTGAAGAGTATTTTGCCAAAAAACGTACGGTTTTTAATTTAAAACTCGTCCCCCAGGGCACAACATTTCAACAAACGGTGTGGCAGCAATTGCAAGAAATTCCCTTTGGTAAAACCCAGAGTTATTTACAAATGGCGAACAAGCTAGGCAACCCAAAAGTTATTCGCGCAGCGGCTTCGGCAAACGGGAAAAACCCTATTGCAATTATTATTCCGTGTCATCGAGTAATTGGTGCCGATGGCTCGCTTACCGGATATGCTGGCGGATTAAATAGAAAAAAGTGGTTGCTCAACCACGAATCTCCAGTTGCTCAACAGTCGTTATTTTAAACGTAAAAAATTAAAACTCATCATTTTTTTGTAGTTTTAAATATCCTTCCCAATTGAAATTTTTCAGTTATGATTAAGCGAATTAATTTGGAACACATCTTATTTTTGGATATTGAAACCGTTCCACAACACCAACATTTTAACGAGCTTGACGATACCTCTAAAACACTATGGGAGTTAAAAAGTGAGTATCAACGTAAAGATAATATTACGCCCGAAGATTTTTACGAACGCGCCGGTATTTGGGCCGAATTTGGATTGATTGTTTGTATTTCGGTAGGCTATTTTGTGATAAAAGGCGATGTAAGAAATTTTCGTGTAACCAGTTTCCACGGCGATGAGGTAAAAATTTTAAGAGATTTTAAAGTCTTGTTAGAAACTCATTTTAACAGACCGCATCATTTACTTTGTGCCCATAATGGAAAAGAATTTGACTTTCCGTATATCGCAAGACGAATGATTATTAACCGCATTGATATACCCTATAAATTAGATCTTTTCGGGAAAAAGCCGTGGGAAGTTCCGCATTTAGATACGCTCGAACTTTGGAAGTTTGGCGATTATAAAACCTTTACTTCACTTAAATTAATGGCACACGTTTTAAAAATTCCTTCACCAAAAGACGATATTGACGGGAGCCAAGTTCGCAGTGTTTATTACGACGAAAATGATATTGATAGAATTATTATGTATTGCGAAAAAGACACGGTTACAGTGGCACAAATATTTTTAAGGCTTCGGAATGAAGAAATTTTAACCGACGATGAAATTCTATCGGTATAGCCCTATTTAAAGTCCCTACTAGTGCCGTGAGGATTTCTATCTAAATTTTAGTAGCTTTACCCACATATATAAAATAATTTTTATGAAAATTTTAAAATTGAATATCAAGTCGTTTATCCTTCCAATTCTTGCTATAAGTGTGTTTTTTGTTTCGTGTAAAGACAAAGAAACCACCGAAGAAACTGCACCAAAAACAGTGCAAGAAGCAACTTTGGAACAAAAGAAACAAGCGTTACAAAATGTAACTCCAACATCTAGTTCAAATAGCACTACAACTACGGCAAGTGGTGTAAATCCGGCGCACGGACAACCGGGTCACCGATGTGATCTTCCGGTAGGAGCACCTTTAAATTCGGCAGGTGGAAGTACAAATTCTGCGCCAGCTATTAAATCAACCAATACAACTCCTGCGTCAACACCAGCATCGGGCAGTGGTATAAATCCGCCACACGGACAACCGGGTCATCGTTGTGATATTAAAGTGGGAGACCCACTTTAATAATACCTTTTAAACTTCAGCCCGTTTTTTAAACGGGCTTTTTTAATGCACTTTTTACGGCTAGCGACCATTTATCTACGTTAATTGTAAACAGTTTTTTTGGCAATTGTACTTATCTTTGAGCTATGATTGCGCCACCACTTTTAACAGTAGAAAATTTATCGGTTAGCTTCGGAAATGCTAAAAGCCGCACAAAAGTACTTCACGATATTTCTTTTAATATTTCTGAAAATGAAATAATTGGGATTGTAGGCGAGTCTGGTTCGGGGAAATCTGTTACCTCTTTGTCTATTATGGGGCTACTGCCCAAAGAGCAGGCGCACGTAACGGGCAACATAAACTTTCAAAATAAAAATTTACTTGAAACTTCAGAAAAAGCCTATCGCAAAATTAGGGGTAACGAGATTGCCATGATTTTTCAAGAGCCTATGAGTGCTTTAAATCCGTCGTTAAAATGTGGATTTCAAGTTTCTGAAATACTTCGGCATCATTTAAATTTAAGTGCTTCTGAAGCTAAAAGTGAAACTATTTCGCTATTTACAAAAGTGAAGTTACCGCGACCAAAAGAAATTTATAGCAGTTACCCGCATCAATTAAGTGGGGGCCAAATGCAACGCGTTATGATTGCCATGGCTATAGCTTGTAAGCCAAAACTTCTTATAGCCGATGAACCTACAACGGCTCTTGATGTTACGGTTCAAAAAGAAATTATTTCGCTTTTAAAAAGTATTCAACAGGAAACTAAAATGGCAATGCTTTTTATTTCGCACGATTTGAGTTTGGTTTCTGAAATTGCCGATAGGGTAGTTGTGATGTATAAAGGAAATATTGTTGAAACTGCGAGTACTACCCAAATATTTAAAGCCCCAAAAGCCGAATATACCAAAGCTCTTTTGGCGTCGCGTCCTTCGTTAAACAAACGATTAAAAAAGTTGCCAACTATTGCCTCTATCGCCGATAAAACATTTGAGGCGAAAGAAGTTAAACCGGTTGAACGAGCAAAAAGGCACAAACAAATTTATACCAAGCATCCTATTTTGGAGGTTGAAAATTTGCAGAAATTTTACTTTAGCAATGTAGGTTTATTTTCTGATGCCCAAGTGGTAAAAGCCGTGAACAATGTTAGTTTTGCCGTTTTTGAAGGTGAAACTTTAGGGCTTGTGGGCGAATCTGGTTGCGGTAAGTCCACACTGGGAAAAACAATACTCCAATTGGAAAAAGCTACTGCCGGCAGTATAAAATACAGAGGGACAGAACTCACTAAGCTTTCTAAAACTGCTATTCGCGATTTGCGCAAGGAGATTCAAATAATCTTTCAAGACCCGTATTCTTCTTTAAATCCGCGTTTAATGATAGGGCAAGCGCTAATGGAGCCTATGGAAGTTCACAAGTTGGGAAAATCTAAAAAGGACAGAAAACAGCGGGTTTTGGCACTGTTAGATAGAGTAGGCTTAGACCCAAGTTACTTTTATCGATATCCACACGAGCTATCGGGGGGGCAGCGCCAAAGGGTGGGGATTGCCCGCACCATTGTAATTGAGCCAAAATTGGTTATTTGCGACGAATCTGTTTCGGCCTTGGATATTTCAGTGCAGGCGCAAGTACTCAATTTATTAAACGAGCTGAAACGCGATTTCGGTTTTACTTATATTTTTATATCGCATGATTTGGCTGTGGTTAAATATATGGCAGATCAGTTATTAGTGATGAAAGCAGGTAAAATAGAAGAATTGGGCGATGCAGATGAAATTTATGAAAACCCACAAACCGAGTATGCAAAACAACTTATTGATGCAATACCGAAGGGAATATAAAGAACGTAAATGTATTAAAAGTAAAAACCCGTTCAAAACTTGAACGGGTTTTTTTCATTTTTTGCATCTGTGGTTAACAGTTTGGGGCAAAAAAGATACTAACTAATAATCATCTTAACCATTAAAATAGGTTGTTGTGATTTGGGACTTCAAATATGAGGAATATAAACTATAAAAAACGACAAAACGCATATTTATTCGATGAAATACACTATATTTTAACATTTAGTTAATTGTTTTTTACCGTCGCTGGGCAATTTGTTCATAATTAGGCTATAATAATATAATTACGAGTTTAATTGTATAAAACTTCAGATAGTTAATTGGCGAGTAAAAACTTAGTTGGAAGTGAATGTTATAAACCGATATATCTTAAATTAAAAAACCCGTTCTCACCTCAAGAAAGAACGGGTATTAATTTCAATTTTTGCATCTGTGATTAACAGTTTTGGGGCAAAAAAGGTAGAAATTCAAATTTTAAAAATCAAGACCAAAGTAGGTTTGGTTGGTTTGATTTGCGACTTCAAAGATGCGAATATTCTAAATATAAAACGATTAAATACATATTTTTTCGATTAAACGCACTTTCTTTTAACATGGTGTTAAATTTTAAGCTTTAAGATTGAGAATTTTGTGTTAAAAAGAATAATTTTCTTCTCACGTTTTTTCTACTTTACTAAAAAAACCCATTCAGTTTTTGAATGGGTTTTTTTAGTTAGAAATTATGTGTAGAATTTAAAATTTCATTTCTGGAATATCACCTTCAACAACCAAATCTCCTGCCGTTGCGGCTTCAATTTCGGCTACCGATACGCCAGGAGCTCGTTCAAGTAAGTAAAACTTATTATCCTTAATTTCAAGGACGGCTAAGTTTGTAACTATTTTTTTTACGCACTGTACTCCTGTAAGCGGGAGGCTGCATTGTTTAAGTAATTTAGACTCACCCGCACGATTGGTATGCATCATCGCCACAATAATATTTTCTGCCGAAGCAACCAAATCCATCGCGCCACCCATTCCTTTCACCATTTTTCCGGGAATTTTCCAGTTGGCTATATCGCCATTTTGGGCTACCTCCATCGCACCAAGTATGGTTAAATCTACGTGTTGCCCACGAATCATTCCAAAACTCATCGCCGAATCGAAAAACGATGCACCTGGGAGGGCTGTAATAGTTTGTTTACCAGCGTTAATTAAATCGGCATCTTCTTCACCTTCAAAAGGAAATGGTCCCATCCCCAAAATACCATTCTCACTTTGAAATTCAACACTTATATCGTCGCGTACAAAGTTGGCTACTAGCGTTGGGATTCCAATTCCTAGATTAACGTAGTACCCATCTTTTACTTCCTTTGCAATTCGTTGCGCTATTTGTTCTTTTGTTAAAGCCATTAGTTTCTTTTTCTCACTGTTAATTGCTCAATTCTTTTTTCGTAGTGCTCGCCTTTAAAAATACGTTGCACAAAAATTCCGGGAATGTGAATTTGATTTGGGTCTAATTCTCCTGCGGGAACTAATTCTTCCACTTCGGCTACGGTTATTTTACCAGCGCCACACATTGCAGGATTAAAATTTCGTGCAGTCCCTTTAAAGATGAGGTTTCCTGCTTCGTCGCCTTTCCACGCTTTTACAAATGAAAAATCGGCTTCAAAAGCTTTTTCCATGATGTGCATTTTTCCGTTAAACTCTCGCGTTTCTTTACCTTCGGCTACTTCAGTGCCATAGCCAGCGGGCGTATAAAATGCCGGAATTCCGCTTCGTGCGGCTTCACAACGTTGCGCTAAAGTACCTTGTGGCACCAATTCAACTTCCATCTCGCCGCTAAGCATTTGTCTTTCAAACTCTGCATTTTCACCTACGTATGAAGAAATCATCTTCTTAATTTGGTGCTTTTTCAGCAATAGGCCAAGACCGAAATCATCTACCCCCGCATTGTTAGAAATACAAGTTACATTTTGAATATTTCGACGAACTAATTCTGAAATTATATTTTCGGGAATTCCACATAGGCCAAAACCGCCTAGCATAAAAGTCATTCCGTCTTCAATGCCTTCACAGGCCTCTTGTACGTTTGCAACTGTCTTATTTATCATTTTTTAAATTTTCCGAAAATTACAAAAATTCAACCTATAAAAAAACCCTTTGAGTTTTGGAAATTCAAAGGGTTTAGGTTTTTTAAAAAGGTGAATTTAAAAGTCAAATTCGTCTGGTATTTCTTCAACTTCGGTATTAGTTTCGCGCCAACGAGAGCAATCGGTTTCAATGGAAAGGCTTGACGGGCGTTTAAACTCACCAGTTGAAACATCTAAACTTTCATCTTCATAACAGCTTTTCATATAAATACCCCAAATAGGTAATGCCATGGTTGCTCCTTGGCCATAGGCAGTTGAGGCAAAATGCGTTGCGCGGTCGTCGCCACCAACCCATACGCCAGTCACCAAATTTGGAACCATTCCCATAAACCAGCCGTCGCTATTATTTTGTGTAGTTCCGGTTTTTCCTGCAATTGGGTTTTTAAAGTCGTACGGATAGCCGGTAACAGCTTTTTTATAGATAGTTGAACCGCTTCGCCAAGTACCGCGCAATCTACTACCCGAACCCGACTGAGTTACCCCTTCCATTAAACTAACAGTTACATAGGCAGTTTCATCGCTAATTACATCTTTTGTTTTAGGAACATTTTGATATAACACAGTGCCGTGTTTATCTTCAATTCTTTGAATTAATATAGGTTCTACATAAACTCCTTCATTGGCAAAGGTACTATAGGCGCCTACCATTTCGTAAACAGAAACATCTGGGGTCCCCAGTGCAATTGAAGGTACAGCCGGCATATTTTCGGTATCTACCCCCATTTTTTCTACTAAATCTATCACAGGTTCGGGTCCTACACGATCTATTAAACGTGCGGTAATGGTATTAATAGAGTTGGCCAAAGCAGTTTTTAAATTAACCATTCCACCATAGCGTCCACCAGCATTTTTAGGTGCCCAAGGCTCTAATAAGTGATGTTTTCCTGCGGGAATTGTGTAAAGTGTATTGGGCAAGGTATCGCAAGGAGACATATGCATTTGGTCTATTGCTGTTGCATACACAAAGGGTTTAAAGGTAGAACCAATTTGGCGTTTTCCTTTTTTAACCATATCGTACTTATAATGTTTATAATCAATTCCTCCTACCCAGGCTTTTACCTCTCCTGTTTGCGGGGTCATAGACATCATAGCCGCTTGAAGAAACGATTTGTGGTAGCGAATAGAGTCTAAGGGGGTCATAATAGTATCTAGCTCGCCCTTCCATGAGAAGACCCGCATTTCTCTTTTCTTTTTAAAACTACTTATAATTTCTTCTTCGCTTTTTCCTTGTCTTTTCATTTCACGCCAACGGTCGCTTTTTCGCATGGCGGCATCTATAATTTTTTCGGTTTCTTTTTGCGTAATATCTCTGAAAGGGGCTGTTTTATTGTTTTTGTTTTGTTCGTCAAAAACTTTTTGCAAACGCGACATATGCGTTTTTACAGCGTTTTCGGCATATTGTTGCATTCTGCTATCTATAGTAACATATACTTTTAGTCCGTCTTCGTAAATATTGTATTTAGAGCCATCGGTTTTTGGGTGCTCTTCAATCCAATTTTCCATAAATTGTCTTGCGTATTCGCGAAAGTATGTTGCAGTCCCTTCATCGTGCCCTTGCGGTGTAAACTTTAAATTTAAAGGTAAGGCTTGTAACGAGTCCATAACACTTTTAGAAATAAAGTTGTATTTCTCCATTTGCGAAAGCACAACATTGCGTCTATCGCGAACCATTTCGGGTCTGCGGTTTGGGTTAAAAAGGGAAGAGTTTTTAAACATACCAACAAGCATAGCCGACTCGGCCGTTGAAAGCTGCGATGGAGGTTTGTCAAAATAAATATGGGCGGCACTTTCAATGCCTACCGCTTGGTTAAGAAAGTCGTACTCGTTAAAGTACATTGTAATAATTTCGTCTTTTGTATAACGGCGTTCTAAGCGAGTAGCAATAATCCATTCTTTTATTTTCTGAAGTACTCTTTCGGCTTTATTTGAGGCTCTTTGCCCCGTAAAAAATAACTTAGCTAACTGTTGGCTTATGGTACTTGCACCACCGCGAGAACCTAAAAACGCTACCGCCCGAAGTGTACCGCGAGCATCGATTCCTGAATGGTCGTAAAAGCGAATATCTTCGGTAGCAATTAATGCTTTTACCAAGTGATCTGGCAGAGAGTCATACGGTACAGGGGTTCTATTTTCTTTATAAAACTTACCTATAGTTTTACCGTCTGAAGAAATAATTTCGGTCGCGAGGTTTTTCTCCGGATTTTCTAAGCTAGTTTCATCTGGCAAACTACCAAAAAGCCCCCATGAAGCCGTTAAAAAGAATAAGATGATTAAAAGAATAAACCCGAGAAAAATTTTCCAAAAAGTTTTTATATGACGGGTTACGTCCTTCTTTTTCTTGTTTTTATTTGTTGCCTTTTTTGTTGCCATAAATTTTACTGTTTGGTAGCATTTTCAATGCTAAAGCCTACATCGGTTATGCCTTCGAGTTTTGAAACGCCTTCTACTTCGCCGTTATTGCGCATAGCTTGCATAATATCGACGGTGTATGTACCTTCTTCAATAAATTTAACCCGCTCTTTATACCACAATTTATTGTCTTTTAGGTCGCCTATGCCTTGGCCCAACCACGTGCCGTCTGGATTAGCCATGCGATACTCTAAAGTATCTGTAACGGTTTTTCCGTGTGGGAAATTCATTGAAACTATTAAAAATAGATTGTTGTATTTGTATTGGTTTGAATTTCTGACGTTTATAAACAAATTGTAGGTGGCTAATGAGTCTAACTCGGGTAATTTAAATTCAATTACTTCATCGGCACCCCAATGCCCATCGAGAGCCCGTACTTCGCTAAAAACAGTATTTGTTTCGCACGAAACCAAGAATAAGGCAGTAAAAATGATATAATATAGCTTATTCATCCTTTTTAGGCTTAGGTCTTCTTTTTTTATTATTGTTTCGTTTTGACGGTTTTTGCGACGTCTTGTTTTTTGCATTTTTTGCCGGTGGGGTTGTTGTTGAGGCGCCTACTTTATTCTTTTTATTTCTGCTTTTATTTCGGCGTTTTTTGTTGGATTTTTTAGGCTTGTCAAAACGGGTTAAACTGTCTTGTCCCACGACATCGCTAAATGGTTCTTTTTCAACTTTTGGAGCCTCGATTATAAATTCCTCCAAGGCCATTGGCTTTTTGCCTTTTTTATTCAGTTCAATTATTTCGTTGGCTTTTTCGGTGGTAAGCTCGTGCCAATTCATATAATCTTTTTCATAAGCATACCACAGTAAACCTTTAAAAATATCAATTTTCTGGCAGGTGGCGGTACCTTTTTCTGTTTGCAATTTAACATCGGTACTCGGGAATGATTCTAAGGCTTCTAAATAGGTGTCTAATTCGTAATTTAAGCAGCACTTTAATTTACCACATTGCCCAGCAAGTTTTTGTGGATTTAGCGAAAGTTGCTGGTATCGTGCTGCCGAAGTATTTACCGAACGAAAATCTGTTAACCAAGTAGAGCAACAAAGCTCACGGCCACAGCTACCAATACCCCCCAAACGCGCGGCTTCTTGGCGAAAACCAACTTGTTTCATCTCTATGCGCGTATTAAATGTACGGGCAAACTCTTTAATTAATTCGCGAAAATCTACGCGTTCTTCGGCTGTGTAATAAAAAATAACTTTTGAAGCATCGCCCTGAAATTCTACATCACTAATCTTCATTTGTAGACCCAAACGAATAGCGATTTGTCTCGATCGTTTTTGTACATCGGCTTCTTTGTCGCGAACACTTTGCCAGATATCAATATCTTTTTGTGTGGCTTTACGGTAAATTTTAGGTAGCGCATCAACCTTGGCTGGCAACTTTTTCTTCTTCATTTGTACGCGAACCAATTCGCCGGTAAGCGTAATAATACCAATATCGTGTCCTGGTGAAGCTTCGGTTGCAACAATATCGCCAATGCTTAGGGTAAGTTTTTCGGGATTTTGGAAAAATTCTTTTCTTCCGTTTTTAAAACGTACTTCCACCGCATTAAAAGGTTCCATATTGGCAGGAAGTTGCATATTTGAAAGCCAGTCGAACACCGTTAGTTTATTACAGCCATCGGTTCCGCAAGTACCATTGTTCTTGCATCCCTTTGGCTGGCCATTGGCGCCCGTGGCACAGCTGGTACAGCCCATATTTTTTTATATATAAAGCCCTTTTTCAATTTGAAAAGGGACGAAAATTAAACAAAATTGTCGATTGGTAAAGATACCAATAATTAATTATGAATTCTGAATTCGGAATTACGAATTATTTTTTGAATTTAAGTTTCTCCGAACGTCCTTTTTTAAAGATTTTGTTGCTATTTGGAATACCTTTTCGAAGTCTTTTTTGTTCTTCTTCGGGTAGGTGAATAATTTCAATACACTCCTCGCTACAACAGTTTTCCATGGCTGCTTCGCACTTTGGACATTGAATAAAAAGTAAGTGGCAGGCCTCGTTGGCGCAATTAGTATGCGTATCGCAGGGTTCGCCACATTGGTGGCAGTTTGAAATTACATCTTCGGTAATCCTTTCGCCTCGACGATGATCAAAAACAAAATTTTTACCAATAAATTTATTTTCCAATCCCAGATTTTCTACTTGGCGGGCGTATTCAATAATACCACCTTCCAGCTGAAACACATTTTTAAAACCCTTGTGTTTATAGTAAGCACTGGCCTTTTCGCAACGAATTCCGCCTGTACAGTACATAACCAGTTTTTTGTCTTCTTTGTGGTCTTTTAAATCTTCTTCAATAATATCCAATGAATCGCGAAACGTGTCCACATCGGGAGTTACGGCATTTTTAAAATGGCCTATTTCGCTTTCGTAATGGTTTCGCATATCTACCAAAACCACATCGGGGTCTTCAATAAGTTCGTTGAATTTTTGCGCATCTACGTGAATGCCTTTGTTCGTAACGTCGAAGGTTTCATCTTTCAATCCATCGGCAACTATTTTTTTGCGAACTTTTACTTTTAGTTTTAGGAATGATTTTAAATCCTGTTCAATGGCAATGTTCAAACGCACATCTTTCAGAAAATAAATACCGTCCAGAAACTCCTTAAATTCCTTAAAACGTTTCGCCGGAACGGATAGTTGGGCATTGATGCCTTCGTGGGCTACGTAAATTCGGCCCAAAACGTCCTGCTCGTGCCAGGCTACAAAAAGATGGTTACGGAAAAGATGTGGATTGCCAATCTTGGCGTACTGATAAAAAGAAAGGGTAAGCCGTTCCTCGCCGGCCTGTTCCAATAATGCTTCCCTCTCTTTTGCACTTAATTTGTTGTACAGTTGCATGCTATACTTTTTTTAGGTGAAAAGAATTGATTTTTATAATGGTGCAAAAGTACGGGTTTTTTTGCAAAATTAGGATCGGCCTAGAATAACAGGAAAAAACCATTTTTTATTTAAATGTTGTAGCATAATTTAGTAATTTAACTAACTTTATAAAACAATAGACCGTGAAAACATTATTATATATTTTAATCCTCAATATAGGCGCTATCTCTTATGCCTAAGATCCACAATTGGCGGGTGTCGATTGGTATTTACAAGACCTTATTATAAACGGCGAGCACTATCCACCTCCTCGTAATTCCGAGATACAAAACGTGCAGGCTCGTTTTTATGCCATTTCAAATGGCGATAGTGCCGATGCGTTTATTACCTTCGTTTGTAATGAAATATACGGACTGCTAATTTATGATGAATTTAACCCTGTTTTTTCGTTTACCTATCAAGAAAACACATTCATTACGTGTACTCTTCAAGTGAACGAAGACTATGAGGGGCTTTATTTTAATTTTTTTTACGCTCCCTTTGGTAGTATTTATAACTATTCAATTACCACAGACACAAACGGTTATAAAGTTTTGCTGTTAACATCGCCTACTGGAGACAAGGCCATTTACGGCGACAATATTTTATCCAGTGAAGATTTTTACAGTTCACAGTTCGCTATCCACCCCAACCCCGCTAAAAACGAACTGTTTTTAACTGCAAAAAACACCACACAAAATCTAAAAATCAAAATCTTCAACATAGAAGGCAAACAGTTAAGCTCAAAAAGCATAACACTTCAAGACCAAAAGGCAATAGATGTTTCCCAACTCCTAAACGGCATCTACTTTCTAAACATAGAAGATGAAAATGGCAACACCATAATCAAAAAATTCATGAAGGAATAACTTTAAAACAATCATTAATTCCCGAACAGCCGCTTTAGTAGTGGCTGTTTTGGTTTAAACAACTTTGACAAAGTTTTAAACTTTGTCAAAGTTAAGGGCGGGTTTCAAACCGTCTTGGCTCAAAGCGTCATTTGTTAACAAAAATCCTTCTGCCTTCCATTTAAATTTTGCCCCGCGCCCAAAGAAATAGTATCTTAGCTACTTAAAATTCCATCATAAAACATACTGAAAATGAGCACTGAAAAAGACGCAAAACTAAAAGCTTTAAAGCTTACTCTCGATAAATTAGACAAGACTTACGGTAAGGGCACCGTAATGAAAATGGGCGATCGCGCTGTGGAAGATGTAGATGTAATTCCTACTGGTTCATTAGGCTTAGATGTTGCCCTAGGCGTAGGCGGTTACCCACGCGGAAGAGTTATTGAAATATACGGTCCAGAATCTTCGGGTAAAACCACATTAACCCTCCACGCCATAGCCGAAGCCCAAAAAAAAGGCGGTATTGCAGCTTTTATAGATGCCGAGCACGCTTTTGATAGGGTCTATGCCGAAAAACTGGGTGTGGATATTGAAAATCTTATCATCTCACAACCCGATAATGGCGAACAAGCCCTCGAAATTGCCGATAATTTAATTAGAAGTGGGGCAATAGATATTGTAATTGTAGATTCAGTAGCTGCATTAACACCCAAAAGCGAAATTGAAGGCGAAATGGGCGATAGCAAAATGGGCCTTCATGCACGATTAATGAGCCAGGCTTTAAGAAAACTTACCGCTTCTATAAGTAAAACCAAGTGTACCGTAATTTTTATTAACCAGCTGCGTGAAAAAATTGGGGTAATGTTTGGCAACCCCGAAACGACTACAGGTGGAAACGCTTTAAAATTCTACGCTTCGGTGCGCTTAGATATTCGTCGTTCTACTCAAATAAAAGATACCAACAGCACCGCTACAGGAAACAAAACTCGCGTTAAAGTAGTTAAAAACAAGGTGGCACCACCCTTTAAACAAGTAGAATTCGACATAATGTATGGCGAAGGAATTTCTAAAGTAGGTGAAATAATAGACTTAGGTGTCGATTTTGAAATAGTAAAAAAAGCAGGCTCTTGGTTTAGCTATGACGATACAAAACTGGGGCAGGGTCGCGATGCAGTTAAAACGCTTTTATTAGACAACCCAGAGTTGATGGAAGAACTTGAAACTAAAATAAAAGCCGCTATTGCTGCAATAAACGAATAATTATTTGCATTTCCACGCAACCCTTTTGATACTGTGGTATCTACAACATGTAGGCACTATGATTATTACGGTTGCCCTCTATAATTTTGGAGGTATTTTCAACGGAACAATAATTCACGGTACCACATTTGACGTTAAACGAGCTCATAATACAGTGCAAAAAGCAAAATGCTACAGCACAGGCCGAATTGTACAAGAAGTACAATGGGGTGTTGTTTGCTATTTGCCTTCGGTATTCGCCCAATTTTACCGAGGCCGAAGACAATTTGCAAGATGCTTTTATAACCATTTTTAAAAAGATAGCGCAGTATAACGGGAAAGGTTCTTTTGAAGGTTGGATGAAACGGGTTACCGTAAACACAGTACTTCAAAAATACCGTAAACAACGCACTTTTGACATTGTGGATGAAGGGCAGATTGAAGATGAAATCGAGGTTGAAATTGATAAGGACGAAATTCCGTTGGATTTTCTACTAAAAATCGTTCAAGAGTTGCCAGATAGGTATAGATTGGTTTTTAGCATGTATGTGCTAGACGGGTACCAACATAAAGAAATAGCCGAAATGTTGAAAATTAGTGACGGCACATCAAAGTCTAATCTAGCGCGAGCAAGAGCTATTTTAAAAAGTAAAATTGAAGATTATAATGCAAAAAATAATAACACTTAAAGCATTATATGATTGTTTAGATTGAAGAAAATCCCTGCTTTAGGGTGGGGATTTTATAAAAAGATTACTCAATTGGCTTCTATTTGCTAAAGCCAAAGAGTGAAGTAGCATGAAAGAAAAGAAAAACATAGACAACATTTTTAACGAAGGGCTCAAAAATTTTGAAGCCACTCCTTCGCCGCGCGTTTGGGAAAACATCGAAGCGTCGTTGAAAGCGGAGAAAAAAGACCGCAAAGTTATTCCACTTTGGATTAAGCTTGGTGGTGTTGCTGCGTTAATTGCACTGTTGTTAACTGTTGGTAATTCACTTTACAACTCCTCAAATCATGAGGCCCCTGCAATCTCGAACGAATATGTAAACCCAGTTAAAGAAAAGTTCGAAGAAAATAATTCTGAAATTGAAAACTTTAATAAAGCTTCGCAAGTAGTTACTGAAGAAAAAATAATTGAAAGTAAAACCGATGGAGCCGAAAATGCTTTAATAACGAACACTTCCAAAAGTGCCACGGATGCAAAATCTTCGAATAAAGTATTTAAAAATAATTCTGAAAAGATAAATCGTGCTGTAATTGCTTCTGAAAATACTTCGACAAAAAAGGCAATAAAAAACACTTCTAAAGATAATTTAAAAGAAGAAATTGCGACTGCAAAAGTTGTTTCAGAAGAAGAAAAAACCAATCCTATTTCAGATAAAACCTATAAAAATAACATTAAAAAAGACGTTGAGGTTTTTGATGCTAAAAAAGAAAGTCTCGCTAAAAATAATGCTCCGGCAAAAGATACGTCAAAAGAAAACATCCTTAAATCTGAAACGGATTTAACAACCGAAAACAAAAACAAAAAATCAATTTTTGAAGCAATCGCTCAAAAAGACGAGCAAGAAAACAAAAAGACTACAAATAACAAACCAGACCGCCGTTGGAATATTGCTCCCAATGTGGCGCCTGTTTATTACAGCAGTTTAAACAATGGATCTTCAATAGATCCGGAGTTTAGTGACAATCCGCAAAAAGGAGAGGTTAATATGAGTTACGGAGTGCAGGTAAGTTATGCTTTAAACAACCGTTTAAGCGTACGTACGGGTATTAATAATGTAGACTTAAGTTACAGTACGAGCGGGATAGATGTAGGTACAGGGCCTGTGGCGCTTGCCTTGCAAACTGTAGATTACGGTGGTAAAGAAATTGTTGTAACTGCAGTAGATCGAGGCGAGTTAACCACTGCTAACCCCTCAAACGGCTTTGGCGACATTATGCCAAAATCCACTAAAGGTGACCCTAAACTTATTCAAAATATTAATTATTACGAAGTACCTGTTGAGCTAAAATATGCGCTTATAAATGATAGGCTGGGTGTAAATGTGATAGGAGGATTGAGTACTTTATTTTTAGGGAATAATGAAATTTCTATAAAAGCCGATAATTTTAATACGGTGCTTGGAGAGGCAAACAATCTTTCTAATGTAAGTTTTTCAACTAATGTAGGGTTGGGTATTGACTATAAAATGTCTAGAAAATTTACGTTTAATATTGAGCCTATGTTTAAATACCAGCTCAACCCGTATACCAATTCGTCCGTTAATTTTAAACCTTATTATTTAGGGGTTTATAGCGGTTTTAGTTTTAGATTTTAGGTTAGTTTTTAGTTGAACTTGTTTGATTATACTTCAAGCAAACTGATTGAGAAAAAAACCGTTCTTCGCCATAGAGCGGTTTTTTTATTTGGAGGAAATATTTTAAACAGTAGGTTTTAATAATTCGTTTAAAATTATTTCGCGCGTTTCTTTTTTTAACTCTTTTCGGTTTTCTAAAGTGAGTCCGGCGGTTGGTATGAGTTTATGAACTTTAACCCGCATTTTTCCTGGTCCACCTTTAAAAAATGAATACGGAAAACGTTTTTTGTTATCGTGAAAAGTCATAGGTGCAATAGGTATTTGGTGCTCTATCGAGAGTCTAAAAGCGCCATCTTTAAATTCGTCTAACACAATTGAAAGGTCGTCGGGAACGCCGCCTTCGGGATAAATACAAACACTTAAACCTTCGCTCAAGCGTTTTTCTGCTCTTCTAAAAGCTTCTACACGACTCTTAGTATTTCCGCGATCTACCAAAATGCAGGTGCGTTTGTAGATGTAACCAAACAGCGGGATTTTGGCCAATTCTTTTTTACCAACAAAAACAAACGGATTTTTTGTTGCGTAAAACATTAGCATAATATCGGTCATTGAGGTATGGTTGGCCACAAACATATAGCTCTTTCCCTTTTCGTATAAAACCTCGCGTTTAATAACAGGGTAGCAACCCATGCCATAAATAATAATTACCGACCATAAACGCGCTACTTTAAAGAAAAAAGGATGCCACGAACGTTTTAAAATGCTAATTATTAAAAAAGGAAATAATATAATTGTAGCCAATGCAATTATTAGATAAAAGTAGATTCTATAAAAGGCTGCAAATATTTTTTTAAATATACTCATCGGGCATCAAAAGTAAGTAATTTGAGTGATGCAAATAAATCAAATAAAGTACCTTTGCTGAAATTTTTTAAGCAATGTCTAGAATACTAACCGGAGTACAAAGTACAGGTACTCCCCATCTCGGAAATCTTTTAGGAGCCATTATTCCCGCTATTGAAATGGCTAATAACCCAAAAAATGAGTCGTTTTTGTTTATCGCAGATATGCACTCATTAACGCAAATAAAAGATGCAAAAACGCTTCGCCAAAACACTTATAGCGTGGCAGCAACGTGGCTTGCCTTTGGTTTAGATATTGAAAAAGTAGTTTTTTATCGTCAAAGCGACGTACCACAAACCACCGAATTATCTTGGTATTTAAGTTGTTTTTTTCCATTTCAACGACTCACTTTGGCACATTCGTTTAAAGACAAAGCCGATAGGTTAGACGATGTTAACGCTGGGCTTTTTACATACCCAATGCTTATGGCAGCAGATATTTTATTGTACGATGCCAACATTGTTCCTGTAGGGAAAGATCAATTACAGCATATTGAAATAACACGCGATGTAGCCTCACGATTTCATGCGCAAATGGGCGAAACATTTGTATTGCCCGAAGGTAAAGTGCAAGAGGAAACTAAATATATTCCAGGTACCGATGGCTCTAAAATGAGTAAGTCTAAAAATAATTACATCAACATATTTTTAAATGATAAAGCCTTGCGGAAGCAAGTAATGACCATTGAAACCGATAGTACACCATTAGAAGAGCCAAAAAATCCGGATACTTGTAATGTGTTTGCTATTTATAAATTGTTGGCTTCTAAAGACGAAGTATTACAAATGCGCAAAAATTACGAAGCAGGAAACTACGGCTATGGTCACGCCAAACAAGCCTTATTTGAATTAATAGTTGATAAATTTTCTGAAGAACGTGCTCGCTATAAATACTATATCGAAAACTTAAATGAAATAGATGCAGCCTTGGCAACAGGTGCCGAAAAAGCTAGAAAAGTTGCCGATGGTGTTTTAGAGAGAGTTAGAGAAAAGGTTGGATACTAATTGTATTAAAATGTTTGCATAAGCGTAGTCGAGGCTTTGTTATCTTCAACTGAAAAGTTCTTGACTGCGCTTAAATAGACAGCAATTTAAACCAACTGAAATAACTTTCCGGGCAGTGGTCTAATAACGCCTTTTAACTCCATATTCATTAAAATACTGGCGGTTTTATACGCAGGAATATTACATTCTAACGCAATTACATCTAAAAGTTCCTTTTCTTTTTTCTTTAAAAAATTGAAAATCATCTTTTCCTCTTCATTTAATTCTACAAAGAGTTGCGTTTGTTTGAATTTGTTTTTTTCTTTTAATTTCCAACCAAGCATATAAATAATATCGGCGGCGCTGGTAAGCAAATGTGCCTTTTGTTGTTTTATTAAATTATTACAACCGCGACTTTGTTTATCGCTTGCACGCCCCGGAACGGCAAAAACCTCGCGATTATATGAGTTTGCGATATCGGCAGTGACCAAACTGCCACCTTTTTCGGCAGATTCAATTACAATGGTTGCTTCAGACAGACCTGCAATGATACGGTTTCGTTTTAAAAAGTTGTTGCGGTCAAACGAATCACTGCTCCAAAATTCGGTTATAAAACCGCCGTTGTTTTCAATAGCTTGAACGTATTTTTTATGGTCTTTTGGATAAATTTGGTTCATCCCGTGCGCCAAGCAGGCAATATTTTGAAGCTTGTGGTCTATGGCTGCCTTGTGTGCACAAATGTCTACTCCGTAAGCCAAACCCGATACAATAACCGGGTTTAAAGGCGCTAATTCTTCAATTAAATTTTTACAAAAAGTATTGCCGTAGCTTGTTATTTTACGGGTACCAACAATGCTTATAATTTTTTTAGAAACTAAATCTATGTTGCCGCGATGAAAAAATATAATAGGGCCGTCTACGCAGTGTTTAAGTTTTTCGGGAAAGGATTTATCCTTAAAATAACTGTATTTAATATTGTTGTCTTCTATATATTTTATTTCTTCATCGGCTTGTTCTAATTGATAGTTGAGGTTCATCTCTTTAAGCCTTACTACCCCTATACCATCAATTTTTGCCAGATTACTTTTCTTTTCTTTAAAAATAGCCTCGGCAGACCCCATTTTGCGCAATAGTTTTTTGGCGGAAATATCGCCCAAATTTGGGATGCGCTGTAATGCTAACGTATAGCGAAGTTCATTTTTTGATAGCATATTTTTTTTGACGGTTTTAGGAGGGGAGGTTCATTAAAAATACAAAATTTAACTTGTTAATAAATTCGCAAAACAAAAATTGCATAAGTTTTAAAAAATCCTAATTTTGTTATTATGCAACTTACAACCTATATTTCCGACTTATTGTTTCGTTACGAATGTGTTATAATTCCTGGATTCGGGGCATTTTTAACGCGTCATACATCGGCTAAGATAGACGATGTTTCAAATACGTTTCATCCACCTTCAAAAATTGTTACTTTTAATAGGCAATTACAGGCAAATGATGGTTTATTTGCTAACTATGTTGCATCTGCCGAAAAGTGTAGCTATGAGGTAGCCTTACACCGAATAAGAAATTTTACTGCCCAATTGCTACGCGATTTAAACGAAGGGCAAACAATTCATTTTAAAAATATAGGGGAGTTTTCACTTAATGATGAAAAATCAATTCAGTTTAAACCTTCGGGGCAACAAAACTACAATACTGCTGCCTTTGGATTAGCGCCTGTAGTTGCACCAAAAATTAGCCGTGAGGTTTATAAAGAAGAAGTTGCCAATCTCGAGCAAAAAGCACCGGTATATTTTACTCCCGAAAAACGGCAGGCTAAGCCTTACCTTAAATATGCCGCAATTGCGGTTATTGCGCTTTCGGCAATTAGCTTTACAAGTTTAAAGGTGTATGAAAACCAAGTTGAAAAGTTTAACTATGCCGAAAGAGAAAAAGCAAATTCACTTGTTGAAAATCAAATCCAGGAAGCAACTTTCGTAATTGAAAACCCGCTACCGGCACTAAGTCTTCACGTTTCAAAACACAGTGGCGTTTATCATATTGTTGCTGGCGCTTTTCGCAATGAGGAGAATGCGCAAAAAAGAGTGGCGCAATTACGAAAAAAGGGTTTTTCACCTTTAAAGATGAAGGCTAACAAATATGGGTTGCACCAAGTTTTATACGCTAGTTTCGACAGTAAATTAGCAGCGCAAAAAAAGCTGCAAGAAATTCAGAAAACTGAAAATGCAGACGCTTGGTTGTTAGTTCAAAAAATTGATTAGGTAGCCATAGACCTCGTTAAGCGATTTTTACGTAACCTTTTCTTCACATTTTTTTTGGATACATTCTTACTTTCTTAGGTATCTTTGCCAAAAATTTTATAGATGCAAGTTAAAACACCTAGCCAGTCTTTAACCGTATATACAGATATGGTTTTACCCAGTGAAACCAACCCAATAGGAAATATGTTTGGGGGAGAGTTATTAGCGCGTATGGACAGAGCTGCGAGTATTGCTGCTCGCCGCCACAGCCGCAGAATTGTAGTTACTGCTTCGGTAAACCACGTGGCTTTTAATAAAATGATACCGTTGGGAAGCGTTGTAACGGTGCAAGCTAAAGTTTCTAGGGCTTTTAAAAGTTCGATGGAAGTTTATATGGATGTTTTTATTGAAGATCGCGAAAGTGGCGAACGAAGCCTTAGTAACGAGGCCATTTATACATTTGTAGCTGTAGATGAAATGGGCAGTCCTGTGAGTGTTCCGCAAATAAAGCCCGAAACCGACCTAGAAAAAGAGCGTTACGAAGCTGCCTTAAGGCGCAAACAGTTAAGCCTTGTTTTAGCTGGTAAAATGAAGCCGAAAGAGGCTACTGAATTAAGGGCAATCTTTCAATAGATAATAAAATCTTCTTGTAAATAATTGATTTGGTTAGTATTTAGCCGAAGCGTTTTTCTGTTAAAAAAATAAATTTTCAGGGAAAGACTATCTTAATATACACGGTATTAAATATATTTGATACTCTTTGTTTGAAATTTAAGCGAATTTCAATTAAAGCGTATTCTGAAATTATTTCAAAACCTAATTCAATTATGAGAAAAATTACAAATTCTTTCTTCCGAAAACTTTTATCCTTTGCACTCATGTTGGTGTGTGCCATGTCTTTTGGTCAAAACTCTGCCGATATTAATTTTCAAGGAGAGATCATTAAAATGCCCGAAAACATAGCAAACTTTCAATGGAGCCAAATGCCAGAATCTTCAAGATTGGCAGATGGTTATGTAGGATGGGTTCAATTTTACGAAACCCCTTCGCAAGCCGTACAAGATTCTTTTAAACAGAATAACTTAGAATTAATAGAATATATTCCTCACAAAACTTACTTGTTTTATTTCCCAAGTAATACTTCGGTTAGTTTTTTGCAAAACAGCGGTGTTAGAACTATTGTGCCTGTAGAGGCGAGTGCTAAAATTTCGTCTTCCCTAAAAAACCCACCTTTTGAAAGTTGGGCAAGAGATGGCGATAATATTTTAGTAACCCTACAATTTCATAAATATGTTGATGCCTCTTATGTAATTGAACAGTTGGCAGAGCATCAAATTACCGTAAAACAGCAGTATAAAGGATCCAATAACATAGATCTTTCTATTCCGGATAACTGCTTAGAAGATTTAGCAAACTTACCATTTGTAAAATGGGTTGAATTAATTGTAGCACCATCGGTTAAAGATGATACACGCGGCCGCAGTCTACATCGTTCTAGTAATTTGGATACCCAAACTACAGCAGGTAGAAATTATACAGGTTTAAATATAGGGGTTATGTGTCGCGACGACGGTATTGTTGGGCCGCATATTGATTTTCAAGGACGCATTGACAATACATATGCAAGTGGGACCGGACAAACTCATGGCGATGGTGTTTCGGGAATTATGTCTGGCGCAGGTAATTTAAATCCGTCGTACAGAGGGATGGCAGCGGGATCTATGCTGTATGTTGTTAATTACCAACCTAACTTTTTAGATACACCAACCACTACTTTAATTAACAGTGGCGATGTTCTTATTACCAATTCATCTTACAGTAATGGGTGTAATGCTGGGTATACAAGTATTACACAAACGGTAGATACTCAGGTTAAAAACCTTCCAAATTTGCAACATGTATTTTCGGCTGGAAATTCAAACAACAATAATTGTGGATACGGTGCCGGTAACCAATGGGGTAATATTACAGGCGGACATAAACAAGGTAAAAACGTGATAGCAACGGCTAATGTTTATTTTGATGGTTCGCTGGTAAACTCAAGTAGCCGTGGCCCTGCTCACGATGGACGAATTAAGCCAGACATTGCGGCAAATGGACAAAACCAAATGTCTACCGGTGAAAACAATACCTACCGTAGCTTTGGAGGAACCTCGGGTGCTGCGCCAGGAATTGCAGGTGTTTCAGCACAATTATACCAAGCGTATTCTGAAGCAAACGGAAATGTTTTACCACCTTCGGCCCTAATTAAAGCTGCCCTATTAAATACCGCTAACGATGCGGGCAATGTTGGTCCAGATTTTAAATTTGGTTGGGGAATTGTTAACGGCTTACGCGCTGCAAAACTTATTGAAGACAACCGTTTTCTGTCTGATGTAATTACCCAAGGAGGGTCAAATTCGCACAGCATAAATGTACCTGCGGGTACAAAACAAGTTCGTTTTATGTTGTACTGGAGCGATATGCCAGCCTCTCCCGGAGCCAATCCTGCTTTGGTAAACGATTTGGATCTTTTGGTTACAGATCCTGCCAGCAATGTGTTGGAGCCATATATTTTAGATCATACACCTAACCCGGTAAACTTAAACTTACCAGCAACTACGGGACCAGATCATTTAAATAATATGGAACAAGTTTTAATTAACAATCCTGCGGCAGGAAATTACAGTATCGATATTTCCGGATATAATGTTCCTGTGGGACCACAAGAATATTTTGTTGTTTATGAAATTATTTCAGAAAATATAACGGTTACCTATCCAAATGCTGGCGAAAGCTTTGTTCCGGGCGAAACTGAATCTATTCATTGGGATGCTGTTGCAGTTAACACAACGCAAGACTTTGTTTTAGAATATTCGGTTGATAATGGAGCAAGCTGGAATGCCATTGCAACAGTGCCAAATACAACTACAAATTACGGATGGACCGTACCAAATTCGGTTACTGGTAGCGCCTTAATTAGAGTGAAAAATGGTGCTGAACAAGATGTAAGTGACGAGAACTTCTCCATTGCTCCTTTGGTTACTGGTGTACAAGTTAATCAAGTTTGTCCAGATGAGGCAACTTTTGCGTGGAACAATGTAAACGGTGCCGAATCATATGATTTATATATTTTGGGAGATAAATATATGGAAGTTGCAGGAACGTCTAACACGATGAGTGTAACCGTTCCTATTACAGACCCTTCTGAGCCTATTTGGTTTGCTGCAGTAGCTAAAAATGCAACCGATGGATGGGAAAGTAGACGTACTATTGCAAGGCATCACCCAGGAGGTTTGTTTAATTGTTCATTGACTAATGATGTAGGAATTACAACGTACAACGACCCAAGTGATTTTAACTTGGTATGTAATCCTGGTCCTGCAGTAGTTTCGGTACTTGTTATAAATACAGGAATCGATTCGCAAAGTAATTTTGACGTAAGCTACCAATTAGATAGTGAACCTGTAGTAACCGAAACTTTTACCGGTACCGTTGGTTCAGGGCAACAAGCTGTTTATGAGTTTACTACACCGTTAAATATTGTAAACTCAGGTACGTATACTTTAAATGTTACTGTAGATTTAGTAGGAGATCAAAATGCTAGTAATGATACAGATTCACTTACATTTTACGCTGCAACCGAAGCCGCTCAATTAGATTTTGCCGAACCTTTTGATGTAAATGGAATGCCGCCTGAAGGGTGGACCATTTTAAACCCAGATAATGAAGATACTTGGGAACAACGTACAACTGTGGGTAGCGATGGATCACAAACCCTAACAGCTTATGTAGATAACTTTGGGTATAACGGTCAAGGCCAAGAAGATATGCTTCAAACTTTATTTATAGATTTAACAACTGCAACTTCGGCGGCACTAGATTTCGACTTGGCAAAGGCACAGTATTCTTCTGGTTTTTCAGATGCGCTAAGAGTAGATGTATCTGTAGATTGCGGTGCTACTTTTACACAAATTTATTATAAAGACGGTTTAGATTTATCTACTGTTTCAGGGTATGTTACCGCCAATTGGCAACCAAATTCTGCTAACGATTGGCGTACCGAAAACATAGATTTAACGCCTTATTTAGGTGAAAATGTACAATTCCGATTTGTAAATATTAACGGTTATGGAAACGGAACATTTATAGATAATATTAATGTTAGCGGCGTTTTAAGTGTTGCTGAAGAAGATTTCAGAAACCTATCTATTTATCCAAATCCCGCGTCTAACGAAGTATTTGTAAATGTACCTTCGGCGCTACAAAGTGAAGTTTCTATTACTTTGTTTAACAGTTTAGGGCAACGTTTACAAACTATTTCAGAAAATGAAATGGCAGGAAAAACATTGGGCGTTTTAAATGTTTCTGAATATGCAAGTGGTGTATATTTTATAACTATTAAAGCTGGTGAAAAGTTTACCACCAAAAAGTTGATTGTACAGTAGTTTTAATTGTTTTATAAATTAAAAAGAGAGCCGTGTGATGGCTCTCTTTTTTTACATTCTATAAATCCAATCGGCAGGATTAATTTTGGTTTTGTTTCTGTAGATATAAAACTTTAAAAGCGTTTTATTTTCGGTAGCGCTTTTTGCAACCGTGCCAATTATTTGTTTTGTGGTAACCTTATCACCGCGTTTAACGTTAACTGTTGCCAGATTACTATAAACAGATATATAATCTCCATGTTGAATAAAAACAACCTTATTTGCTCCCTTTATAACCTGAATTGCCATTACTTGACCTTTAAAAATAGACCGTACGGGTTCGTTATCGGCAGTGGCAATTTCTACGCCACTATTGCTTGTAGTTACATTCGGAAATTGAGGATGACGGTGTGTGCCAAAACTTTTGGTAACCATCCCTTTTTCAACGGGCCACGGCAACTTGCCTTTGTTGCTTGTAAAGCTGGCCGCCAATGCTTTATCTTCTGCGGTTAATGAAAATTCATCTTTTTTAGCAGGTTTTGTAATAACATTTTTGGTAGAAGTATTTGTGCTTTTATCCGCTGCTTTGGCCGCTAAGGCTTTTTCGCGCGCAATCCTGTTTGCTTCTTCAATTGCCGCTTTAATAAGCTTGTCTATTTGTTTGTCTATTGCATCGGCTTCTTTTTGTTTCTTTCTAATTTGCGATGCAAATTTCGATTCGTCTTTTTTAAGCGTTGCAATTAATGCTTGTTGATCTTTTCTTTCTGCGGTTAATTGAGCTTTTGCAGCTTTGTTTTCGGCAATTAAACTCTGTTTTGTTTTTTTCTGGCTAATTAAATCTTCGTTTAATTTTTGTAATTCTTCAGTTTTTAATTTTATACCTTCGCCTTGCTTTTTTCTGAATTTAGCATACTGTTTCATATACTGAACACGCTTGTACGCTTGCAGAAAATTTTGGGAAGACAGCAAAAACATAATGCGACTTTGTTGGCTTTTGCTTTTATACGATTTTTGAATCATAGTAGCATAATCTGCCTTCATAACTTTTAACTCCGCTCTTAGCGCACTTATTTTTTTAATATTATTATTGATATTTCTAGTAAGAAAATTGGCTTGCTGGTTAGTAACACGAATTAAATTTTCAATAGCCGAAATACGCTGATTAAGGTCTTCAACTTGCGTAAGTACAGATTTTTCCTCCTTTTTAGTTTTAAAAAGCAGCGAATTAATTTGTTTAATTTCCTCTAAAATAGCTTTTCGTTTTTCCTCGAGTTGCTTTTGTTTATCTATTTGTGCAGATAAAGTAGCGCCCGAAAATAAACAGAGAACTATTAATAAATATGTGCGTAATTGCTTCATTTAATTAAGTTGAATTGCTTCGTACCCTTCCGGAATTTTAAAAGGAAAACTTACTCGTGCGTTTAAGTCTATTTTTCTGTAATTAATTTCAATAGCCGTTTTCTTCCCGCTTTCCGAAGTATTTATAAAAATATTTGTCGGTAAAAATTGGTTATCGATAAGTTGATAGTCGCCATAACGAATGCTTAATAACCTATTGTCGCGGGGTTGCGAAAGTGTTTCGGCGGCTATTTTAAAGTTTTCGGGATTGATTAATATTGAATGAATAAAATCTTGTGGTTGTTGCTGCGGAATTACTTTAAATTTATTTTGAAATAGCTGCGAATTGTATTCTTTAGCGTTTAAAGCGAATATGGATTGTCCTAAAAGTAAATTTTGCGCTTGCTGAAAATTTATAGGGGTGCCCAACCAATCTCCCAATAGCGTGAAATCGCCCTCAAAATAGGTGTTTCCTATGGTTTCGTAATAACTAACTTGCGAAGGTGTAATATAGACTTTGGCAATGGTGATGCCTAAAATAGAGGCTTTAATCCAAATTTTCTTGTCCTTTTCCATTCGTAAACTCACGGTAATACTTTGCGTTTTTTCCTCGGTATCGTACACCAATTGAACCCTTCCAGCTAAGGTTTTAAAATTGGTTTCTGCAGCCTTGTGCCAAGTGATTATTTCTTTGGTAGTAGCCTTTTTAGCTTCGGCAACCTTTTTTACGCCACCGCAGGAAGTAAGCAACAGTAAAAATAGTAGAGAATAAAGGGTTAATCTCATAATGTTTTAATTGGGTAATTTTATGGCAGCCGCCTTTTCTAAATACATTTTTTCTTTTTTGCTATTTCCTTGCGATTCATATGCAATAGCCAGCTGATTGTAAAAATCTTGCTCCATTTTTGGATTTTCAAAAATAAAGTCTAGCCCGCTTTCTAAACTTTCAATTGCGTCACTATGATTGCCTAACGCGTTGTTTGCCACCCCATTTAGCAAATACAATAACGCTTGTGCCGGAAATATTTCGAGCCCTTGTGAACTTAGCTTTTGGGCAGCTTCAAATTTTTTAAGGTCTATTTGAAATAGCAACGTGTTTTTTAATAAGTTGAAATTATCTGGGTTTACCAATATGCCTTTTTCATACGCCATTAATGCATCTTCTTTTCTATTGTTGGCCGCATAGTAATCGCCCAACTTTTCATAAACCCGTTTGTTGTCTTCGGCAAAATTTGCTACAATTTCGGTTAAGTGGCTTTCGTACGACGGATTGTTATTAACAAAATGAATAAAATCGCCCAGTACTTTATATTTTGTTTCCTGATCTACTTGGCTTGTATTAAAAACGATATTCATAGACTTAACAGCTTGTAAAGGCTTATTATCGTCTAAATAAAACTTGTAAAGTGCTAAATGAACTAATTGAGATTGCGGATTGTTTTTTAGTAGATTTTTAGCAGTTTCGTAAGCCTTTTCTTCGTTGCCTTGTTCGCTATATAGAAAAATTAAGTTGAGGTATTCTCTTTCATTCTTAGGATTGTCGTCAATTTTTTCTTCCAAGTTTTCAATCGCGCCATCGGTGTTTCCTGTTGCACGATATATTTGAGCTCGAAGTGCGTTGCGAATATCGCTTTCGCCCCACGAAAGATCTAGTTCGTCTAAGAGAGAAAGCGCTTTATCATATTGCTTTGTAAGGGTGTAAAGATTTGCGAGATCTTCTTTATAATCTTCGTCAAAAGCAATTAACCGTTGTACCAAAGGAATTGATTTTTCATAATTTTTTTGCTGGTGATAGAGTTCGTATAACTGTTCTAAAACATCTAATCTATCGCCTTGGCTTTGAAGCACTTTGTTAAAATTTGTTTCGGCCGCGACATATTGTTTTAAATAGGTGTGGTTTTTACCCATTTCAAAATGTACCACTGCCTTGTTTTTTTCGCTGTTTGCGGCTTTTTCGGCTTTGTGTAAAGCGGTTAAGGCGAGGTCGTAATTTTCGATACCTTTTTGCTTTAGCGCTTCAAAAAAATGTTCTTGAAATTCATCTTTTACCTGGCCCAATTCATCCATAGGATTACTAATTGAGTCGCCCTTAATTTCTTGCGCAACTATTTGGTTTGAAACAAAAAGTGCGAAGAAAAAAATGATTTGGTATGTAGGTTTAAATTTCAAGATAAAGCGTTGACTTATTATTTTAATTGTGAATAATCTCCTATACTCACATTGGTAAAATTACCATCAAATGTAGCATAATTACCAATCATTGCATTGTCTAAAGTAGCATTCTTAACAGTAGTATTTGTTTGAATAATACTGTTTTTAACGGTGCTATTTTCTATTATGGTGCCCTTTCCAATAGAAGCAAATGGGCCTACGGTGCTATTTTTTAAAACTACATTTTCGGCAATAAAGGAAGGTTCAATTATTTTTGAATTTGTATTAGTGATGTTTTCTGCAACTAATTGCGAATTTGAATTGGCTAAAAAACCGAGCATTCTTTTATTAGTTTCAACGGTAACTTCTTTGTTTCCGCAGTCCATCCATTCATCTACAGTGCCCGTTTTAAATATTTTGCCGGTATCCATCATTCTTTTAATACCGTCATTTATTTGATATTCGCCGCCGTTAATTATGTTGTTATCCAGGACGTACTGCAATTCATTTTTTAATTGAGCAACATCTTTAAAATAGTAAATACCTATAACGGCTTGATTGCTCACATATTCTATTGGCTTTTCTACAAGCTCTATTATTTCTTCTTTTTCATTGAGATTTACTACACCGTATGCTTCGGGGTTTTCAACAACCTTAGTCCAAATAACCGCATCGGCTTCTTTATCTAAATTAAAGTCGGCTCTAATTAAAGTATCGGCATACGCAATTACTGCGGGTCCCGAAAGCGATTCTTTGGCGCACATTATGGCGTGACCCGTACCTTTGGGTTCTAACTGTCTGTAAATTGTAGGTTTAGCATTTAAACTTTCGGCTAAATTTTCGAGATCTTTTATTACATCGTCCCCAAAAAAAGCGGGATCACCAAGAATAAAGGCAATTTCATCTATTTCTTCGTTTAAAACTGCGGCAATATCTTCAACAAGACGGTGTACAATTGGTTTTCCGGCTACCGGAATTAACGGTTTTGGAATGGTAAGGGTATGTGGGCGAAGGCGGCTTCCGCGGCCTGCCATTGGTACTATTATTTTCATATTTATGTCCGTAAATGTGGCTTATTTAATGTTATTTTTTACTAAAGTGCGATAGGTCGTGTTTTTTATTTTGTTCCTGTTGAACCAAATCCGCCAGTGCCGCGAGAAGTTTCGGTTAACTCATTTACTTCTTCCCATACAGCGCGTTCGTGTTTTGCAATTATTAATTGTGCAATTCGCTCCCCGTGTTCAATGGTGAAATTTTCGTTTGAAAGATTGACCAAAATCACTCCTATTTCACCCCGATAATCTGCATCAATGGTACCAGGAGCATTTAAAACGGTAATTCCTTTTTTTGCTGCAAGCCCACTTCTTGGTCTTACTTGTGCTTCATAGCCTACGGGCAATTCAATAAAAAGTCCAGTTTTTACAATGGTTCTTTCCAGCGGTTTTAAGGTAACAGACTCTTGTGTATTTGCACGTAAATCCATTCCTGCCGAGGCACTCGTTTCATAGGAAGGTAAAGAATGTTCAGACTTATTAATTATTTTAATATTCGCAACGTTTGATATTTGTTGAATAGAACTCATAAGATTTTTATCGTATTTATTTAACTGTTAAAAATGGCATCTTGCGTTTTTAGGTTTTAGATTAACTTTTAACAATCTTTAAAAATTCATTTTTTTCAAAATAGTATATAATTCCTGCAAATACTAATAGTAACGTAGTTCCTATCCAGATATTTCTGTTAAAAACATAAAAGGAAGCTGCCGAGAAACTTATGGCTATTAAAAGGTATAAAATAAGCCTTTTAATATTATAAGGAACGTAGTAGTATTTACGGCCGTAAAGATACGAAAGCACCATCATACTACCATAGGCAGCAAGGGTAGCAATAGCCGAGCCCATATAACCTATTACAGGAATTAGTGCAAAATTTAGCACAAGGGTTATAAGCGCTGCAAACGCCGAAATATATGCGCCAAATTTTGTGCGATCTGTAACTTTGTACCACACCGAAAGGTTGTGGTAAATACCCAAAAATAGATTGGCTAATAAAATTAACGGTACAATTTTTAACGCCTCCCAATATTGTTCGTTAGGAATTAATATTTGTTTAAAAATATCAATATAAACCACTACGGCCAGTAGGATTAAGCATCCAAAAACGGTAAAATATTTTGTAATAGTTGCATAGGTAGACTTTGCATTTTTGTTGTTTGAATGATTAAAAAAGAAAGGTTCTATTCCCAATCTAAACGCCATAACAAAAAGGGTCATAAACATTCCTAACTTATAACAAGCAGCGTACAAGCCTACTTGTACTTCGGCGATATTTTGTGGTAGCAAATATTTAAGTAAAATTCTATCAAAGGCTTCATTAATGCTAAATGCAATTCCTGCAAACAATACAGGTAGAGCGTATTTTATCATCTGTTTCCAAATGTGTTTGTCGAACCCAAATTTTATTGTTACATATAGCGGTAAAAGCAAAATTAATGTAAATGCGCTCGCTATTAAATTTGCAATAAACACATAAACCACCTTGTTGTCTGGAAACCACATGACGCTCCAAAAGTTACTATTGGTAGCTAATTTCGGAAGTATTAAAAGGAAGAAAATATTAAACGATAAATTTATTACAACGTTTAAAATTTTAATTACTGCATACCGCATGGGTTTTTCGTTCACCCGAAACCACGCAAAGGGTATTACCACTAGCGCATCTAAGGCCAAAATAAGTAAACCGTAAGTAATATATTCTGTGTTAAAATCTGCAGTATTCGCAATAAACTCTCTAAAAATTAAGGTTATCGACAAGAAAAGCAGGGTTGATATTGTTAGGGAAGTAAGGGTAGTGGATTGTACCTTTTTTTGCTGCATTCCCGCTTTTGTGACAAATCTAAAAAACGCCGTTTCCATTCCGTAACTAAGCACAACATTCCCTAAAATTAAAAATGCCATTACGGTTGAGTATACGCCGTATTCTTCTGGTAATAAAACTTTTACGTATAGCGGAACGAGTAAAACTGTTAAAATGCGAGGTAATACAGTAGCGAGCCCGTAAATAAAAGTTTGTTTAAATAGTTTTTTAAATACGCTCAAGTATGATTATTTTTTGATAAAGTTAGCAGTAAAAGTACTTAAAAATAAGGGTTTTTGAGTAGTATGATGATAAAGCTCCTTTATAAAAAAAGATTGGAAATTTCATCTGTAATTTTGGTGGGTCTAAATGTTTTGGCATCTAAAAAACACCATAGGGTTTTCGCTTCAACAATCACTTTGTTGTCTTTGGGGCGAATTATTTTATAATGGCGTTCGCTTTTTACACCTTCGTAATTATCTATCCACGTTTGGGTTTCGAGTTGGTCGCCTAAAAACGATGGATTTTTATACGAAATAAAATGATTTAAAACCACCCAAACGTTTTTATAGCGTTGTTCCTGAGTAGTTTTTGCATTCCAATGCGCTTCGGCAGCATCGAGACACCACTGCAAATACGTTACATTATTAACGTGATTTAAGTTATCGATAGCCGAAGATGGCACCGTAAACTGCTGTTTAAAAACTTCCGATTTCAAAACCCTAATATTAGTTTAGCAATTAAAAAGTAAGTAAGTATCCCGAAGATATCGTTGCTGGTAGTAATAAAAGGCCCTGTAGCCACCGCAGGGTCAATGCCTCTTTTATCTAATAAAATAGGCACAAAAGTACCAATTAGCGCTGCCAAAACAATTACTGAAATTATAGCAACACCAATGCTTACAGATTCCAAATAGGTTGTAAAAAATAAAAAGTGACTTATTAATAAAACTACCAAAGCTATGGCAATGCCATTTACCAATGCCAGTGTAGATTCTTTTAAAAGTCGAGCGAGTAAATTTCCTTTTAAGGAATCGTTTGCGAGTCCTTGTACCACAATAGCGCTACTTTGTACGCCTACGTTTCCGGCGGTAGCTTGAATAAGCGGCACAAAGATTATTATTTTCGGGAATGTGGCCATCATATCTTCAAAACCTGTAATTATACTCGCGGCGCCTAAACCGCCAAACATCCCAATTAAAAGCCACGGCAAGCGCGCTTTGGTTTGTTTAAAAATACCGTCGTCTGCCTCAACATCTTGGCTAATACCCGCCGCCATTTGGTAATCTTTTTCGGCTTCTTCTTTAATAAAATCTACAATATCGTCAATTGTAATTCTACCTACTAAAATGCCGTTATCGTCTACTACGGGAATGGCCTCCAAGTCGTATTTCTGCATTATTCTCGCAACTTCTTCGGCTTCGGTGTGTACGTTTACATAATCTACTTTTGGGATATAAACTTCGCTTATATGTGCTCGTCCTGGAGCGGTAAGCAAGTCTTTTAGCGAAAGTCTTCCTTTTAGTTTTCCAAACTTATCGGTTACATAAATAGAATGAACTCTCGTAACATTTTCGGCTTGTCGCCGCATTTCGCGTACGCAACCTGCAACCGTCCACGTTTCTTTAACTCTAACTAGCTCTTTTGCCATTAATCCCCCGGCAGTATCTTCATCATACCTAAGAAGGTCCACAATATCGGCTGCGTGAACCTGGTCTTCAATATGGCCAATAACTTCGTTTTGAACATCGTCATCGAGTTCGGCAATAATATCGGCCGCATCATCGGTATCCATCTCTTCGAGCTCATCGGCAATTTCGGAGGGCGAAAGTTGGTCTAAAATTCGCTCTCGAAAATCGTCATCGAGTTCAATTAAAATTTCACTGGTAACTTCACTGTCGAGCAACTTAACTATATAGGTTGCTTCGTCTAAATGTAGTTCTTCAAGTAATTCGGCAATATCGGCAAAGTGAAATTCTGCCAACAACACTTTTAGCCCATCACCATCGTTAGTGGCAATGAGCTGTTCAACTTGTTCGATAAAATCATCTGTTAGTTGAAATTGCATCGTTTTCCAGTTTTTTTGTAAGGGCTATGAATTGTGAAACAGATAGTTGTTCTGGACGCTGGCCAAAGATAGCATCTTCTTTTAGTTTATCGCTTAGATTAAAGGATTTTAAGCTATTGCGAAGTGTTTTTCTGCGTTGTTGAAAGGCTGTTTTTACAACTCTATAAAACATCTTTTCGTTACAATCTAATTTTAAATTTTCTTTGCGTGTAAGTCTTAAAACCCCGCTATCTACTTTGGGTGGCGGGTTAAACACTGTGGGAGGTACGGTAAATAGGTATTCGGCCTTGTAAAATGCTTGGGTAATTACCGAAAGAATACCGTAAGCTTTGCTTCCTTCTTTTTCGCAAATGCGTTGTGCAACTTCTTTTTGAAACATTCCGGTAAACTCTGGAATTTGCGATTTCCACTCCAACATTTTAAATACAATTTGGGTTGAAATGTTATACGGAAAATTGCCGGTAATACTAAATTGCTCCTCGCCAAAAAGCTGCGATAAATCGTACTTTAAAAAATCTGCTTCAACAATTTTTAGATTTTTATTCGGATAGTTTTTTTCGAGATATGCAATAGATTCGGTGTCTAAATCCATTGCAATTACCTCCACATTTTTATTAATCAAGTATTTTGTAAGCACGCCCATTCCAGGACCAATTTCTAAAACATTTTTGTAGCCATTTAACGTAAGCGTATCGCTTATTTTTTCGGCAATTGTTTCATTTTTTAAAAAGTGTTGCCCAAGATGTTTTTTGGCGCGAACAGTTGTTGCACCTATCTTTTCATTTGGCTTATTTAATTTTTTGCTTTTCATTAAAATGCTTACAAGGGTAATTGAAGCCTCTTTTTTTTATTTGTTAAATAGTTCGTTATGCGCTTCGCCAATTACCTCCAGCTCGGTGCGAAAAGCTACAAATTTACCTTCAAAAGGGCCGCTCTTTGCTCTAAGCTCGTCTGCATCTTCGTCATAGTATTTTTCGAGGGTTTCTTTACTATCTGTAAAAAACTGCACCGAATAGGTTGTGCCTCCCATTTCTTCTACAATAACAACACGTGTCATTAGCGCTTTGCTAAATTTACCCGTGGCTAACATATCTGGAATATGTTCTGTCTTCATCCAGTTTATCCACTTATCGTGAATTACTTGGTCTACATTTATAGTAACGTTGTAGATATACATAATTTTATCAATTTTAATTTTTAAATCTTTTTTAAAGTTGAAGTTTGTTAATTGATGGCGTCGCCACGAAGGGAGCGATACCGTTTTCGCGCTTCAACAAAATATATACTATTAGCATAGTTAAATATTATAGCTTCGTAATGTTTTTTGGCTTCTTGGGGTTGGTTTAAATTTAGCTCGTAAATTTTGGCTAATTTGTAATGCGCATCATCTGCCAAAATATCGTCGCTATAAAACTGCAGTACTTTTAAATAATTGGCTTCGGCTTTGTTGTAATTTTTAGTTTTTTCGAATATTTCGCCCTGTTTTAACAAAGCTTCGTCTTCAATGCTTTCGCCTTTGTGTTCGGTTAAAATATCGTCCAAAATTTTAATTGCTTCATTATGTTTATCTTGAAAAGATAGCAAATGTGCACGTGCGTATTTTTTAAGTGCCGTTTGGGTTGAGTCTTCTAATGAATTGTCCCGAATAAGTAAGCTTAGGTGCATAGCGTCATTAGCAATTAATTGCGAAGTAGATTTTTTTAACACATCTAATTGCACTTGTGCCCATTCAAAATCGCCTTTAAAATAGCTGGTTCGCGCAACTTTATATCGTGCTTCTTGGGCAAGCACGTTGTTGGGAATTTTATTCTGAATTTGCGAATAATAAATTAACGCCTGATTAAACTTTTCGTCTAAAACCAAAACATCTGCAAGCTCCATTTTTACACGTGCTTCTTGATAAACCGATAGATTGTATGCCGAAAGTTCTTTAAGATTGTTGATGGCAATTTCTTTTTTGTTGGCTTTAGAAGCTAAAAAACGATTGAAATCTAATTGCAGCAAATAGGTTTCGGCGGTACGACCAAATTTGTCTAATAAGGCTTCAAATTCGCTTTCAATTTTTGAATAATTTTCGGGAACTGCAGTTTCCACCGCAATTGTCATAAGTATTTGATACCCTTTTAATTTGTCTTGTGGCGTAAATGAATTTTCAATTACATAATTTACAATACTTCTGCCTGTTTCATAATCTTTATCTACAATGGCAATACGGGCTAAGTTGGTAATACTATTTAAGTCGTGCCCCACGCGTTTATAAATAGCTTTTTCCTGCGTAAATGCTTTTTTATATTCTTTTTGTTGAATAAATAGCCAGCTTAATAATTGGTTGTATAAAATATCTGGATTTTGCTGCGACCGTTGTAATAGGGCTTTTCGAAGCAAAATATTGGCTTCGTTATTGGGGTCTTCTGAAATATATAAACTGAAATATCGCTGCGCCGCCCCTTTAAATGAATTATTTTTAATAACCAGCCCAAGGTAACTATCAAACATTTTTTCTAGCTGTCCTTGCTCTCCGTAAATTTGTGCGAGCTGCATGTTGAAGTCTAAGCGATCGCTAATGGTCATTGCTTTTTCATAAACTTTAACGGCTTCATCGAGGAGGTTGTATTTTCTAAACGCATTGCCAATGTTGTAGGAATAGTGGGGATTTTCATCAATTGCTGTAATGGCTTTGTTATAGTTTAAAGTAGCTAATTGCAGCTTGTTTTGAAGCGAATAGTTGTAGCCTAATTCTACGTATAACTGCGGAAAATTTCTGCCATTGCCCAATTTGCTTTTAATAAGGTTTTCGGCTTCTAAAAATTTTTCGAGTTGTTGGTAGCTTTGTATTACGCCCATAAAGTAATCTAGACGATAGGGGTTTTCCTTTAATAGTTTTTCATAAATGCGCAACGACTTTTCAAATTCGCCGTGTTTAAAATAATTTTTAGCAAGCGCCTCGGTTTGCGAAAAGCCCGACACACAGCATAAAAAGCATAAAATAAATAGAAAATTGCGCATGCCGTAAATATAAACAAATGACCCGATAGGTACGGGTTTATTGGTGATTTTATGAATTTATTTGGATATAATTCTGGTTTTATTAATTGAAGTATTCTGAAAATAAAAAAGTCGGAAACATCACTATTTCCGACTTTTCTAAAAATATTTATAAAAATTAGCCTAAATCTTCTAAATCTAATTCGTCTATGGCATCCCAGGTTTCATCCAAATCCATGTTGGTACCTTTGGCTTCAAGGTAAAACCTATTGCCTTCCATAACTTGAATTTTGCTGTTATTGTTGCGCGATTTGTACTCTTCAATGGCTTTTTTGCCATCTTTTTTTACAGTTCGGCGCGAGCCATTTTCATCTTCTTCTTCAAAATCTTGGGTTAGCATCATTCGCATCGCGGCGGTTGCTGCGGCTCCCATTTGTCCTGCTCCATCAATAACATTTATAGAAAACTTTTTAGATTTATCTTCGTTGGCGTAAGTGGCCTCAATAGACGAAATATTCATCATGCCGGCTTTTCCTGCTTTATAACTAATGCGGTTCATTCCATTAACATCGTCGGGCATCCACGATTTTAGCTCTTCGTTTGTGAGTGGAGTTAATTCTCGCAACTCTTGCATATCGTCTTGCATATTGGTCATTTCCTTTACCGCGTTGGTAGTGTTGGAAACGGCATCTTTGGTCTCTTTAATTTTTTCACTTACAGGATTGTCTTTACAGCTTAGCAATGCTGCAAAAATTGAAAATGCTAATACATACTTTTTCATAAATTGATATTTTATTAGTGATTATGGTTAATTGAACCGCTAATATAATCAATATGAATAAGAAGGATAAATTCAATAAAAAAATGATTGCTGAAAAGTTACATTTCGGAAGCAACTTTTTCTAATTGATTATACCAGTTTTCACCAAATTTGCGAATAAGTGCAGTCTTTACAAATTTATAAACGGGTACCTGCAATTCTTTGCCCAAAGTACAGGCGTCGTCGCAAATAGGCCAACGGTGGTAATTTACTGCCGAAAACTCGCTGTAAGCTTGGACTCGCACAGGATATAAGTGGCACGAAATAGGTTTTATAAAATCTACTGTTTCTTCGGTTAGCGCACCGGCATTATAAGCATCTTCAATTCCGCAGCTTGCAATACCGTGGTCGGTAAAAGTTACGTAAGCACATTCTTTACCTTCAACGAGCGGAGTTTCTAACTCCTTATTGCTGGTTGTAATATAGGTGCCATGTTTTTCGATGGCAGCTATCCCTTCTGCTCGCAAAAACGGTTTTACCTTGGGGTAGATACTTTCTAAGATTGGTGCCTCCTCGGCGGTAACTGGTGCGCCAGCTTCGCCTTCAATACAACATGCGCCTTTGCAAGCGTTTAAATTGCACACAAAATCTTTTTCGATTATATCTTCAGATACTATGGTTTTCCCTAATTGAAACATGCCGCAAAGATAATTTCTTTATACATTTTAAATAGTAGAATTTCTGCTTTTATTGTGGGTGTTATTTTAGGACTCCCAATATTATTTCCTAATTTTGCCACCAGAAACTAAAGCCATGACATTAAATTTCAAAGAAATAGTTACTGCCACAATGGTGCTTTTTGCTGTAATCGATATAATTGGTAGTATCCCCATAATTATAGGGTTACGCGATAAAGCGGGGCATATTAACTCTGGAAAGGCTTCCATAATTGCCGCAGTAGTAATGGTAGTTTTTTTGTTTTTAGGAGAACGTATTTTAAATTTAATTGGGGTAAACGTTAATGAATTTGCTGTTGCCGGGGCGCTTATTTTGTTTTTTATGGCTTTAGAAATGATTTTGGGGGTTACACTTTTTAAGGAAGGCAGTACTAGCCCAGACATGGCGTCTATTTTTCCGCTTGCGTTTCCGTTATTGGCGGGGCCGGGAAGTTTAACCACTTTGCTATCGCTTCGTGCCGAATTTGATTTACAAAATATTATTGTAGCAATTTTTGTAAATATTGTAATTATCTACGTAGTTTTAAAAACATCGGCGAAGCTGCAAAGATTTTTAGGAAAGAACGGAATTGCAGTAATTCAAAAGATATTTGGTGTAATTTTGCTCGCTATTGCAGTAAAGTTATTTACTTCAAACATTCAAGAACTTTTTAATTATTAATACTATGAAAATCTTTATTTACATATTAATTGCCTTAGCTGCAGGGTTAGTGATTTTTAATATCGCTAACTTAAATTTCAGCAATTTATTGGAAGGGGATAGCGCCGTTGCTTTTATATGTGTATTGGCTGGATTTTGTTCTATTTTGCTTTTAACTATTTTGTTGATTTCTAAGAAAATTGAAGCTTCTTCAAAAATGATTAAGCAGTAATACAGTTACTCGTTTTTCGAGTTAATTGTAGCTTCCATCTCTAAGACCTTAAGTAGCATAGGGTCTTTTTCATTAAGTATTATTTCAAACTCATTTGGGCCAAATAATTGTTGCGCAATATTGGCTTTTATAGTCCGCTTTAGTTGTTCGCGGTAATTGGATAAGTCAATTTCGGCTTCGTTAAAATTAGCGTATGTTATAAATTCACCAATAAGATTGGTGTCTACTTTAAAGTTTTTCCGAAAAGCTTCAAAATCCATGTTTTTAAAAACGGCTCTATTTTTTTCGAGATACTCAAATATAAAATAGCTCATAAATCCGCTTTTGGAAATATATTGCAAGGTTTCATTTTCAATACTTGTGTCCTTTGGTACAAAAACATCGGGTATTATGCCGCCGCCACCGTAAACCACCTTACCCTTTGGTGTGGTAAATTTTAAAGAATCGGCAACTTTTATGCTATCAGCGTGGCGCAATTCGCCGTTGTAATATCGTTTTTCGTAATCGTTATAATAACTGTTAATACCGTTGTTATACGGCCGCTGAATTGATCTACCAGTTGGGGTGTAATACCGAGCAATCGTTAAACGCACAGCGCTTCCGTCCCCCAAAGACATTTCTCTTTGCACCAAACCTTTCCCAAATGATCTTCTGCCTATAATGGTGCCTTTATCGTTGTCTTGCAAGGCGCCGGCAATAATTTCGCTAGCCGAGGCAGAGTTTTCATTGATAAGCACATATAATTTTCCGTGTTCAAAATCGCCACGCCTTGTAGCATACGTTTTATTTATGTCGCCAGATTTATTTTTAGTGATTAAAACTAGTTTGTCTTTCTCCAAGAACTCATCGACAATTCTTTCGGCTGTTGAAATATAACCCCCCGGGTTATCGCGTAAATCTAAAACCAATTTCTCGATTCCCTTATCCTGTAATTCGTCCAAGGCAGATTTAAATTCTTTAAAAGTAGTTTCTGAAAATCGATTAATTTTTATGTAGCCAAGCTTATCTTCAATTACATATGAAGCGTCTACGCTTACAAGCGGGACTTGTTTTCTTCTTAAACTAAATTCTAAAACTTTATCTGCACTGGGTCTATAAACCTTGAGGCTTACTTTGCTATTGGCTTCACCCTTTAAAAATTTTGAAATACTATCGCGATCTGCTATGTTTCCAAATAGCTTTCGGCCATCTGCCGAAATTATTCGGTCACCGCCTTTAATTCCTGCTTTGGCAGCGGGGCCGCCTTTAATAGACCTAATTACCGCAATAGTATCATTGTAAATATAAAAACTTACGCCTATTCCAATAAACGCACCGCGCATATCGTCTGCGTTGTGTTCGTATGCTTTTTTAGGAATGTAAATAGAGTGTGGGTCTAAGTTTTTTAATATCCCGTGAACGGTTACATCTACAATACTATCGGTATTAATGCTATCTACGTATTCATAGTCTATATAATCAATAAGTCTATTGAGTTTGTCTTTTTTTGAATTGGTAGCAAATATTTTTTCGGTAGTATCGCTAAAATTAAGTTTCGAGCCCAATAATACCCCAATAGCGAGCGCTAAACCAATATAAAGTGGTAAGTATTTTTTGTATTTACTATTTTTTAATGACGTTTTATCTTTCATTCTGCTATTTCCAATTCTGAAATTTTCTGAACGCTAACACCAGCTTTCTTTAGAAAAGTAATTCCAGAATTGTCTTTGTATTCATTTAAATAAACCATGCGTTTTATTCCTGCTTGGTGAATTAATTTACTGCAATCTTTACAGGGAGACATGGTAATATATAAGGTTGCTCCCTGGCATGCGTGAGTGCTGGAGGCAACTTTTAATATTGCATTGGCTTCGGCGTGTAATACGTACCATTTTGTATAACCTTCCTCGTCTTCACAAATATTTTCGAAGCCGGTGGGAGTGCCATTGTAGCCATCGCTAATTATCATTTTATCTTTAACAATAAGTGCGCCAACTTGTCTTCTTTTACAATATGAAAGTTTGCTCCATTCAAGCGCCATTCTAAGGTAGGCCACATCGTACTTGCGTTGTTTACTGTCGTTCATTCAAGTTTAAAATTTACAGATAAAGAGAGAAATAGGTTATAATTTCAATAGTATTACAATTAGCCTAAAGCATAGCAAACTAATATTTAAAAACGAAATTACGTTGTATGGTAGCTTCTGCCAAAAAAAATGCTGTTAACTTCCTGCCAAATTATTTTAAAATGTAACTGTAGCTGAGGTTAAAAGCTAAACAATAAATGTCTGCTTTTATTGTAGCTACAAGGTTTATTAAAATATCCAATTGTCTATTACCATAGGTATTACCATTCCTATTACAATTGAAGACACAACCAAAATCCAATCGCGTTTGTTGAATCTAAAAATAGTTTGAAATATAAAACTTAGTATCAAAAAGATGATAACCACAATAATTTGTGCCGTTTCAATTCCTAAGGCAAATTCTAAAAGCGGTAATAATTCGCGATCGCTTTGTAATTGGTTGTAAAATGAAGCGAAACCCAAGCCATGAATTAATCCAAAAAACAGTGTAACCGTATAAAAAACGGTCATTTTTTCAACCCGTTTGGACTTGCCAGCTGTAAAAAGATTAAAAATTGCGGTTGCTAAAATTGTAATTGGAATAAGAAATTCAATCACGCTACTCGACACACTTATTAGGTTATAGCTGGCCAAAAGCAATGATAGTGTATGGCCAATAGTAAACATGGTAACCAGTATTAAGATTTTTTTCCAAGAAGAAAAATTATAAGCGGCGCATAATACTATTAAAAACAATACGTGATCGTAGGCTTTCCAGTCTAAAACATGATGAAGCCCTAAGTTAAAGTACAGCCAGAAATCGGTCATGAAAGGAGAAAATTTGTAAAGTTTGTCAAATATACAGTTTTGAGTCGAAGATTTCAATCAACAACAGTATTCACTGCTAAATTAATTTATGCTTCCAAGATAAAAATTTTAAAGATCTATTTGTAACCTTATTAAGTTTTAACATGTTGAGTTATCTATCAGGCTTATAGTTAATTAACAACAGCTTGTTAAAAACTATATTAAATATTTAAAAATAGTTTTAATGTCTTATTTAGGTGTGCATTAGCAATGATTGATAAATATTTAACGACTAAATTATCGAGGTGATATTTTTCAGCAGGTTTTTTTACTAAATATAAGTTTTTTAATACGGCTTGGCATTGTTAAGAGGCTTGTTTACACAGCTGTTCTGCAATATATTTGTTTGAAATAAATAAAATAAAATGATGAAAAAACTACAAACCTTTTTAGTGCTTTTTGTTGTATCTGTAACGATGCTTCAAGCACAAACATTCCCTACTACCTCATGGAGCGATCTTGCCGATATTAGCTGGTACGACGCTAATCAAGACGAATTTACAATTTCTACTAGCGAAGCATTGGCAGGTCTCGCACAATTAGTAGCCGATGGAAACACCTTTGCGGATAAAACAATTTTAATTGGTGCCGACATTAATCTCGACGAAAATTTATGGAGACCTATTGGAGTAGATACAAATATTCCGTTTTCAGGCACAGTAGATGGAGGAGACTTTACAATTAGCAATCTTTGGGTAAATATGCCAGACCAAGAATTTGCAGGTCTTTTTGGTCATACTGAAAGTGCTACTTTATTAAACATTCATATTGATGTTGCTAATATTATTGGAGACGATAATACCGGTGCATTAGTTGCAAATCTATTTGACAACGGTTCTGTAACAAATTGCAGTGCTATAAATGTAGATGTTACGGGGCAATATACTACTGGCGGATTGGTTGGTGGTTTTTTAACAAACTCTACTATTACTAAAAGTCACGCAATTGGTAATGTAACTGGTTTTGCCCAAGTAGGAGGTCTAGCCGGTACAGGTTGGGACAATGTAATAGTTGCTGAATGTTATTCTGAAGGCACCGTAACTGCCGATGCATTAACTGGTGGCTTAATTGGTTCATTTCCATTTGCTTTTGCAGGCGAAAGTGTTGTAGATAATTGCTATTCTCGTGCTAATGTTGTTTCATTAATGGACCGTGCAGGAGGTTTAATTGGTAATGGAGATAATGCGTTACTTATTAAAAATTCATATGCTACAGGTACGGTAACAGCTCCTGATAGTGCCGGTGCTGTTATAGGTTTATGGGGAATGATTAATGCCGAAAACTTATATTTCGATACCGAAACTTCAGGAATGACCGAAGGTGTTGGCGTTATTCAAGGCCCTCCCGTTACGCCAGACATTACGGCAAAAACTACAGCAGAGATGAAATCTACCGAATTAGTAGATTTGTTAAACGCCGGTTCAACCGCTGCACCTTGGTCTTTAGACGCAAGTAAAAATGATGGTTACCCAGTTTTAAACGCTGTATTGAGCGTTCAAGATAACAATCTTGATGCTGCATCAGTAAAAGTTTATCCTACAGTTTTTGAAACTACATTTACAGTTTCTTCAACTTTAAACGTACAGTCTTATAGCATTTACAATTACAGCGGTGCGCTTATTTCTAAAGGAAATTTAAGCAATACAGTTTCAACAGTAAATGCAGCTAACCTTTCGGCTGGAGTTTATATTTTGAAAATTAATACTGCCGAAGGAACGATTACAAAGAAGATTATTAAGAAATAAATTTTCTAAAAATCTTAATTGAACAGTGTAAAAAATCCTCAGAAAATCTCTGGGGATTTTTTTATGGGAAGATTTTGTATCTTTAATTGAGTTTCTAAAGAATTCAATTATAAAGAAATTTGCGATATTATTAGTTACACTTATATTGGGATTTCAAAGCTTTGGTCAAGATCCCGATCCTGAACTTTTTAAAACGTGGCAGCTTTATAGTATTATTCCAGATTTTGGCCATCCGGCAATTATTTCAGAAATAGACCCTCCCATTAGACCGTATTTAACAGTAAATTACAATCTTTCGTTCGAAGGTTTTGGAGCTTGTAATTCCTTTTCGGGAAACTTCATTCTTATGGGCAATTCTGAGGAATTGAGACCCATTAATTACACGCAGACCACTGAAACCTGTGAACACCAGATATGGAACGACTTTGAATTTTATTACTTCGATTTTTTTTCAACTGAAGATGATTACTGGTATAATATTTTTATTGACTCATCAGATGGCTTACAGCATATGCATTACACAAATAATCCTTTTGGTTTAGTGCTAGACTTTATTGCTGGAGAACCACTATCCATTCAAGACTATAATTCCGAAAAATTCAAACTCTATCCAAACCAAGCTACCGATCGGCTGTTTATAAAATCCGAAGACGCTCAAATTATAAAAACAATAGTTTATTCCATTTCAGGGAAAAGAATTTTAGAAGGCGAACCAATTGAAGGCGCTCTGGATATTACTTCACTAGCAAATGGAATGTATTTTCTTGAATTAACAACTTCCGAAGGTCATAGAAGCGTAGTAAAGTTTATAAAAAAATAAAGCTCCAACATTTCTGTTAATGCTTTTTGTACTCGAGGTGGCCCCGAATCCTCGGGGGAACCCGCCTGTTGAAAGAACTGGATTTTGAGCCCAGGGCGTCTATCACACATAAAAAAAATCCCCCAACAAAAATTGTTAGGGGATTTTGTACTCGAGGTGGGAATCGAACCCACACTCCCGAAAGAACTGGATTTTGAATCCAGCGCGTCTACCAGTTCCGCCACTCGAGCAAAGGGGAGGCAAAAATAAACAATTATTAGAAATTACTTTAAATATTATCTGCCTATTTTTTTAAATATTGCACGTTATTAATTTTTACCTTTGTAGCCTATTTAACCTAAACCATAAAAAATGTCTATTCCCGCACCAGACCCCAAGATTTTTGCATGTAAACAAAGTGAAGCCTTAGCGCAAGATATTGCCGATGCTTTCGGAATTACCCTGGGTAAAGTAATTACCTCTCATTATAGCGATGGCGAATTTCAGCCGTCGTTTGAAGAATCAGTTCGTGGAAGTCGCGTATTTTTAATAGGGTCTACCTTCCCAAATAGCGACCATTTAATGGAACTGCTTTTAATGATTGATGCCGCTAAAAGAGCTTCGGCGCGCCATATTACAGCGGTGCTGCCATATTTTGGGTGGGCTAGACAAGATAGAAAAGATAAGCCAAGAGTGCCAATTGCTGCAAAATTAGTGGCAAAAATGCTTGAAACCGCAGGCGCTACTCGTATTATCACTATGGATTTGCACGCAGATCAAATTCAAGGTTTCTTTGAAAAACCAGTAGATCACCTTTTTGCTTCAACAATATTTCTTCCGTATTTAAAAAGTTTAAAACTAGATAATCTTACTATTGCTTCGCCAGATATGGGAGGGTCTAAAAGAGCATATGCCTATTCTAAGTTTTTAGAATGCGACGTTGTAATTTGTTACAAACAACGCGAAAAGGCTAATGTTATTTCATATATGGAATTAATTGGCGACGTAAAAGGAAAAAATGTTGTACTCGTAGATGATATGGTTGATACAGCAGGTACGCTTACCGCCGCAGCCGATTTAATGATGGAGCGCGGGGCGCTTAGTGTTCGCGCAGTGTGTACTCACCCGTTACTTTCAGGAAATGCTTACGAGCGCATAGAAAATTCGCAAATGAAAGAATTAATTGTATCCGATTCAATTCCTACAAAACCACACAGCAAAATACGCGTAATTAGTTGTGCCAAATTATTTGCCGATGTTATGTTGAGCGTAAATGCTAACAAATCTATTAGCGGTAAATTTTTAATGTAGTTTGTTTCGGTAAAAACAAGAGATCAAAAACGTTTTAAACCAGTATTAAAAAAAACGTTTTTCATAAATTGTTGTTTAAAAATAAAACTTATCTTTGCACACCCTAAAAAACAGGTTTTTAGGGTGTTTTTAATTAATTTACAATTTAAATAAAATGAAATCAATTACAATTAAAGGATCAAAAAGAGAAAGCGTGGGCAAAAAGGCAACGAAGGCCCTACGTAATGCTGGAATGGTTCCTTGCGTAGTTTACGGAGGGGAAGAGCCAATTAGTTTTGCAGCAGATGAAATTGCATTTAAAGATTTGGTTTACACTCCAGACGTACACACGGTTGTAATAGACCTAAACGGAGAAAAAGTAAATGCTATTCTTCAAGATATTCAATTTCACCCAGTAACAGATCGTATTCTTCACATCGACTTTTACCAAATTTATGATGATAAAGAAGTTACTATGGAAATTCCAGTTCGTATCACTGGTAACTCTCGCGGAGTTCGTAACGGTGGTACACTACGTATTGTAACGCGTAAACTAAGAGTAAAAGCATTGCCAGCAAATCTTCCAGATTTTATCGAGGCAGATATTACAGAAATGCGTATTGGTAATAAAATGTACACCAAAGCTCTTAAAACAGACGATTATAAAATTATGCACCCAGACAACACAGTTGTTTGTCAAGTTAGAACATCGCGTACTGCTATCGCAGATGAGGATGATGATGAAACTGCTGAAGGTGCAGAAGGAGAAGAAGTACCTGCTACAGAAACAGATGATGTTGCTGCAGTAAAAGGATAATTTCTTTTTTAAAGATATGTTTAAAGCATCCTGATTATTCAGGGTGCTTTTTTTATTTTTACCAAAGTTGTACAGAAATATGATATCAATTTTTAAAAAGCTTTTTTCAGCTAAAAAAGCTGCTTTTATTGTTGAAGAAAAAGATCCGATGAAAAAATTTTTAGTAGTGGGTTTGGGAAATATAGGCCCAAAATATGCCAATACACGCCATAATATTGGCTTTAAAATTTTAGATATTTATGCCGAAAAAAATGACCTAAGTTGGCAAACAGCCAAGCTGGGTGATGTTACTACCCATAAAATTAAGGGGAGAACAATTATCTTTTTAAAACCTAGTACGTTTATGAATTTAAGCGGAAAAGCTATTAAATATTGGATGGATAAGGAAAAGATTCCACTCGAACATTTGCTTGTTATTACAGACGATTTAAACTTAGATTTTGGAACAATTCGGGTAAAAACAAAAGGTAGTGACGGAGGCCACAACGGATTAAAAGACACTCAAAATACATTGCAAACTACGCAGTACAATAGGTTTAGATTTGGCATTAGTGACGCTTTTAGCAAGGGACAGCAAATAGATTATGTTTTAGGCGAGTGGAACGAAGAAGAATCGCAAAAGCTGCCCGAACGTTTAGAAATAAGTTGTAAAATTATAGAGTCTTTTGTTTTAGCAGGAATAAAGATTACTATGAATACTTTTAACGGAAAATAACTGTGAAAAAATTTTCTTCAGCATCTACATTTAAAAGTAACCGCCAAAGCGTTGTTACCATTGGCACTTTTGACGGTGTGCATATTGGGCATCGCGCCATTTTAAAGCGCCTAGTGGCCACTGCAAAAAGTGAAAATTTAGACGCCACAGTACTTACTTTTTTTCCGCATCCGCGAATGGTGCTGCAGCAAAATGTAGATATTAAACTTATAAATACTATCGATGAACGCACCCAATTGCTAGAGGAGGCGGGTCTAGATAATTTAATAATTCATCCCTTTACACAGGCGTTTTCGCGACTTACTGCATTGGAATATGTTCGCGATATTTTGGTGAATAGTTTAAATGCGAAGAAAATAATTATCGGGTACGATCACCGCTTCGGAAGAAATAGAAATGCCAATATTGAAGATCTTAAAGAGTTTGGCAAAACTTATAATTTTGAAGTAATAGAAATTTCAGCAAAAGAAATTGACGATGTAGCGGTAAGTTCTACCAAAATTAGAAACGCCTTAAACGAAGGCGATGTTGAAACTGCAAATTCATATTTACAATATAATTTTTCAATTTCTGGCGAAATAATTAAAGGGAAAGCGATAGGGCGCACCATTAATTATCCCACTGCCAATTTAAGTCTCGATGAAAACTATAAACTGGTTCCAAAAAATGGAGTATATGTAGTTGAATCTGTGATCGATGGCGAAAAAGTCTTCGGAATAACTAGTATTGGTACAAATCCTACCGTTGGCGGCAAAGAAAAAACTATTGAAACTTATTTTTTAAATCTCGATAAAAACTTATACGGTAAAAAAATTACTATCGCGTTTTTAAAGTATATTCGAGATGAGGCAATCTTTAATTCTATTGAAGGATTAAAAGAAGCTATTAAAAAGGACGAACTGTTTGCAAAACAATTTTTAACCAATCGTGAATAAATTTCTATTTAAACAAATAGACAATATTTCGCTAGTTCTTTTTAGGGCTGTATTTGGTTTTTTAATAGCTACCGAAGCATTTGGTGCTATAATTACAGGCTGGTTACGCCGCACCCTCGTAGAGCCACCCTTTACTTTTAATTTTATAGGGTTCGACTTTTTGCAGTATTTGCAAGGAGATTTTATGTATTTCTATTTTGTAGTAATGGGCGTTTTTGGGGTTTTTGTAATGCTGGGTTACAAATATCGCTTAAGTATGGTAGCCTATGCTATTATGTGGACGGCAGTGTACTTAATGCAAAAGTCTAGTTACAACAATCACTACTATTTAATGATGTTGTTGTGTTGGATTATGGCCTTTTTACCTGCCAATAGGTGGTTTTCGTTCGATGCTAAAATAAACCCGGCAATTAAAAATCCGGCCATGCCGCGATGGGTTTTGTTGGTTTTAATTCTGCAAGTTTGGATTGTATACACTTACGCGTCAATTGCAAAATTATACCCCGATTGGCTCGATGCCTCCATGGCGCAGCTTTTAATGGAAGGTAGAAAACACTATTGGCTCGTGGGCGATTTATTGCAAGAAAACTGGGTGCATTGGGCAATTGCATACACGGGAATTTTATTCGATTTGCTAATTGTGCCTCTAATGCTTTGGAAGCGCACTCGCCTTTTCGGGTTTATAATTTCTATATTTTTTCATCTTTTTAATTCTATTGTATTTCAAATTGGCATATTTCCGTATATGTCTATTTCGTTTGCGCTGTTCTTTTTCTCGCCGCAAATACTTAAAAAACGATTTTTACCACATAAAAAGCTATATACAGGAAATGAGGTCATCATCCCGAAATATAAAAATCTGCTAATTGGTGTCTTGTCTTTTTACTTCTTATTTCAATTGGGGTTACCGCTTCGGCACTGGTTTTTTAAAGACGATGTGCTTTGGACCGAAGAAGGCCATCGTTTAAGTTGGCGTATGATGTTGCGGGCAAAAAGCGGTTCTTTAACGGTATACGTAGCCGATAAAGAAAACGGAAAACGCGAAATTTATAATTACAGCCAATTGTTGGGTAAAAAGCAACAAGCATCGGTTACTACAAAGCCGGATATAATGTGGCAATTAGCACAAAAAATAAAGACTATTGAGGCTAAAAAAGGACGCGATGTGGCTGTTTATATGGACGCCCGTATTCGCATAAATCGCGGCGAAGTTCACAGGTTTACAAATCCTGAAATAGACTTGGCTGCCCAAAAGTGGCACCCGTTTAAACACAGCGAATGGATTTTGCCATCGCCCGATGATTATAATGAAAAGCCTGACAAAGAATAGCTCGATTTTTCTAACTTTGCTCATCATTTAAAGTACAGGTATATGCTACAAGTAACAGACATTCGTGAAAACAAAGATAAATATGTAAAAGCTCTTGCCAAACGCGGTATTGACGCTAATTCGGTTTTAGATGAAGTGCTAAAAGTAGACGAGGCGCGTCGATCGGCCCAAGGGCAGTTAGACGAGGTGTTGGCTAAAAGTAATTCGTATTCAAAAGAAATAGGAAAACTTTTTAAAAGTGGTGAGGTACAAAAGGCCAACGAGTTAAAGGAAGAAACTACCCAATTAAAAGAATCTTCAAAACAACTTAATGAGCAAATGCTCGCCGAAGCTGAAAAGCTACAGCAGTTGCTTTATACCTTGCCAAATATTCCAAACGACTTGGTGCCAGCCGGAACCGATGAAGACGATAATGAAGAGATTTTTAGCGAAGGTGAAGTACCAAAATTAATGGAAGGAGCGCTACCGCATTGGGAACTCGCAAAAAAATACGATTTAATTGATTTTGAACTTGGCGTAAAAGTTACAGGAGCAGGGTTTCCGGTTTATAAAGGAAAAGGAGCCAGGTTACAACGCGCTTTAATTACCTACTTTTTAGATAAAAATACATCGGCAGGATATACCGAATATCAAGTACCGCTTTTAGTGAACGAAGCTTCGGGTTTAGGCACTGGCCAATTGCCAGATAAAGAAGGGCAAATGTACCACGTGGGGGTTGACGATTTGTATTTAATACCAACCTCTGAAGTGCCTGTAACAAATATGTTTCGCGGCAACTTACTTAACCACGCAGATTTACCAATAACTTGTACGGGGTATACGCCCTGCTTTAGACGCGAAGCAGGTAGTTATGGCGCCCACGTTCGCGGGTTAAATAGACTGCATCAATTTGACAAGGTAGAGTTGGTGCGAATAGAGCATCCCGACAAATCTTATGAAGCTTTGGATGGAATGGTAGAACACGTAAAAGACATTCTTCGAGAATTAAAATTACCGTATAGAATACTTCGCCTTTGTGGCGGAGATTTAGGGTTTACCGCTGCATTAACTTATGATTTTGAAGTGTTTTCTACAGCCCAAGACCGATGGTTAGAAATATCTTCGGTATCTAATTTTGAAACTTTCCAAGCCAATAGGTTAAAACTGCGATTTAAAGATACAGACGGTAAAAACAAACTTGCGCATACCTTAAACGGAAGTGCTTTAGCTTTGCCAAGAGTACTTGCCGGAATTCTTGAAAACTACCAAACCGAAGAAGGGATAAAAATTCCTGAGGTGCTTGTGCCTTATTGCGGTTTCGATATTATTAATTAATTATTCGGGTCACGAATTCACAAAATTTTCAATAAAATACTTGTGGGTTCGTGATTTTTTATGCTTAAAATTGTCTAAAATCTTGACAATTTCATTTTAAAAATATTTAAAAAAGTTTACATTTTTTGTAAACTTTTTTTGTTTTGTTTTGTTTAAAAAGTATCATAAAAGATTGAGAAACAAATAAATACAAATTTTAAAATCGTAAAATTTGCAAACAATTGAATTTGTTGTGTTGAAAACTTTGTTGAAAAAGAGAATTTAGTTGCTTGAAATTAGCCTTTTATTTTGGTCATATTTGTTAACAACAGATAACAGATATTTTTAATTTTTAAATAAAAGACAATGAGTGCAATTGAACCTATTTTACAAGAAAATAAAAGCAGATTTGTAATATTTCCTATTGAACATCCAGACATTTGGGAGTGGTATAAAAAAAGTGAAGCAAGTTTTTGGACCGCCGAAGAAATAGATCTTCATCAAGATCTAACAGATTGGAATTCTAAATTAAACGAAGACGAGCGTTATTTTATAAAACATATTCTTGCCTTCTTTGCCGCTTCTGATGGAATTGTAAACGAAAATCTTGCCGAAAATTTTGTGAGTGAAGTACAATATAGCGAAGCAAAATTCTTTTACGGTTTTCAAATAATGATGGAAAACATACACAGCGAAACCTATTCGTTACTTATCGATACCTACGTGAAAGACGAAAAAGAAAAACACCAACTTTTTAATGCAATTGAAACTTTTCCGGCTATTAAAAAGAAGGCCGAGTGGGCGTTAAAATGGATTGAAAGCGACTCTTTTGCCGAGCGTTTAATAGCTTTTGCCGCAGTAGAAGGCATATTCTTTTCGGGTGCTTTTTGTTCTATTTTTTGGTTAAAAAAACGTGGTTTAATGCCCGGACTTACCTTTTCAAACGAGCTTATTTCGCGCGATGAAGGCGTTCATTGCGACTTTGCTGTGCATCTTCACAACAACCATTTGGTGAATAAAGTTTCAAAAGAACGCATTCGCGAAATTCTTGTGGATGCCTTAAATATTGAACGCGAATTTATTACCGAGTCACTACCCGTAAGCTTAATTGGTATGAATGCAAAGTTGATGACCCAGTATTTAGAATTTGTAACAGACAGACTGCTCGTTGAATTGGAATGCGAAAAAGAATACAATGTTACCAATCCTTTTGATTTTATGGATATGATTTCGCTTCAAGGAAAAACAAACTTTTTTGAAAAGCGCGTGGGCGAATACCAAAAAGCTGGAGTAACAAATAAAGATAAAGATGCTAACAAAATTAGTTTCGACGCAGATTTTTAAACTTCAGTAAATAATAGAATTCACCTAAAAAAATAAATAATGAATGTAATAAAAAGAGATGGTCGCAAAGAGCCCATCATGTTCGATAAAATTACAGCACGCATTAGAAAGTTGTGCTATGGATTAAATGATTTGGTAGACCCAATAAAGGTCGCTATGCGAGTTATTGAAGGACTGTACGACGGTGTTACCACAAGCGAGCTCGATAATTTGGCTGCCGAAACTGCCGCTACAATGACAACTTCGCACCCAGATTACGCACGGTTGGCCGCGCGAATTTCGGTTTCAAATCTTCATAAAAATACAAAGAAAACCTTTTCGGAGGTGATGACCGATCTTTATGAATATGTGAATCCGCGTACCGGAAAAAGAGCACCGCTGTTAAGCGATGAGGTGTACCAAGTAATTATGGATAATGCCGACGAATTAGATTCGACCATAATTTACAATAGAGATTTTGGTTATGATTATTTCGGGTTTAAAACGCTTGAGCGATCGTATTTGTTAAAATTAAACGGGAACATAGTTGAGCGCCCGCAGCATATGCTTATGCGCGTTTCGGTAGGAATTCATATGGCCGATTTGAAATCTGTTAAGGAAACTTATGAATTAATGTCTAAAAAGTATTTTACGCACGCCACGCCCACACTTTTTAACAGTGGAACGCCAAAACCGCAAATGTCATCCTGCTTTTTACTTACCATGCAAGATGATAGTATTGAAGGTATTTACGATACGCTAAAACAAACAGCCAAAATATCGCAGGCGGCAGGTGGCATAGGGTTGTCTATTCACAATGTGCGCGCCACGGGATCTTATATTTCGGGAACAAATGGTACCTCAAACGGCGTAGTGCCTATGCTTAGGGTGTTTAACGATACGGCGCGTTATGTAGACCAAGGGGGAGGAAAAAGAAAAGGTTCGTTTGCTATTTATGTTGAACCGTGGCACGCAGATATCTTTGACTTTTTAGATTTAAAGAAAAATCACGGAAAAGAAGAAATGCGAGCTCGCGATTTATTTTACGCCATGTGGATTCCAGATTTATTTATGAAGCGTGTTGAGGATGATGCTCAATGGACACTAATGTGCCCTAATGAATGCCCCGATTTATACAACTGCCACAGTGAAGAATTTGAAACTCTTTATAATAAATATGAAGCCGAAAATAAAGGTAGAAAAACAATAAAAGCTCGCGAATTGTGGGAAAAGATTTTGGAATCGCAAATAGAAACGGGCACGCCGTATATGTTGTATAAAGACGCTGCAAACCGCAAGAGCAATCAGAAAAATTTAGGTACTATTCGCTCTTCAAATCTGTGTACCGAAATTATGGAATACACTTCGGCAGATGAGGTGGCGGTTTGTAATTTGGCTTCAATTGCTTTGCCAATGTTTGTGAAAAGTGGCGAGTTTAATCATCAAGAATTATATAAAGTTACCAAGCAGGTAACTAAAAATTTAAACCGAGTAATCGATCGTAATTACTATCCAGTTGTCGAAGCAAAAAACTCAAACTTTCGACATCGTCCAGTAGGGTTGGGGATACAAGGATTGGCAGATGCTTTTATTATGCTTCGCTTGCCATTTACTAGTGATGAGGCCAAAAAATTGAATCAGGAAATTTTTGAAACCTTGTATTACGCGGCAGTTACAGCTTCTATGGAAGAAGCAAAGCGAGATGGTGCCTATGAAACTTACGAAGGTTCTCCAATTTCCGAAGGACTGTTTCAACATAATTTATGGGGTGTCGAAGACAAAGAATTAAGCGGTCGTTGGGACTGGGAAAAGTTGCGAAAAGAAGTTAAAAAGCACGGCGTTCGCAATTCCCTTCTGGTAGCGCCTATGCCAACGGCTTCAACTTCTCAAATATTAGGAAATAACGAAGCTTTCGAGCCTTATACTTCAAACATTTACACGCGCCGTGTATTGTCGGGTGAATTTATAGTTGTAAACCAACATCTCTTAAAAGATTTGGTTGAATTAGGCCTTTGGAATGACGATTTAAAAGAAGCGATCATGCATGCCAATGGATCTATTCAACATATTGATGTAATTCCACAAAAATTGAAAGAACTTTATAAAACGGTGTGGGAATTATCTATGAAAGATATTATAGATATGAGTCGTCAACGAGGCTACTTTATCGATCAAAGTCAGTCATTAAATTTGTTTATGGAAAACGCAAATATGGCCAAGCTAACGTCAATGCATTTTTATGCGTGGAAGAGTGGTTTAAAAACAGGAATGTATTATTTGCGTACCAAAAGTGCGGTTGATGCTATTAAATTCACTCTTAAAAAGGAGCAGAAAAAAGCACCGGTAACCTCGCATCAATCTGCAATGGTTTCGCAAAATGCAACACCTGATGCTTTGTCGCCGCAAGAATTGCGCGATATGATAGCTTCTTCAAAAAATGCCGAAGACGACGATTGTTTAATGTGTGGATCGTAAGTTTTACAACCGGTTGTATTTAATGAAAAAACCCCAAAACTCAAGTTGAATTTTGGGGTTTACTTTTTTTAATTAATCGTACTACGCTTTTTTATAACTGCTGTAATATTCTTCCATTAAATTCATAAGCGCAGTCATTAAGTCTTTTGTTTCTAATAATAGACTAAAGTATAACGTGGTATTTTTTGGGCTCGACTCTTCGGTGCGGGTACGAGCTATTTGCTTTTCAATTTTATTTGAAAGGCTTCCAAAAATTTCGCTTTTCTTTTCTAATACTTCTCCAATACGTTCAAATTCTTTTTTGCTGAAGATGTCTTCAATTTCAAACAATAAAGTTTCTAAATACCTATCTACTTCTTGCAAATCTTTTATTTGATTAAAGCGAAGTGCTTTGTGATTGTTGTTAACGTGTTTGTAGCTTGCCTTCGAAATAAATTCTAAAGATTGTGCCACATCGGTCAAGTAACCTAAAATTATGATATAGAAATTACTTCCGCGAACGCTGGTTTCGTCTAAGTTTTTAATAAAATAGAATAAGTTGTCGCGTAATTCTTCAACTTCATCATTTAACTTTTTCACACCTTTTTTACTCTTTTTAAGCTTTTTGGTGTCTTGTTTTGCAAGTCCGCGAAGCATATCGGTGTAAATTTTGTTTGTGCGCGTAACTACATTGCTTATGTTTTCGGCACTTTCTTGAATTATACCTTGAACTGTTTTACTTTCGGTTTTCTTTAAGCCACTTTTATCTAACTTTAATTTCACTTTATCTTTGTGTGAAAGATAATTTCTTACTAAAAGTAAAATTGCTAACAATAAAAGTACCGCAATCATGGCACCTCTACCTATATAAATTAAGTAAGTTAGTGTGCCGGCTGCAGTAAAGGCAACAAATGCAGTAAAAAACCATCCGCCAATTACGTTAAGTACACCCGCCACGCGGTAAACGGCGCTTTCGCGACCCCAGGCTCTATCGGCCAAAGAGGTACCCATAGCCACCATAAATGTTACGTATGTAGTAGAAAGTGGAAGCTTCATAGATGTTGCCGTAGCAATTAAAATACCTGCAACTACTAAGTTTACTGAGGCTCGAATCATATCAAAAGCTGGTAGCTCGTATGTTTTGTGCTTCGGGAGATCGATTACTGGTTTTTCAAATCGCTGATCTATTTTTTGTTGCATTGATTTTGGAAGCACAAATTGAAAATAGGTTGCAACTTGCGTGCTTGATTTTACTAAAAATCGCGACAACATATTAGGGCTAAACTTTTCGTGCCCCTCTCCTTGTCGTGCTAAGTCTATCTCAGTATCGGCTACGGTTCTGGCTTTTTTTGAAAACCATAAAGTAAGTACCATAATGGCACCAGCAGCAAATAGTAGAAATGGTTCTGCAGGAACCGCTTTCTCTAAACTGGACATACTATATGCATTTGCTGCAACCCCCGACGCCGACCAATCTAAATAACTGTGGTAAGCTGCCATAGGTACTCCAATAAAGTTAACTAAGTCGTTACCGGCAAAAGCGAGGGCTAAACCAAAGCTACCTACTGCAATAACAATTAAAAGAATACTCTTTTTTGTTATTACCATAAAGAGCTGTGAAAAAATAGTCCAAAAAACAAAACTTCCTCCTATTAGTGCGTACGTATTTTTATCTACAATACCTTTAAAATCGCTATAGAAAGGAGTGCCTTTTAAACCTTTCATAAAAATAAAGTAGCTAATTGATGTGAGTGCAATACCGCCAAATATGGCACCAAAGTATTTCATCTTTTGCTCTATGTGGAAGGTGAAAATAAGACGCGATATATATTGGACGACGGCTCCAATTGAGAAAGCAATTACTACCGAGAGGACTATCCCCACTATAATTTGAATTGCTTTTTCGGTATTAATATATTTTGAAAGCGCAGTAAATGTTTCGCCATCTGTATGGCTAATTTTAATTAACGCCATAATTACGGCTGCTCCCAAAAGCTCAAAAACAATGGATACTGTAGTAGAAGTTGGTAAACCAATGGTGTTAAAAAAGTCGAGCAGTAAAATATCGGTAATCATTACTGCCATAAAGATTATCATGATTTCATCAAAATAGAATTCGCCGGGGACGAAGATTCCTTTTCGCGCTACCTCCATCATTCCGCTAGAGAAAACGGCACCAATGAATATACCTAAACTGGCAATAATCATGATGTATTTGTAAGGGATTGCTTTGGAGCCTACCGCAGAGTTTAGGAAATTTACTGCGTCGTTGCTAACGCCCACAACCAAATCTGCTATGGCCAAGGCCACCAGTGCAACTATCATTAATAAATATAGATTTTCCATTTTAATTTTAAATTAAGTTGGTGCAAATTTCCTACATAAAATAGGATTTAATGTTACCAAATTGTTATCTGTAATTAGCTTAAAAATGAAGGTCGAAACCCAATCGATATTCTATAAAATCGCGGTTACTTCCTTCGGTTGCATACGTTAAATCTGTTTGTATTTTTAAATTGTGATTTACAATATATTTAGACCCACCAATTGTGTAAAAATTATGAGTTTCATTTAACGATAACGTCGTAGAAGGTTTGATGGTTGTAAATCTTCCAGCTATTTCCCATTTGGAAGGAAAAACATAACCACCTTGAAAATTTATACCTTCTCCTGTATACACCTCGTAGTCGGTAGTTGAGCCATCGCTATTTGTGGCAATTGGATTTTTGGCATCGCGATAACTGTATTCACCCATTAGTGAAAATCCGTTGTATTTAAACAATGCATCTACCAAAACAGTACTTATATTAGTCTTGTAAAACCCAAGGTCGTTGCGCATGTAACTACCTTGGTTACTCCGTGTTTTTACTGCGTCTACATTTAAATCGTAGGTAGCGCCAATAGATAGTTTTGGGGATTTCTCGCGATAGAGATCGCCGCCCATATAATCACCTTTTTTTGTGAATGTTCCAAAAGGCAAAACTTCTACTCGGCCAGTATATTCTATCCCGCCAAGGTTTCCTGTAATTACATTTCTACCTTCGCCTTGCGAAACTGCAAATGCCTCTCTAATAATGAAGTTATTGAAGGGTTGAAATTCATGACGCAGTTGAAGTCCTATTTCTCTACCCAAGTTAAATACTTTTGAAAGTTTTGAGCGATCAACAAATTGTAATTTGGCCGATGAGGTAGCATCTTCACGATTACCGGGTAGTTTGGTTTGTCCTACCCAAAGTTCTACATTATTGTAAACTTCCCACATGACTACTGCGTCATAAATGATGCGAGGTGCATTGCCAGTAAATTCTGAAGCCCCTGCTATGTCTGAATTGGAAAGCCCAATTTGCAATTTATAGCGAAGTTTTGGCGAGTAGGCAAAGCCGCTAAATTTTAACCGTGCTTTGCGGATTAAAAAATCGTGTTCTGGTTTGCCAAATTTATCACCTTCGTAATCCCAGGTAGAGATAGTTCGAAATTGAATTCGCGGGGCAAACTTTACACTAAATGTACTGTCTTTTCCTACAAATTTGAGCATTCCATCTCCAAATTTTGGGGCGCTAATTTGAGCTTGAGATACGCAAACAACGAACAATAAGCTAATTACGAATGTAGCTTTTGATAACATTGAATAAATCGTTTATAGTTTTTGTCGGTGCAAAGAACTTAATTTAACTGCAATTTAATGTTTCCGTAATGTTAAGCGTGTCTATATTTCGAATTTTATTTTATATGAAAAAAGGCTGTCCAGATTGAACAGCCTTGTTTGAAAATCTAGTCGACAAAAACTAAACGATTTCAAAAAAACCTATAAAAATAGGCTTTTACAAATAAAATAAATGTTTTTCGGGTGTATATGAAGCGAAGTTTATCAAATCATTAAATTGAAAATTTTTTTAAGCGCCATTAATTTCAAACAACTAAAAATCAAGTAGTTATAGCTTTAATGTTAATTTAATGTTTCTAAATTGTTTCTTATGTGTTAATTCTTTAAATTTGATTGTTATAAATAGTAAAAATTCAACCCTATGAAAAAGATAATCAGTTTATTACTTGTTGTATTTATATCAACTGTTGTGGTTGCTCAAAATAAAAATGAATATGTAATTCACGGTAATTTAATAAAGGCTACAATTTACAACCAAGATGGAAGTTTGGCACAAACTGGCTATTACACGAAGGATAACAAACCTACGGGCCAATGGATAAGCTACGACTTGCAAGGTAATAAAACAGCAGTTGCAACTTATAAAGATGGGGATAAAGTGGGAACATGGTTTTTTTATCAAGATGATATTTTACAAGAAGTTTCGTTTGTAGCCTCGCGAATTGCAAAGGTTACCACCCTTAAAATTGAAAACTAATTTTAAACTTTCTTATTTTAAGAATGCAATAAACAAAAAAAGGTCTCTAATTTTAGAGACCCTTTTTGTTAACGTAGACTACGTTAGTATTAGTTGCTAATCCAATTCCATCCAGTAATATCTACTTGAGTACCGTTAAACACATCGTCTTCTGGCGAAGTTAATGGTGTGTTATCTACAATTACATTTTCAATCGGGCCATCATCTTTCATATCTACATTTTTAGAGTATCCACTTAAATGGATATTTGTAAAAGTTGCACCAGATTGTTTTTTAAACTGAAGCGCCGTTCCGTCAACAGTTGAAACCGCTGTAAAGTTTATAACTTTTGGGTTGCCGTTGTCGCCATCGGCTTCAATAGCTGTTGAAAATGGTTTGGTGTGGCTTACATACGTATTGGTAATGGTGCCATTCCAGCCTTCTGTCCAGTCTACTGAGTCATCTTCGTTGTTTTCAAAGTAAAGGTTCGATGCCGAAACAGTTCCGCCAAAAAACTCAATTCCGTCATCGGCACCATCAATAACGGCAACATTCGAGATTGAAGTTCCCGAACCTACCGCGTAAAGGGTAAGCCCGTTGTATTGCGATTCTGAATTTATTTGAGCACCCGCGCCACGAATAATTAAGTAGTTAATACTTCCCGAGTTATCGGTGTCATCAGTACCGCCGTAAATTAGGCCGCCTACTTCGGCGGTTACATTTACGCCTTCGGTGGTTGTTGCTTTTCCGCAAAGTAATAATCCGCCCCAGTCACCAGCTGAGTTGCCTTCTGAGCGCATAACAACGGGATTTGAAGCTGTACCTTGAATATCAATCTTTCCTCCTTGTTCTACGGCAATATATCGGTCTGTTCCATTTTGAGAAACTATTACAGTTCCGGCAGGAATGGTAAGTTTAACACCAGATTTTATCAAATACGGTCCAGTAACCGAATATTGAAGGTTTGCATCCAAAATTCTATCAGATGTTAAAGCGCCATTAAGTTCGGTGTTTTCTACCGGCTCTTCTTCAATTGGAGTAAAATCGTCATCACTGCTACATCCTACAAAGAATAGCGCGTTTATTGCGGCAAGTGTAATTGCAAATTTCTTAAAGTTTTTCATTTTTTGGTTTTAATTTAAATTAGACATTTGTTGTTAAAAAGTATAGTTGATATTTAAGCCTAAGCGCGTACCACGGGTGTAAGAGAGAACCGTTTCTTTAGTTTCAATATTTGTGGTACTCGGTTTTATTAGTTGGGTTCTTTTTATTTGGGGGTTTAAAATATTTTTTCCTGAAACACCTATTTTTAAATTTTTGGTTAGTTTTTTCTTCAGAATTAAATCGAGGGTTACAACGCCATTTTCCACGATGGCATCGTTGTAATTTACATCGCCAGACGATTGAAACTCGGGGGCGCCCAAGGCGTAAATTCTATCGGAGGCATAATTGGCAGAAAGTGTTGCCTCAAAGGGATTGTTTGTATTGGTATTAAAATTTAAAGCTCCGTTTACTATCCAATCTGAAGCTCCTTGTAGACCGGTTTCAGTTAATCCTTTGTACCGAAATGTTCTTACAAAATTACCTGCGTTGTCATACACTTCTTTTAAATCTTGTTTATGCCACATTCTTGAAGCATTTACATTTAGTTTTAAATTTGGTTGTTCGTCGCCCGAAATTAAATTTATACGGCTTTCAACTTCAAAACCGTACACAGTTGCTTCATCGCCTGCATTGAAATATGAAAATACTCCTGCCGAACCTCTGTCTTGCACTTTATTAATAGGGTCTTCAATTAACTTGTAAAATCCGGTAAGTGACAGCAATTGATCGCGCGAAGGAAAAAACTCCCACTTTAAATCGAAGTTTCTGTTTAAGGAAGCCTCAATATTTGGGTTTCCTCGGGTAACTTGCCCAACTGGCGAAACATATTCAAAAGGAGCAATTTCTTTAAATTCGGGAAGTGTAGTTGTATAGCTATTAGCAAAACGGATGCTGTGCTTTTCGCTCAAATTGTATTTTATATTAAACGATGGAAATATTCGGTTGTAATCTTTTGATACATCACCAATGCGTCCTGCGTAGTTATTTACATCCCAATTCACAAAAATATTATCGGTCTGAAATCGCAATCCGGCTTGTAAGGTGAAGTTGCCACGAACACCCGTAAAATTGGCATAACCCGCAGTGCTTTTTAATTCACCGCGATAAAAATCGGGCGACAGCGAGTTTCGTTTTAAAAGTCCATTGTTGAAGTTTTGTGACGTAAAAATTTCTGAAATATCATCAATCGATGAAGGGTTTACAGCGTTGGTGATGGTTTCTTCTACCCCAAAAAATTGCGAACCAAAATCGCGGCTTTTATTTCTGTGGGTAGCTCCTGCATTAATATAAAATTGATCTTTTTCTTGGTCAATAATTTTAAATACACCATTTAAGCGCGCATTGTATTCAATATCTTCAATTTTTTGAACACTTTTGCGCTGTTGAAAACCACCGGTGCGTCCAAGTTGGACAATTTGATCGTTAAAATTAACTTCGTTTCTAATACGGTTAGGCTCGTCTGCGCTTAAATAATTGTAGCCAGCGGCCCACTGCACTTCATTTTTTTCACCAAAGTTGTGTTCACCACTAAGTTGCGTAACAGAGAGCAAAGTCTTCTTTAAATTTTGGTCTCGAATAAATTGTGATAGGCCTTCTTCGGGATCGGTTTCTTCGTAAATTACGGCTTCGCCAGCGCGGCCACCCTCAAAAACTTCGTCTTCAATCTTATTAATTAATAGTGAGTTGAACTTTAAATTGTTGTTGTCATTTGCTCTAAACCTAAGGTGAAATAAGCCAGAAGTTGCTACTTCTTTTTTCCAATTTATTGCATCGGGAATCATATCGTCTAAATAGTTTGAGCGGTATTGGGCAAAGGCGCCTTTGCTATATTCAAAGTTTTCAGATTGTCCTGCGGTAAGTAAAACGCTAAGCTTATCGCCAAGCCGCTTCCCAACACTTAAAGAAAACGATTTGTTTACAGGAAAAGCTACGGTTTGTGGATTCCAGCTTTGTGCTACAATTGCCCTGCTTGTCGCAATATTTTTGTTATAAAAACCAAATGAAACATCTCGGTAATTTGGCGATACTTTAAAATTGTTAAATACACCATTGCTTGTAACATTGGTATTTATTGAAGTGCTTGCGCTGGCCGATAAAAGTGAGCGTTTTGAAAGTTGTTTAGTATTTATATCAATATTTCCCGAAGCTTGATCTGCCGATAGTTTTGGCGAGGTAGTTTTACTTATATCAATACTTTCAATTAAACGGGTAGGAAAAAGGTTGAGATTTATGTTTTTTCTTTCAATATTATCTGAAGGAATAGGAAGACCGTTTAAAGTGGTGGATAAATACCTATCCCCTAGGCCGCGTACAAAAATATCACCACTTCCATCGGTTTTTGAAACACCCGAAATTTTGGTTGTGGCACCAGCAGCATTTGAAACTCCTAGTTTAGACAATTGTTCGGCGCCAATACTTTCTTTAATAGTTGTAGCTTTCTTTTGCTCAAGCAATAATGCTACTTCACTTTCTCTACGTACCTGCGTTTTAATTACTACTTCATCGAGGGCAGCGGCACTCGCTTTCATGGGTACATCTATATTAGTAACATTGTTTGCAGTAACTTCTACATTTGGAATTTCAACCGTTTCGTATCCCACATAGCTAAATACTAAATTGTAAAATCCGGGTTTTAAATTCCCAATTTTATATAAGCCGTCAAAATCTGAAGTTACGCCTATTGTAGTTCCTTTAATAAAAACGTTTGCAAAAGGTAGTGGTTCATTATTGTATTGCGTATCGGTAAGTTTTCCCGCAATTGTTCCATTTTGCTGCGCAAAGGTTATTGCGGTAACAAAGTAAAAAGTTAGTTTTAAAATTGTTTTCATTTTTGTCGTTTGATTTGTTGGTGCAAAGAAACCAGGCGTGTGTAAAAATTGTGTTAATTGGCCATTACCAATTAGTCAAGTTAGGGTTAGCTATATGTTAAGTCAATTGAAAAAAAATGATTGAATTGCCTCCTGAAAATAGTATCTTGCCTACCAAATTTTTACATATTATGATGCAATGGGAACAGCTGCTTTCACTAAAAAAGCAGGGAGATAAAAACAAAAGACTTAGGATTGAAGAAGACGAAACTCGGTTGGGGTTTGAGGTAGACTACGACCGTGTAATTTTTTCGTCGGCATTCAGAAGTTTGCAGGATAAAACGCAGGTAATACCATTGTCTAAAACCTCATTTGTGCATACTCGATTAACTCACAGTTTGGAAGTTTCGGTAGTAGGGCGCTCACTGGGTAGAAAGGTTGGGAAAGAAATTTTAAAAAAGCACCCCGCGCTCCACAGTATTCACGGCTATCATTTTAATGATTTTGGAGCTATTGTAGCAGCAGCCGCATTGGCGCATGATATAGGTAATCCACCTTTTGGACATAGTGGCGAAAAAGCGATAGGCGACTATTTTTTAACCGGAAATGGCAAACGATTCAAGGAAAAACTATCGGCTAAAGAATATCAAGATTTAGTAGATTTTGAAGGTAATGCTAACGGATTTAAAATATTAACGCAGTCTAAAAATGGAGTCGAAGGAGGGCTTAGACTCACATTTGCAACCTTGGGAGCGTTTATGAAGTATCCAAAAGAGTCGTTGCCAAAAAAGCCCACAACTCACGTTGCCGATAAAAAGTTTGGTGCTTTCCAAAGCGATATTCCTTTTTTTAACGAAGTAGTTACTGAATTAGGTCTGCTAAAACAGGGTGACGGAAGGTATTCTCGTCATCCGCTTACATTTTTGGTGGAAGCAGCAGATGATATTTGTTATACAATTATCGATTTTGAAGACGGTATTAATTTGGGGTTAATAGATGAAGAAATGGCGCTCGAATATTTAATTAACTTAGTGCGTCACTCCTTAAAAAAAGATGTTTATTCTTCATTAAAAACACCGCAAGACCGGCTTGCATACCTAAGGTCGTTGGCTATAAACACACTTATAACCGAAGCAGCCCAAACGTTTGTCGACAATGAAGAAGCAATTTTAAATGGTACCTTTTCTGAAGCACTTCTCGATAAAAGTGAATACAAAGCACAAATTTCTGATATAATAGCAATAAGTGTTTCTAAAATTTACCAGAGTGCCGAAGTTTCTGAAAAAGAAATAGCTGGTTATAATATTCTATCAACGCTGTTAGACACCTTTTCTACGGCACTCGAAAATGAACATAATAATAAGGCGCGACAATATGACAAATTATTATTGCGTACTTTAAATTTTGAGATAAACGAAACAACCACGACGTATCATTATTTAATGGAGTGTTGTAATTACATTTCCAAACTAACCGATGGGAATGCGCTTCAGATATTTCAGAAAATAAAAGGGAACCTTTAAGATTTATAAATGTGAAAATGGAAAAATGTTAAATTGGCGTTTTTGCCAAGAAAATCTTCTAATTTGTGATATTTTTATCGCTTCTCCATTTTGAGAAAAATTTAACATAATTCGTTAGAGTGAATGTCTAAACAATAAACCACCTAAAAATTAATTTAAACTTATGAAAAAAGTTATTTACTTATTTATCTTTTTTGCTGTCAATGCTTCCTTTGCGCAGGATTACAGCAATTTGATAAAATCGTACCTTCAACAAAATCGATCGCAGCATTCTTTACACCAGCAAGATATTGCTGATGTTGCTGTTGCTTCGCAAGCTTTTTCGGAAAGCATGCAAGCAGACAATGTTTATGTAGAACAACACTACCAAGGAATTAAAGTGTTTAATTCTACTTCGCCATTTGTAATTAAAGACGGCGCTGTATTTAGTGCTAAATTGGGTTTTACAACAAATATTTCTGCTAAAGTAAATAGTACTACACCTTCTATTTCGGCAGTAAACGCAATTAGCAAAGCGGCAAACGCACTTGGACTACAAAATCCTTCTAATTTAAATTTAATCGAAACGCTTTCAGACAATAGTTATGTATTTTCTAATGGTTCAATTTCTTTAGAAAACATTCCAGTTGAACTAGTTTACCAAAGAATGGAGGACACTGGCGCACTTAAATTAGCTTGGGATTTAAGTATTTACCTTTTAGACGCATCTCACTACTACAGTGTACGTATAGATGCTATGACTGGCGAATTGTTAGCAACAGACGATTGGGTTGTTAGCTGTAACTTTGGCGATACAGCTCACTCACATAGTAGCAACAAAAGCATTTTAGAAGGGGCTAAAAGTGAGGCTGCTATGACCGTTAATACTATGGCAGCAGCAACTTATAGAGTATTTCCATTACCATTGGTTGGGCCAAATGATGGTGCAGACCAATTAATCAACGACCCTTCAGATCCTGTTGCTTCACCATATGGGTGGCACGATATTGACGGTGTTCCGGGTGAAGAATTTACATATACTCGTGGAAACAACGTAATTGCGCAAGAAGATAAAAATGGTAACAATGGTTCTGGGGCAAGAGCAGAAGGAGGTCCAACGCTTACTTTTGATTTCCCATTTAACTTACCACAACACCCAAATAACTTTACAGATGGTGCAATCACCAATTTATTCTATATGAATAATATGATGCACGATATTGCTTTCCGTTATGGATTTGACGAGGCAAGTGGAAATTTCCAAATAAAAAATTACACAGGGGCTCCAGGACAAGGAGATTATGTATTTGCCGATGCACAAGATGGCAGCGGTATCAATAACGCAAACTTTGCAACTCCGCCAGACGGTGGCGCACCAAGAATGCAAATGTACCTTTGGAGTGCACCGGGTTCGGTTTTAGGAACTTACCTTACAGTTAATAACGGTCCTTTAGCTGGCCAATATTACGCGCAAGATTCAAACTTTGCACCGCCATTAACAACTACGCCAATAACTGCAGATTTGGTAGTTGTTGAAGATGATAATTCTGGTCCATCTACAGACACTTATGATGGTTGTGATACAATTACAAATGGAGCAGACATAAACAACAAGATTGCAGTAATTAGAAGAGGGGAGTGTAATTTTACGGTAAAAGTGCTTAACGCTCAAAACGAAGGAGCACTTGCAGTAATTATTGTAAACAACGAACCAACAGATCCTATCGTAATGGGCGGAAATGGTGCACAAATTAACATTCCAGCTGTTATGATTTACAAAAACGATGGAGAAGCTTTAATTGCTTCACTGTTAAATGGCGATACTATAAACGCAACATTGGTAGACGACGGTTCTGGAACAGATAATTTCCAGCGCGATGGCGATTTAGACAATGGTATCGTTGCTCACGAGTACGGGCACGGTATTTCAAACCGTTTAACTGGTGGACGTTTGGCAGCTGGTTGTCTTCAAAATGTTGAGCAAATGGGCGAAGGATGGAGTGATTTCTTCGGATATATTTTAACTATTAAGCCTGGTGATACACGTTTTGATCCTCGCGGTACAGGTACGTATGCTTTAGGACAAGGAGTAGCTGGTTTAGGTTTAAGAACAAAGCCTTATAGCGCAGATTTTGCTGTAAATGACTTTACTTATAATGATATTAAAACGCAATCTGTTCCGCACGGTGTAGGTTCGGTTTGGGCTACAATGTTATGGGATCTTACTTGGGATTTAATAGACGAGTACGGGTTTGATCCAGATTGGCAAAACGGTACAGGTGGAAACAACATTGCTATGCAAATTATTATGGATGGAATGAAGTTACAACCTTGTAGACCTGGATTTGTTGACGGTCGCGATGCGATTATTCAAGCAGATTTGTTGGCAAACGGTGGCGCAAATAGATGTTTAATTTGGAGAGCTTTTGCTAAGCGTGGTTTAGGTTTAAGCGCTATCCAAGGTAGCTCTAACAGCAGATCTGACGGTGCCGAAGCGTTTGACGTTCCTGTTGAATGTATGTTAGGTGTTACAGATAGCGGAAGTATAAAAAACAACTTTGTTGTTTACCCTAATCCATCTAATGGAGAAATTACAATTAAGTCTCGTATGGATGTAGGTGAAACTACAGTTTCTATTTATGATATGAACGGAAGAATGGTATTCTCTCAAGAGTTAGAAATTCATACTTCTGCAAACGTAAATGCAAGTCAATTAAACGCAGGTATTTACTTAATGCAAATTGAAAGTGCAGATCGCTCTCAAACAACTAAGTTAATCATTAACTAAGTTTTTAAAATAGATTGAATTTAAAAGAGGCTCGAAAGAGCCTCTTTTTTTTATACGTGTTTTTTAATTTTCTGAAATATCTTTTCAGTCGAAATACCCGCGAGATGTTGCAATTGCGCCACAGTACCGTGTTCGGGAAATATATCGGGAATTCCTAAAATTTCAACTGAATTATTAAAAGAATATTTACTGGCAAAAGCTACAACCGAAGCACCCAAACCACCAATTACAGTGCCGTCTTCAACAGTTATAATCTTGCTATATTTCTTAAAAATATCTTGAAGTACGTTTTCGTCTAGTGGCTTTAAAAAGCGCATATCTACTACACCAATTCTAGCTTTTTCTTCTTTAGTTAATTTTTCTACTGCTTTAAGTACATTTTCGGCAATAGTACCAATGGTTAATATAGCGAGCTCATCGCCTTCTTTTAAAACCTTGGCTGTACCAGTTTCAATAGTTTTAAACGGTTGTTTCCATTCCACAATAGAGCCTCTGCCACGCGGATATCTAATAAAAATAGGCAATGGCAAACCTTGTTGGGCGGTGAACATTATATTGCGAAGTTCTATTTCATTACGGGGAGCAAAAATGATGAGGTTTGGAATACAATTTAAATAAGCCAAATCGAAAATGCCGTGGTGGGTTGCGCCGTCTTCTCCAACAATTCCGGCGCGGTCCAAACAAAAAATAACCGGTATTTTTTGTAAACATACATCGTGTATAACTTGGTCGTATGCGCGTTGTAAAAAGGTAGAATAAATATTGCAAAATACAGTAAAACCTTGTGTTGCCATTCCTGCAGCAAAGGTTACTGCATGTTGTTCGGCTATGCCAACATCAAAAGCACGATTGGGGAAAGCATCCATCATAAACTTTAAAGAGCTCCCCGTAGGCATCGCTGGAGTAATTCCAATAATTTTTGAGTCTGTTGTGGCTAATTCAACTAAAGTCTTACCAAATACATCCTGAAATTTCGGCGGTTTAATATTGGTGTCTTTTGGCGCCAAATCGCCAGTGAGGGCATTAAACTTTCCGGGAGCGTGATATACAACTTGGTTTTCTTCGGCTTGCCGTAAGCCTTTGCCTTTGGTTGTAATAATGTGTAATACTTTTGGGACATTTACATTTTTTAATCGTGTTAATTCAGAAACTAATAAGTTTAAATCATGCCCGTCAATAGGCCCCGAATAGTTAAAATTTAAAGCTTCAAAAATATTGTCAGAATCTTTTAAATCTTTTCGTTTTACTTTGGTAAAATAGTCTTTTAACGCACCAACGCTAGGGTCAATTCCAATTGCGTTGTCGTTTAAAATAACCAGTAAATTTGTTTTGGTAACGCCGGCGTGATTTAGCGCTTCAAAGGCCATACCACTCGCGATGGAAGCGTCGCCTACTACGGCAATATGTTGTTTCTCGTGTTCTCCATTTAATTGAGATGCAATTGCCATCCCTAAAGCGGCCGAAATAGCCGTACTACTATGTCCAACCCCAAAAGTATCGTATTCGCTTTCGGTAATTTTTGGGAAACCACTTACCCCATCCAATTGTCGATTGGTATGGAAAATATCTTTTCTTCCGGTTAAAATTTTATGCCCGTACGCTTGGTGGCCTACGTCCCAAACCAAAAGATCATCGGGGGTGTTAAAAACATAGTGAAGAGCTAAAGTTAGTTCTACAACTCCTAAGCTAGCACCCAAATGACCTTCTTTGGTAGCTACAATATTGATTATAAATTCACGGAGTTCTTTTGCCAATTGCGGCAATTTCTCCTTTGGAATATTCCTAAGGTCTTTGGGCGAATTAATTTTTTTTAAAATACTGTCTAACACCTTGCAAAGATACGTTTATTGAAAATTTGTTAATTGATGGAAATCGTTAATTTGTTAATTCGTAATTTCGTTTTTTAAATCATTTTCACCTAATATTAATCTACAATTTTTCGGCTTGGATATTATACAACCCTTTGACGACAGTTATTTTATGAAACGCGCTTTGCAAGAGGCCGAAACGGCCTATGAAAAAGGCGAAATACCTATTGGGGCTGTAATTGTTGCAAATAATAAAATTATTGCAAGAGCACATAATTTAACCGAAATTTTAAACGATGTTACCGCCCACGCCGAAATGCAGGCTATTACTGCAGCAGCAAATTATTTGGGTGGTAAATACTTAATAGATTGTACGCTGTATGTAACTATTGAACCCTGCCAAATGTGCGCAGGAGCTTTGTTTTGGAGTCAGATTTCTAAAATAGTGTACGGGGCTCGTGATGAGCAGCGTGGATGTATTTCGCTAAAAACAAAATTGCATCCTAAAACTAAAATGACAGGTGGTGTAATGGCCGAGGAGGCTTCGCAATTGTTAAAGCGATTTTTTATCGAGAAAAGAAACTTAAACTAATAAAAAATGCCTTTCAATAGCTGAAAGGCATTTTAAAATCTATAAAGTATATGTACTAATCGTGTAATACGCGAACTTGCGCAGCAACACGTCCTTTTCTTCCTTCTTCTTCAACATATTCTACTTTGTCACCTTCGTTAAGCGATTCGCCGTTTAAGCTAGTAACGTGTACAAAAATGTCTTGTCCAGTTTCATCATTGGTGATAAAACCATAACCTTTAGATTCGTTAAAAAACTTTACTGTTCCTTCCATTGTAAATAAAAAATAAATTAATAATAAGATACAAATGTATAATATTATCAATCTAAATGTTAAGAAAATCTAAAAAAAATTAAAAGAACACTATTTTAAACTTTATTCTCTTTCTGAAAATCTTGCATTTTTTTTATATTTTCTTTCGTTAGCATATAATCTTTTACATTTCGATCTTTCCAACGATGGTAAATAAAAAGCGGCATTAAAATAAAAAATCCGGCCATTAAGGATAACCCAATAACAAGATTTCCAGTAGCTTCATCGGTAGTTTTTATGTAGAAACCTACTCCCAAACTTACTACTACTGCGATAAATAATATTACAATTACATTTTTCATTTAGTTGAAATTTTTATGGAACTACTTTCCCGAGAATTCAATTAATTTCCGTCGGTAGGCAGTTAATAGTTTTGATTTTGAAATAAAACCGTAATATTCGCCATTGTTTATCACCGGAAGATTCCAAGCGCCGGTATTCTGAAACTTCTTCATTACCTCGGTCATTTTATCCTTTTGAAGATCAATCACCCCAGGGGGACTGTTCATTAACTCTGTAGCTTTAATTTCAAGATATAAAGATTGGTCAAACATTACAGGTCTTAAGTCGTCTAAAAGTATAATTCCTTCCAAGGCTTTTGTTTTTTTATTTAAAACCGGGAAGAGATTCCTTTTAGATTTTACTACGGCATTGTGTACTATTTCACCTAAATCCAGTTGCGGGTAAATTGGTACAAAGTCGCGTTCTACCACCGATGCAATATCCATTAAAGTTAATACCGCGTGGTCTTTATTATGGGTAATTAAATCGCCTTTTTTACCAAGTTCCATGGCGTAAACGGAGTGCGGAATAAAATATTTTGTAAGCGAAAACGAAATAGTTGCTGTGATCATTAAAGGTATAAAAAGCTCGTATCCGCCGGTTACTTCGGCTATTAAAAATATGGCGGTTAATGGCGCATGCAATACTCCGGCCATTAAGCCTGTCATCCCTACTAATGTGAAATTACTTTCAGAAACGGGGTTGTTTAGGACCCCTAAATTGTTTAAAATTTTGGCAAAACAATTGCCCATGATACTTCCCATAAAAAGGGTAGGTGCAAAGATACCACCTACGCCTCCTGCGCCAAAGGTGAGGGCACTCGCAATAATTTTAAAAACTACCAAACCGGCTAATAGTAGTATTATCACCCAGATATTTGAAAGGTCTAAATTGAAAAAATTATTTTCTAATGCGGCTTGCGGATTTCCTTGTACCAAATTATTAATTACGTCGAAACCTTCTCCATACAACGGTGGGATAAAGTAAATTAAAACTCCCAAGCCAATACCTCCAATTAATAATCGTTTTGTTGGTGAGCTAATTTTTTCAAAAAATTCTTGAATGCTCGAGTACATTTTTGTGTAATATATTGAAACCATGGAGGCAACTAATCCTAACAAAACATAAAATGGGATGTCGTTAATTTCAAATTTATCAGTGATTTTAAAAGGAAGTAAAATATCTGAACCTAAAAAAAAGTAGGAGGTTGTTATTGCAGAAACCGAAGCTAATAGCAACGGCACCATTGAGGCTAGTGTAAGATCTAAACTAAAAACTTCAACGGCAAAAATTATGGCAGCGATGGGCGCTTTAAAAATAGCGGCCATGGCTCCTGCACCAGCACAGCCAATTAATAAAGTACGTGTAGACTGGTTTAAATGAAACAGTCTTGACAGATTAGAACTTAAGGCAGCACCAGTGGCAACAGTAGGTCCCTCTAAGCCCACGGAACCCCCAAAGCCAACTGTAATTGGTGCTGTGAGTAAACTCCCAAACATTTGGAATGGCCGCATTAAACCTTTGCGTTTGGAGATGGCATAGAGTGTAGATGGAATACCGTGGTTTACCCTGTGCCTAATAATGTAGCGCATTACAAAAAAGGTAATGGTAAGCCCTATAAGAGGAAAGATAAAGTAAAAAGCTGTTTGGTAATGCGCAATTAAATTTCCTTCAAGCAAATGTTGAATTAGGTGGGTGAAATTTTTTAAAACCACAGCGCCAATTCCGGCTAAAAGGCCCACAATAATACTGAGTAAAAAAACGAATTGTTTGTGAGAAATGTGCTTAATTCTCCAAATAAGAAAGCGGGTTAAAAATGTTCGTTTTTCTGTTGGCATTTTTAAAACTATCAAAAAATCCTGCATTTGCAGGATTTTTTATTAAGATTTTATATCAACTTTTAAATGTAATTCTTCGAGTTGCTGTTTGTCTATTGGCGCAGGAGCATCAATCATTATGTCTCGACCCGCATTGTTTTTTGGGAAGGCAATAAAATCGCGAATTGTCTCTTGCCCGCCTAAAATTGCCACCAATCTATCTAAGCCAAATGCAATTCCGCCGTGAGGAGGAGCGCCGTATTTAAACGCATCCATTAAAAACCCAAACTGGGCTCTTGCTTCTTCGGGCGTAAAACCTAAATAATCAAACATTAAAGCTTGCGTTTTTTGGTCGTAGATTCTTATAGATCCACCGCCAATTTCATTTCCGTTGAGCACCAAATCGTAAGCATTTGCTTTAACAGCACCGGGATTTGTTTTTAATAACTCGAGCTGACCTAGTTTTGGCGAAGTAAAAGGGTGGTGCATTGCGTGGTAACGGTTTGTTTCTTCATCCCACTCTAATAACGGAAAGTCTACCACCCAAAGCGGTGCAAACTCATCGCTTTTTCGCAAACCTAATTCTTCGGCTAAATGCATGCGCAGTGCACTTAATTGGGTTCGCACTTTATTTTTATCGCCCGAAAGTATGCAAACTAAATCGCCAGGTTTCGCACCTGTAATTTCGGCCCACTTCGCTAAATCTTCTTGGTCGTAAAATTTATCTACTGAAGATTTATAGGTGCCATCTTCATTACAGCGCGAGTAAACCATTCCCATGGCGCCAATTTGTGGACGTTTTACCCAGCTTATTAATTTATCTATTTCTTTTCTTGTGAATTTATTTCCGCCCGGTACCGCAATTCCAACTACCAATTCGGCTTGGTTAAAAACCCCGAAATCTTTGTGCTGCGTAACTTCGTTTAATTCGCCAAATTCCATCCCAAATCGAATATCTGGCTTATCGTTACCGTATTTTGCCATGGCATCGTCGTAGGTTATTCTTGGAAATTCTGAAATTTCTACGCCGTTAATTTCTTTTAAAAGATGTTTCGTTAGGCCTTCAAAAGCATTTAAAATGTCTTCTTGCTCTACGAAAGCCATTTCGCAATCTATTTGTGTAAATTCTGGCTGACGGTCTGCACGTAAATCTTCATCGCGAAAACACTTTACAATTTGAAAGTATTTATCGAGGCCGCCAACCATTAGCAATTGCTTAAACGTTTGTGGCGATTGGGGAAGGGCATAAAACTCACCCTCATTCATTCTACTTGGCACTACAAAATCGCGCGCTCCTTCGGGAGTAGATTTTATTAAATACGGAGTTTCTACTTCTACAAAGCCTTTATTTGATAAATAATTGCGAACTGCCATAGAGACTTTTGAACGGAAAATTAAATTTTCGCGCACCGGATTTCTTCTAATGTCCAAGTAGCGGTACTTCATTCGCAGGTCTTTACCGCCATCTGTGTGGTCTTCAATAGTAAAGGGTGGAGTAAGGGATTCGTTTAAAATATTTAATTCAGAAACTAAAATTTCTACATCGCCAGTTGGCATGTTTGGGTTTTTAGATTCGCGTTCTATCACCTTACCTTTTACTTGAATTACAAATTCGCGTCCAAGCTTTGAGGCTTTTTCCATTACTTCTTTTGAAGTTCTTTCTTCGTCAAAAATAAGTTGGGTTAATCCATAGCGATCGCGAAGGTCTACCCAAATCATAAACCCTTTATCGCGAGTTTTTTGTACCCATCCTGCAAGCGTTACTTCTTTATTTATATCTGCTGCGCGCAGTTGCCCATTATTGTGTGTTCTGTACATCGTATTCTGAAAAAAATTGAGGGTGTAAATTTAATAAGTAAATAATGAATTGTTGTGGTTTTGAAGTGATTATTATTTAATTGTCAAACAATAATCAATTTTTATAAACCCCTTTAAAATTCATCATTTTTAAAGGGGTTGATTGAGCTTTAAACTATTTTTTTCTAAGCAATACGGTCGTATCTTTTTGCATCACTTTCCCGTTGTTTAATCAATGCTTTCATTTTTCGTCTTTTTCTAAACCTAATTTTAGCGCGATTAACCAGATAAAACATAACCGGCACCACAATTAGTGTTAAAAAAGTGGCAAATATTAACCCGAAAATTACCGTCCACGCAAGGGGACCCCAAAATATTACGTTATCTCCACCAATGTAAATATTTGGGCTATAATCTGTAAACAACCCAAAGAAATCGATGTTTAATCCAATAGCCAAAGGAATAAGCCCCAATACGGTAGTTATTGCGGTAAGCAACACTGGGCGTAAACGCGACTTACCCCCTGCCACTATTAAATTAAAATATTGACGTTTTGTAAGCATTTGGTCGAGATCCATTTGTAACTCGTACTTTTTTCTATCGATAAGAATTTGTGTGTAATCTATTAATACAATAGCATTGTTTACCACAATTCCTGCCAAGGAAATAATTCCCATCATCGTCATAATAACCACAAAGTCCATTTGGAAAACTACAAGACCCAGAAATACTCCCGCCAAACTTAAAATTACCGAGGTAAGAATAATTAACGGTTTTGAAATTGAGTTAAATTGTGCTACAAGAATTAGTAAAATTCCGCCCATTGCATAAAAAAGCGCCAATAGCAAAAAGCCCATATTGTCTGCCTGTTCTTCTTGTTCGCCTGTAAAAACTAAATTTATGTCTTTTGGCAGATCATAATTTTTTAATTCTCTCTTAAGGTCATTAACAATTTGGGTGGGGTTATACCCTCCAATAACATTTGAATATACGGTAATAGTACGCTTTAAATCTTTGCGTTTAATGGAGCTAAATGAAGCTGTGTTGTTTTTAGAAACCATTGCCGAAATTGGTACCTGTACAATTTTTCCTTGATTGTTTCTAAAGGTAATGGGTTGGTTAAACAACGCGTTTTCGTCATAACGTGTTTTATCGGAAAGGCGAACATTTATTTCGTAATCGTCGTCGCCATCTTTATATGTGGAAACTTCTTCACCAAAAATAGCGCGCCGAAGCGTTTGCCCAATTTGACCCGTAGAAATACCTAATTGACCAGCTTTTTCACGGTCTACGGTAACATCCATTTCGGGTTTACTTTTATTAACGTCTATTTTTAATTCTTCAATACCGCTTATACCTAACCCTTCAATATACGAACGTAAATTTTCGGCTTCGTGAAGCATTTCTTCGTAATCTTCGCCTATTAATTCAATATTAATTGGGTAGCCTACGGGTGGGCCTGCGGCGTCTTTTTCAACAATTATTGAAGCGCCGGGAAATCCTTGTACAGCTTGTCTTACTTCTTCTAAAACATCGCTACTTTTTACACCACGACGCAATTGATAGTCGCGCATAGAAAGTGTAATTTTACCTTTTTGCGGCATATCGTTACTTTGCCCGCCATCGGTCATTGGATTTCCAGCTCCTTGACCTACCTGCGAGATAGCCGACTCTACCATATAATTGTACCCGTTATCTTCGTATTTTGAAATAGCGTTAAATACACGTTGTTCAACTTGTTTTGTAAGTTTATTCGTTTTTTCAATATCGGTTCCTTGCGGGTATTCTATATAGGTAATAATTTGGTTTGGTTCGTTTTCAGGAAAAAACAATACTTTGGGTTGTGCAAGCCCTACGAGTATAAAAGAAAGGATTAAAATTGCGATTGTACCGAAAAAGAAGATGTAAGCCATCTTTCCTCTTAAAGCATATTTTAAAGTATTTTCGTAGAAGTTCTCTAGTTTTTTTAATGCCTTATACTGAAAATATTCTACTGCGCCTGCAAGAATATACTTATAAACCCAAAGCATTATTGCTGTAAGAATTGCTATGTTTCCAAAACCGCGGAAAGCTGCAACGTCTAAGGCAAATCCGCCTATTAATAACAAAATCCCTACGCCCAATAAAATTAAACTCCATCTAATAAGTTTTTGTTTAGTTAGAGGTTCTTCTTCAGTTTTCATAAATTCTGAAGTAAGCATAGAGTTAATTATAAGCGCCACAAAAAGTGATGACGATAATACTACCGAAAGGGTAATGGGGAAGTATATCATAAACTTGCCAATAGTTCCTGGCCATAGTCCCAGCGGGAAAAATGCAGCCAGTGTTGTTGCCGTTGAAGCAATGATTGGCCACGCAATTTCACCCATACCTTGTTTGGCGGCTTTTCGCGACGAAAGACCTTCGCTCATTAAGGTGTAAACATTTTCAACTACTACAATACCATTATCAACCAGCATTCCTAAGCCCATTACAAGTCCAAAGAGCACCATGGTATTTAAGGTAAAGCCGAGAGACGACAGGATTACCAGTGATATTAACATGGAAAGCGGAATGGCAAAACCAACAAATAAGGCATTTCTAAACCCTAAAAAGAACATTAACACCAACACCACTAAAATCACCCCGAAAATAATATTGTTAACCAAGTCGTTTACTTGGTTTTCGGTTTTAATAGATTGGTCGTTTGTAAGTGAAACGTGTAAACTTTGCGGCAGGTAATTTTCTTGTTCTTCGGCTACAATTTCTTTAATTTGCTCAACGGCTTCAATCATGTTTTTTCCCGCACGTTTTTTAACATCGAGCATGACAACCGGTTCGCCGTATTCGCGGGCGTAAGTTGTAGCGTCTTTGGGTCTAAAGTTTATTTGAGCAATATCTTTTAAAAACACTACGCCGTCATCGCGCTTTACAACAACATTTTCAAGCTCTTTTGGGTTTTCAATTTCGCCGGTAATACGTATGTTTTTTTGAACCCCATTTTTTATAATATTACCCCCCGAGATAGTACTATTTTCTCCTTTTATAGCATTTATAATATTGTCGAAACTTACTTGCGAAGCCGTCATTTTATAAATATCTACGGCTATTTCAACTTCTTTATCTTCTACCCCGCGAATGGTAGCTTCTTTAATTTGCGGAAGCATTTCAATCTTATCTTGAAGATATTCGGCATAATTTTTTAATTGCTGCACCGGATAATCTCCTGTAAGATTAATGTTTAAGATTGGCATTTCTTCCGAAAAATTTAAATCGAAAACATTGGGCTCTACTTTTGCTCCATTGGTAAGGGTGGGCCAAGTAGTTTCAGCCTTTACTTGGTCTACTTTGTCTTTTACCAGTTGTTTGGCAACAGGAATATCTACAGATTCTTCAAATTCAACAATAATTATTGAATAATCTTGTAAGGTGGTTGAGGTAATTTCTTTAACACCACCAACACCTTTAAATTCTTCTTCTAAAGGTTCTGTAATAAATTTTTCTACATCTTCGGCGGAGTTACCGGGGTTTACCGAACTTACATATATTTTTGTTTCAATTATCTCGGGAAAAGCTTCACGAGGCATAGTGTAATATGCAAAACCACCTAAAAACAAGACGATTGCCATAATTACATAGACCGTCATTTTGTTGTCTATGGCCCAAGACGAAACACTAAATTCTTTATATGGATTTTTGCTCATGCTGCAAAGATTTACTTAGTTTTTGATGGTTACTTTTTGACCGTCGCGAAGCGTTTTTGCGCCTTCTTTAATAATTGTGTCGCCTTTTTTGAGTCCTGCTGTAACTTCGGTGTGATTGCCATACGATAGACCAGTTTCAAGCAGTACGCGCTTTGCTACACCTACCGAATCATTTACGGGTTGGTAAAGAAAAGCAATGGTTTCGCCAGCAGCATTTTCTTGTAAAATATTTTCGGGAACTGTAATAGCGTTTTCGGCGCTGTAATCATTTACTTTTACCGTAGCGATAAGGTTTGGTTTTACCAATCCATTTTTATTCGGAATTTCAACTTGAACGTCGAAACTTCGGTTGTTGGGATTAATAAAATTACTAACCTGTCTAATTGTACCGTCAAACTCTTCATTGATTGAAGCTAAATTTACTTTTACCTGAGTTCCTTTTTTTATGTTCTTTAAATATGTTTCGGGAATAGAAGCTTTTACGTACATGTCGCTAAGATTTACCAGGCGAATAATTGGGGTTTGCCCGGGGATTACTACTTGTCCGGGATCGGCAATAATTTCATCTATTTCGCCACTAAATGGAGCGGTAACCACAGTTTTACTCAATTGAGAGCGCAACTGATTGGTTAGATTTTTTGCTGCTTCATAATTTGTTTTTGCTTGAAGAAACTGAATTTCGGACCCAATTTTCTGTTCCCAAAGTCGTTGTTGGCGTTCAAAAGTTGTTTTTGCTAATGCTAACTGTGCCTCTTGTTGTGCCACCTGGCTAGATAAACCACCATCGTCTATTTTTGCCAACCGTTGCCCTTTGGTTACTCGTTGTCCTTCTTTTACAAATACATTGGTGAGTACGCCAGAATATTCGGCATTTAATACTACATTTTGATCTGTTTCAACATTGCCTTGTACTTCAACAAAATGTTTAAAAACAGTATCGTTAACAACGGCAGCAGTAACCAATGCAGGGCGCTCGTTTATTTCGTGCTTATTTATATAATCGTTTAATTTGTCAATTTTACTTTTAAGCTCGCGTTGTTGTGTGTTTAATTCTGCTCTTTTTGCTTTTATAGCTGAAAGGTCGCCAGAATCAATAACTGAATCTACAGATTTACTGTCGCTGCCGCACGAAGCAAAAATGGTGAGGATTATTAGAAATAGGAGTGCTCTTTTCATTATTTTGAAATTTTTAAAAGAAGGTAGTTTATAAGTCGAATCTTGTTTGATTTTCATTGTAATTTTTTTCGTGCTTCGCGCAAGCTTAGTATCCCATAGACTTAACAGTTTGTGAATCTATACGTAGTTGCGGGATATTTAAAACAGTTTCTAAGTTTGCTTTTTCATTAATAACTTGCAGCATAGCCTGAAAATATTGCTGTTGCGCGGTATATAATTGAGTTTGGGCTTGTCGTAAATCAAAACTTGCTACAAGTCCTTCGGTAAATTTTACTTGGTTTTTACCTTCAATTCGCTCGGCGAGTTGTAAGTTTTTCTTTGAATTTTGGTAATTTTCAATAGCGAATTGGTAATTGCTACGGGCAGTAGTGAGGTCTAATTTAATTTGTTCTACACTTTCCTCAAGATCGGTTTTTGCTTGCAATAGGGCAATTTTGGCACGTTGTGTTTTTGCGTGCCGAAGGCCACTACTAAAAATAGGAACATTTAAATTAAGTCCGAAAACCGATGATTGATACCACTTTTGGTCGCCATTAAAAAAACTAAAATCATTACTATTTGCCGAGGTGCCATAATTTACAAATGCAGCGAGGCTAGGTAAATACTTGCTTTTTTCTAATTTTAACTCTAAGTAACGTTGTTCGGTAAGGTTATTTGCAATTTTATAATCAATGTTTTCTTCAATGTTTAAAGATGCATTTAAAAGGGCCAAATTTATATGTTCGTTTGCCAATTGGTCTAAGCTGTTGGTTAATATTACCGGAGTTTCAACAGGTATGCCCAAGGCAAGATTAAACATTTGCTTGGCTATTTTCTCGCTGCGTTTTGCGTTGCTAAGCTGTGTTTCTATATCGAGTAGCGTAATTTCTAGTTGTTCAACGCTTTCTTCTTCGGTGAGGCCGTTTTCAAATATTTTTTTCGTTTCAAATAAATTGTCTTCCAGATTTATTTTGTTTTTATTGAAAATAGCGACTAATTCTTGCGCTAACAATACGCTTCCGTAGGCATTTATAACCCCTTTTCTAACTTCTAATCTTGTTTTTTCGTTAGCATTTTCAGAAAACTTTAAAAACGTTTTAGCAGCTTGGAGTCCTACTAAATAACTACCGTCAAATATTAATTGATTTAAGGTGGCAACTATATTGGCGTTTTGTTTTGTGCCAAAAGTTACCGGTGTAAATGTGCCAGGTTCGCCGCCGCCAAACTCGCCAGGAATAAGTGTAACTGGTTGCTTTAAATTATTTTGATAGCTAACAGTACCGTCTATTTGCGGAAGTCCGGTAGCTGTAGTTTCCCACTTTTGTCTAATGGCTTTTGCAATATCTCTACGTGCATTTATGGCCGTATAATTACTGTCTAAGGCAAAAGTGATAGCTTCTTGTAATGTAAAGCGATATGTTTCGCTAGTTTGCGAAAAACCTAAAGAACTAATTAGGAAAACCGTTAAAACGAATATTTTTTTACTCATCGTGTGTGTTTGCGTTTAGTAGTTTATTTAGTGTGCTCAATCCTTTAGATGTTACAATACTTCTTAGGTGATATATCAAGTATTCTTGGTTTAATAAGGTAGGTGAAAATTTTTCTTTGGGAAATAAACTTTGATCTTTTATACCGTGAATGCCTAAAAAATAAAGTCGCGCTATTAATTCGGTGTTTAAATTTTCGCGATAATATCCATGTTTAATGCCACGGTGTAAATTGTCTATTGTATAATTTAAAAACTTATCAAATTGATAGGCTTTAATGTTTTTACTTATTTCGGGGTAATATTTTTGTAATTGATATTGCGATGAGGTTTGTTCTCCTTCAATTTTATCCATTACATACTTTTTTATTTCAAATAACTCTTCAATTGGGTTGGGACTTTCAGCCCTAATTTCTTCTATCCTTGTTGTTATTTTTCTAAAAACGCTAAATGCGCACTCTTCTACCAAGGAGGTTTTATTTTTAAAATGTATATAAATGGTTTTTTTAGATATTGCCAATGCTGCAGCAATATCGTCCATAGTAACACTTTTAAAACCTAGTTTTAAAAAAAGGTTCGACGCTTTTTGTACAATCTTATCCTTCATTATATCTAGGCAAAGATAGGTTGCGGAAACTTAATAGACAATTTTGGTTTCCGCAGTTTTATTGATCTTAACACAACCTTAACATGCGCCTTATTTTCACATATATTTTGTGTGCATTTGCCTATCTTGTTTTACTTTAGCCGAAATTTTTCACGAATGGATATTTTACAGAAATACAACCAAGAATTTCAGCAAAATCTAGAAAATGCGGTTACTAAAAATGAGCCTGCTCAACTTTACGACCCTATAAAATATATACTATCTCTAGGGGGTAAGCGCATTAGGCCAGCACTTACATTAATGGTGTGCGATTTTTTTGAAGCCTCGTATAAAGAGGCAATGAGTGCTGCGTTGGCAATAGAGTTGTTTCATAATTTTTCGCTCATTCACGATGATATTATGGACAATGCCCCATTGCGAAGAGGGCAAATTACCGTTCACGAAAAATGGGATGTAAACACGGGTATTTTATCTGGCGATGCGATGCTTATTTTGGCGTATCGTTTTTTTGAAGATTATAATCCAAATCAGTTTCAAGAACTGGCAAAGCTTTTTAGTGAAACCGCCTTACAAGTTTGTGAAGGGCAACAGCACGACATGGATTTTGAAACACGCGATGATGTTTCTATAGACGAATACATCCATATGATAGATCATAAAACGGCAGTTTTAGTAGGAGCTGCCATGAAAATGGGCGCTATTGTGGCCAATGCTTCAAAAAGCGATAAAGAGTCAATTTATGAATTTGGCCGAAATCTTGGAATTGCATTTCAGTTGCAAGACGATTATTTAGATGTTTTTGGCGATTCAAAAACTTTTGGAAAGCAAATAGGAGGCGATATAATAGCCAATAAAAAAACCTTCCTTTATTTAACTGCCGTAAATCAAGGAGCGCAGGTTCAAGCAGATGAATTGGAACATTTGTTTACAATTAATCCCAAAGATCCCACCGATAAAATTAGTACGGTAAAAGAAATATTTACACATTCGGGCGCAGCCGAAGCAACAAAAAAAGAAATTGAGAAGTACAGTAATTTAGCGTACTCGGTATTGGATGAAATAGAAATTTCAGAAGAAAAGAAAAAAATGTTGCGTCAATTTGGCGAAGAATTGATGTTGCGCAATTTTTAAATTCGTTTCGATTTTTTTCTTTCAGTGTATTAAGACTTTTTAATTTTTCAGTGTTTTTTAAAAGTAGAAAAGTACAATTAAGTGTTTTTTATATTCGGCATTTACCAAAACATGCAACCTGCCAAAAATCAGTCATTTCATTGTGAATACTTTAAGATTTTGCAAGGATAAATATGTAGAAACGACAAGGGTAGTTAAGGTAATTATTGTATTTTTGTATCGTTTTATAAAAATGACCCATTTGTATATTTATCATGGATAAATTTTCCTTTTTAAACGCGATTCACCCATCCAAAATCGCTGAACTTTACGAAAAGTATTTACAGTACCCCGATAGTGTTGAGCCAAGCTGGCGTTCATTCTTCCAAGGTTTCGACTTTGGGTCGGAATACAGTGCCGAAGAGATGTTTGGGGTTACTGAAGCTGGCGAGACTCCGCAATACGATGTAGGTGCTATCTGTGCCGATGTTATTAAAGAGTTTCAGGTTTTAAAATTAATAGACGGGTATAGAACGCGTGGGCATCTATTTACAAAAACAAACCCCGTTAGAGAAAGAAGAAAATATTCGCCAACCTTAGCCCTTGAAAATTTTGGTCTTTCAGAGGAAGATTTAAAAGATACTTTTAGAGCTGGCGAAATATTAGGCATAGGTGAAACAACACTCGAAAATATAATAAAGCATCTTGAAAGTATTTACTGCGATTCTATTGGTATTGAATATATGTATATTCGAAAACCGAATGAAATTGAGTGGATACAACAAAAACTTAATATAAACGATAACCAGCCCAATTTTTCAAACGAGCAAAAAAAGCATATTCTCAAAAAGTTGAACGAGGCTGTATCTTTTGAGAGTTTTCTTCACACAAAATACGTGGGGCAAAAGCGATTTTCATTAGAAGGAGGTGAAAGTTTAATTCCTGCACTCGATACCTTAATTGAAAACGCTGCCGAAAAAGGTGTTGAAGAATTTGTGATGGGAATGGCCCATAGAGGTCGTTTAAGTACGCTTACTAATATATTTGGAAAAAGCGCTAAAGATATTTTTAGTGAATTTGACGGTAAAGATTACGCCTTAGATATTTTTGACGGTGATGTAAAATATCATTTAGGTTGGACCTCAAAACGCAAAACAGAGTCTGGTAGAGAAATTAACTTAAATATCGCTCCAAACCCATCGCACCTAGAAACTGTAGGTGCCGTGGTTGAGGGGATTACCCGTGCCAAGCAAGATGATCACCACAAAGATCAACCCAATAAGGTGCTGCCAATTATAGTACACGGAGATGCTGCAATTGCTGGACAAGGTATTGTTTATGAAATTGTGCAAATGGCCCAATTAGAAGGTTATTGCACCCAAGGAACCATCCATATTGTAGTAAATAATCAAATAGGATTTACTACCAACTATTTAGATGCACGTTCGTCTACCTATTGTACCGATATTGGTAAAGTAACGCTGTCGCCAATACTTCACGTAAATGCAGATGATGTTGAAGCTGTTGTACATGCAATGAATTTTGCGTTAGACTTTAGAATGGAATTTGGTCGCGATGTTTTTATTGATTTGTTAGGTTACCGAAAATACGGTCACAACGAGGGGGATGAGCCACGATTTACCCAACCAAAACTTTATAAGGCCATTTCAAAACATAGCAATCCAAGTGATATTTACGCTAATAAACTTATTGCTGAGGGCGTAATAGAAAAAGACTATATAAAGAAATTAGAAAAAGAGTATAAAAACAAATTAGAAGAGAAATTAGAAGATTCTCGAAAAGAAGATAAAACGGCCATTACCCCGTTTATGCAGGATGAGTGGGAAGGCTATAATTACGCGGAAGAAGAAACAATGATGAAGCCGGTCGATACTACATTCGATCTAAAAAAGCTTGATGAAATTGCCGAAGTAATTACCAAACTGCCAAAAGAACAAAAGTTTCTTAGAAAAATCGCAAAATTAGTTGAGGCTCGCCACACCATGTATTTTGACACCAATAAGTTAGATTGGGCAATGGGTGAGTTGTTGGCATATGGGTCGTTACTTAGCGAAGGTCACGATGTGCGTATTAGTGGTCAAGATGTGGAACGTGGTACGTTTTCTCACCGTCACGCTGTTATAAAAGTAGAAGATAGTGAAGAAGAAGTAGTGTTATTAAACAGACTAAAAGAACAACAAGCCAATTTTTATATATACAATTCATTACTTTCTGAATATGGTGTAGTAGGGTTTGATTATGGATATGCTATGGCAAGCCCGAAGTCATTAACTATTTGGGAGGCACAATTTGGAGACTTTAGTAATGGAGCTCAAATTATGATTGACCAGTATATATCTTCGGCAGAAGATAAATGGAAGTTACAAAACGGCTTAGTAATGCTTTTACCGCATGGTTATGAAGGACAAGGAGCCGAACATTCTTCAGCAAGAATGGAGCGTTATCTTCAAATGTGTGCTTCAGATAATATGTTTGTGGCAGACGTAACAACACCTGCAAACTTATTTCATCTTTTGCGAAGACAACTTAAAACAGACTATCGCAAGCCGTTAATAGTGTTTACTCCAAAGAGTTTATTACGTCATCCAAAGGTGGTTTCAACAAAAGAAGAACTCGCAAACGGTAGTTTCCAAATGGTAATTGATGATGCCGAAGCCAAAGCTTCTAAAGTAAAATCGTTGGTATTTGTAACCGGAAAGTTTTATTACGATTTGCTTGAAAAGCGTGAAGAATTAAAGAGGGATGATGTAGCATTGGTACGTTTAGAACAATTGTTTCCACTGCCAATTGCCGAAATGAAGAAGATAATAAAGAAATATAAAAATGCAGACGATATTGTTTGGGCACAAGAAGAACCAAGAAATATGGGAGCTTATTCGCATATAATGATGCATTTTGAAGAGGCAAGAAACTTTAGAGTGTGCAGTAGAAAAATGTATGCCGCACCAGCAGCAGGAAGTACTGTGCGTAGTAAAGCACGCCACGCAAAAGTAATTCAAAATGTATTTGATAAAGATATGGAATAGTTCTTCGGCTATTTCTTTAGTAAAACAAAATAACTTAAATTAGAAATTTGTAAACCAAAGGTTTATATTAAATAATAGTAATATGGCATTAGAAATGAAAGTCCCATCTCCGGGAGAATCCATAACCGAAGTTGAAATCGCATCTTGGCTAGTTTCAGACGGCGATTATGTTGAAAAAGATCAAGCAATCGCCGAAGTTGACAGCGATAAAGCTACCTTAGAGCTACCTGCAGAAGCCAGCGGTGTTATTACATTGAAAGCCGAAGAAGGTGATGTAGTTGGTGTTGGTGAAGTAGTATGTATTATTGATACCGATGCAAAAAGTCCGGATGGAGATAACGCCAATGCTGATAAAAAAGAAGAAAAAGAAGACGAAGCTCCTAAAAAAGCAGAAGTAAAAAAAGAAACCCCTTCAAAATCTTCTACTCCAAATCAAAAGCAAGATAAAAAATCATACGCTACAGGTGCACCGTCTCCAGCTGCAAAAAAGATTCTTGACGAAAAAGGAATGTCGTCAAAAGACGTAAAAGGCAGTGGTCGCGATGGCCGAATTACCAAAGATGATGCTGTAAAAGCAACCCCATCTATGGGTACGCCAGGTACTGGTAGCCGTGGTAGCGAGCGTAAACGACTTTCAATGCTTCGTCGTAAAGTTGCAGAGCGTTTGGTTTCTGCAAAAAATGAAACGGCAATGCTTACTACTTTTAATGAAGTAGATATGTCGGCAATTTTTGAATTGCGTAGCCAATACAAAGAGCAGTTTAAAGAAAAGCACGGTGTTGGGTTAGGTTTTATGTCATTCTTTACTCTTGCAGTTGTACGAGCACTAGATTTATATCCAGATGTAAACTCAATGATTGACGGAAATGAAATGGTGACTTATGATTTTAAAGATATTTCAATTGCGGTATCGGGACCAAAAGGATTAATGGTGCCTGTAATTAGAAATGCCGAAAATTTAAGTTTTAGAGGCGTAGAAGATGAGGTAAAACGTTTGGCAATAAGAGCTCGTGATGGGCAAATTACGGTTGATGAAATGACTGGAGGAACTTTTACAATTTCTAACGGAGGTGTGTTTGGAAGTATGCTTTCAACACCAATTATTAACCCACCGCAGTCGGCTATTTTAGGAATGCACAACATTGTTGAGCGTCCAATTGTAAGAGACGGTGGAATTGTAGTTGCTCCCGTAATGTATCTTGCCTTATCTTATGACCACCGTATTATTGACGGTCGTGAGTCTGTAGGATTTTTAGTTGCTATTAAAGAAGCGTTAGAAAACCCAGAAGAACTATTAATGGATAACGATGTAAAACGCGCATTAGAACTGTAGTTTTACATTTTATATAAAAAAAGAATCCGGCCGAGCAGCCGGATTTTTTTCGTTAGTTAGTGTAGATTTTCAATTAAAAAATAGTGTATTTACTAAATTCATTATAACCACAGTTACTATTAGAACTACAAATAATTTAAAAAGTGAAACCTTGTCATGTAGCGTTCTAATGATGCGTTTGTTGTTTTTTGGATAAATTGACCCTTTCACATCGTAAAAGTCTGTATTTTGTAAGAATAATAAAATACGTACTACCACGTAATTTTTTGCAAATAAGTTAAGTAGATTATAACAGTTTGTCGTGATGTTCTTTAGCCCAAATTAAAAGGCTGTTTGTTCTGGGCTCTAGTTTTAGCTTTGTAATGATATTACTTCGGTGTTTTTCTACCGTACGGTACGAGATAAAGAGTTGCGAAGCAATTTCTTTGTTGGTTTTGTCTTGTGCGATTAAATTTAAAATTTTCCTTTCTGAAGGGGTAAGCGTTTTTAACATGCTGTCTTCTACCGCTTCTACACCCAGTAGTTTTATTATTTTATCGCTAAAAAAAGGAGCGCCATTTTTTACCGTATTAATGCAGTTTTCTATTTCTTCTAAAGCGAATTCTTTTAAAATATATCCAAAAATATTGAGCTCTTTAGCTTTTTGATACAACTCCTTTTCTTTGTGAAGCGTTATTAAAACTATTTTGGTATCAATTTTTGCAGTTTTACATTTTTGGGCAATTTCTATCCCAGACATGTACGGCATTTGGATATCGAGAATAGCGATATCGGGTTTTTTTTGAATTATCAAATTAAAAGCCTCCCTGCCGTTTACGCCGCTCCCCAAAAAGTTGTAGCCTTTTTCAATTAAAAAGTCGCTCAAACCCTTTAATAGCAAAGGATGATCGTCTGCAATTATTATCGTTGGGTTTTTACTTTTCATATTGGAATTTGAAATTCGAGAACTGCACCCGAGTCTTTTTTAGAGGTTACTTTCATCTGTCCTTTTAAAAAACGGGTGCGTTCTAAAAGTGTTTTTAATCCTAAAGATTTCTCTTCTTGATATTTTTCGGCAAAATCAAAACCTATTCCGTTGTCGCGAATAGAAATTAATACGTTGTCGCCTATTTTTCTAACTGAAATTTTCGCTGCTTCAGAATTTGCGTGTTTTAAAATATTGCTAAAACTTTCTTGTATAATCCTGTAAATATTTACTTCATTCTCTTTGCTGAATATGTTGTCTATATTATCTATTTCGGCAGTAATAAATAGGGGGGTGTTTTCATCTATTAAATCAATAGTGTGTTCAATAGCCTTTGTTAGTCCTAATTCTTGAAGTTGAAACGGATGAAGGTCGCGAGAGATGGCGCGTACTTCGTCAATAGTGCTATTTACCAGTTTTTGAGTATCGCGGTCGCCATTATTTAGCAATTTATTTTTAAGCACCAAAAGCTGTTGTCCAATCCCATCGTGGAGATCTTTTGAAATTCGTCGTCTTTCATTTTCTTGGTAATTTATAAGCTCTTGACTAAATTTTTCTTGCAATATTTTATTCTCCTTTAAGTTTTTCTGATTTCTATAAAGCAGAATAAGTCCAAACATTAAAATAATGGCAATACCGCCAAGGAGCATCGCCTTTTTTACACTTTCATTATCCTTTTCAAGCAGTTTAATGCTCGTATTTTTTTTAACTAAATCCTTTTCTTTTTTTTCGGTTAAATAGAGGGTTTGGTAATATGCTAAGGCATTTGCAGTACTTCGGTTGTAGATAGAATCTTTTAATGTTGTTGCTGCGCGTATAAATTCAATACTATTTTCGTACTGGTTCATATCGTAATAAATATCTGCCAGCAGGGCGTACCCTTGCATAATTTCGTCTTCTATCCCCAGCCGTTTTGCAATTTTCAACTTTTTTTGAGCTTTTAATAGTGCATTATCATAGTCGGCGATAGTTTGTAAATACTTAGCTTTTCCGCTTAAATAATGAATTTCGGCAATAGAACTTCTTGAGTAATTAAATTCAAAATTGTCTAAAATATATACGTATTTCTTGGCTTCTTTTAATAGTTTGTGGTTGCAATAATATTCAATAAGCCGTGCGAGTATCCCTATATAAACCGTTTTGTTTGATTGTTCGTGATTAAAATTTGATTCGGCTAAAAGCAGTGATTCTAATTCTAATTTAGGTTTTCCTATTTTTTTATAATCTAGCGCTTGGTTATAATATTCATAGGCTAAATATTGGGTGAGACCCAAACTTTTCATTTTATCGATTAAAGCATCGCGTTCAACTTTGGCTTTATCGTAAAAACCATTCATGCTAAACATATTAATTATGGCTTGTTGCGCATATACCATATAATCATACGCTTGTTGGTCTTCGTAAATAAAATAGGCGTGGGTTAAGTCTTCATTTGCTTTAACAAATTTTCCAATTTGCGAATACGCTTGGCCTCTAAAAAGGTAAGTATCGGCAATAAATAGCGAATCTTTTTGCGAAAAATGTTGCAAGGCTACGTTGTAGTCTTCAATAGCTTTTTTAAGATCCAATTTGGCATTTGCACTTCCGCGTTTAATGTAAAGTCGGCCTAATAAAAGACTGTCTTTTATTCTGTATTTACGGGCCAAGGCTTTATTAAGAAAGGTTATCGCATTTAGTGGGTTGTTACCGTAATTTGTTAAGGGATACTGAAGGTTTACAGCTTTTTTTGCGGCAAGTTCTACACTGTCTAGCTTTAATGCTAAATTAATATACTGCTTGCTGTACTCAATAAACTCTTTTTGGTTTTTGGAAAAAGTACGACTTAAAATACTGTCTAACGCGGCAAGTTTTTCGTTGCTATTTTGAGAGGTCGTAACTATTTGTTTGTAGTGGGAAATATCTAATTTTTGCGCAGAAGCGGCATAAAATGTAATGACAAGCAGATAGCTAAAATAGTGTTTAAGCAAGGTTAATTAGTTTTGAGGCAAGCTAAAAATAATTAATTTTTGTTAGAAAATAAGTTAAAAACATAAAGATATGTGGCTATTTCACATAAAAACAATTGCGCCCGTAATCAATAACAGCGCGATGCTTTTTTAAAAAATCGGCGCCAATAATGCCGTGAATAGGCGCTTCATTGGCTTGCGACAAGGCCTCGTTTACGTGCGAAAGATCAAAAAGAATAAAATCCATGTTTTTAATAGACCACTGCTTGATGCTAAAATTATTTTTTCGCGACAACATAGTTTTCATATTTATGGCTCCTGCACCAGCAGCTTTTACAATGCTGTCTTCGCTAATTAATTTAAAATGAGTTCCTTCGTCAAAGCCAATGCAGCTAGTAGAAGCGCCTGTGTCTAAAATAAAATTTCCGTTTACCCCATTCACTTTTGCCGAAAATAAATAATGCCCGGTTTCGAGGTTTTTTAACGGAATTCGGTAAAATAATTGGTCTTCGAGTAGTGTGCGTAACTGCATTAATTTTTTTGTGCAAAGATAGCAAACAAAATAAGTAGCTTTGCATTTATGTTAACAGATACGCATACACATTTATATAGTACGGCTTTTGATGAAGACCGCGACGCGGTGATAAGTAGAGCCATAGATTTAGGAATTACGCGTTTTTTTATTCCCGCCATAGATTCTGGTCATACCGAAGCTATGTATGCCCTAGAAAAAGCATACCCAAAAAATGTATTTTTAATGATGGGTTTGCATCCTACTTCGGTAAAAGAAAATTTTGAAGATGAATTGGCACACGTTGAGGCGCAATTTAAAAGTCGAAGTTTTTATGCTGTAGGTGAAATAGGAATAGATCTTTACTGGGATAAATCTACCTTGGATATTCAAAAAATTGCTTTCCGAAGGCAAATTCAATTAGCCAAAAAATATAAATTACCAATCGTTATTCACTGCCGTGATGCTTTTGATGAAATTTTTGAAGTGTTAGAAACCGAGCGCGGAGACGATCTATTTGGAATATTTCATTGTTTTACGGGCACACTAGAGCAGGCGCAACGGGCTATTTCATTTAATATGAAATTAGGAATTGGTGGGGTGGTTACTTTTAAAAATGGAAAGATTGATAAATTTTTAAATGAAATTGCTTTGGAGCATATCGTTTTAGAAACCGATTCGCCTTACCTTGCGCCGGTACCTTATAGAGGCAAACGCAATGAAAGTAGTTATTTAAGTTTAATTTGTGCGAAACTTGCTGAAATTTATAATATTTCTGAAGAAACCATCGCCAAAATTACCACTGAAAATTCGAAAGCTGTATTTAAAGTATAAATACGGCTTTTCTTAAAAAGTTTAAAACGTAGCATTATTATGACCTATCACCCCAATATACTCCTTATATATACCGGCGGAACCATTGGTATGATAAAAGATTTTGAAACCGGTGCTTTGCGCAACTTTAATTTTGACGAGCTTCTTAAACACATTCCCGAGTTAAAGCTGTTAGATTGTAATATAACAACCACTTCTTTTGCCGAACCTATTGATAGTAGTAATATGAATCCGGAGTACTGGGTGCAATTAGCTACTATTATTGAAGAAAACTACGAAAAGATGGATGGTTTTGTAGTGCTTCACGGAAGCGATACCATGAGTTATACTGCCTCGGCCTTAAGTTTTATGTTAGAAAACTTAGGGAAACCCGTAATTTTTACGGGGTCGCAGTTGCCCATTGGAGATTTAAGGACCGATGCAAAAGAAAATTTAATTACTTCAATTCAAATTGCAACGTTACGCGAGCGAGGGGTGTCAAAAATTTCGGAAGTTTGTTTGTATTTTGAATACAAATTATATCGTGCCAATCGTACTACAAAAATAAATGCCGAACATTTTGAGGCTTTTGCCTCTCTCAACTACCCCGAACTTGCCCAGAGTGGGGTGCACTTGGTAGTTAATAACGAAGTGCTTTACAAACCCAATAGACGAAAGCGATTAAAAGTTCATAAATCTTTGGAGAGTCATATATTATTGGTAAAAGTATTTCCGGGTATAGACGAAACTACTATTACACACCTATTTAATTATCCCGAGATGAAAGGCTTGGTAATTGAAACCTATGGTGCGGGGAATGTTACCACTGCAGATTGGTTTATAAAAGCTTTAAAAGCTGTAATAAAAAGAGGAATTCCTGTAATAAATGTTACACAATGTTCGGGTGGAGGTGTAAATATGGGTTTGTATGAAACCAGTACGGCGCTAAAAAAGATAGGAGTTATAAGCGGAAAAGACTGCACAACAGAGGCTGCATTGGCAAAATTGATGTATTTGTTGGGTCAGAAAATTTCGGCTAACAGCTTCAAAACCATATTCGAAACTTCTTTGCGTGGAGAAATGCAGTAAATTAACCACTTAATTTATTTTATTGCGTTGTTTTTTTTTTGATATTTGGCGCACCATTACAAAGTGGCTAATTTTTTAGAGAGGTGGCCGAGTGGTCGAAGGCGCACGCCTGGAAAGTGTGTATACGCCACAAGCGTATCGAGGGTTCGAATCCCTTCCTCTCTGCAACAAACGAATAGTGTATTAAAACTCATCTTGCATGACTATTAATATTCTTGTAGATTAATTAAATTATTTTATATCTTTAAACCCTTAACTAAAAACAAACTTTAAGTCGATAGCAATGAAAAAATTACTTTCTATTATGGCGGTTGCCGCAATGGTATTTGTGGGCACATTAAACGCAAACGCGACAACAGCGCAGACAATGCCAACTAGTTCACAAGCTTTGGTTACAGCAGCCACAGTTTCTTTTATACAAGATGAAACAGCTCCTGCTGCAGAAGCTGAAAGAGGCTTTCACCAAGAGCTAAAAGAGCGTTTTGTTGAAGGTGGTCCCGCGTTTATGGGTATTGTATTATTGTGTTTAATTCTAGGATTGGCAATTGCTATTGAAAGAATTATCTACCTTAATCTTTCAACTACCAATACACAAAAATTAGCACAACAAGTAGAAGACGCTTTAAATAGCGGTGGTATTGAAGCAGCAAAAGAAGTTTGTAGAAATACAAAAGGTCCTGTTGCATCTATTTACTACCAAGGTCTAGACCGTGCACACGAAGGAATTGATATTGCCGAAAAAGCAGTGGTAGCCTACGGTGGTGTTCAAATGGGTCAACTAGAAAAGAATGTTTCTTGGATCTCATTATTTATTGCAATTGCTCCTATGCTTGGTTTCATGGGTACTGTAATTGGTATGATTGATGCATTCGATAAAATTCAAGCAGCAGGTGATATGAACCCATCATTAGTTGCAGGAGGTATTAAAGTAGCACTTTTAACAACTGTATTTGGTTTGATCGTGGCTATTATCCTTCAAGTTTTCTATAACTATATTATCGCTAAGATTGATAGTATTGTAAACAGCATGGAAGACGCTTCTATTACTTTAATCGATATGTTATTCGATTATAAAACAAAAAATAAAATCTAAACAAACCACAAGATGGCATTACATAAAATATTAAAAATTGTAGCATTGCTTTTAAGCGTTGCAGGAATTATTTTTCTTGCAATGATCATCGCAAAAGGTGATACTGCTATCGTTGAAACCGGCGAAGGAGTAGATGGCTTCATATATGTTGCCTATATAACGTTTGCTATTACAGTTGCGTTTGTTTTACTCTTTGTGTTAAAAGGAATTTTTGCAGGCAATCTTAAAAGCACACTTATGTCTGTAGGCGCCTTTTTACTAATAATTGCAATTTCGTATGTATTAGCAGATAGTAATCAGTTAACAGCTCAAGATGGCGGATTACTTTCCGAAAGCGCTTCAAAATGGGTTGGAACAGGATTATATGCTTTTTATATATTAGCAATAATCGCTGTGGGATCTATGGTTTTCGGCGGAATTAAAAAAGTGACTAAATAATATGGCAAGAAGAGCAACACCTGAAGTAAATGCAGGATCGATGGCAGACATCGCTTTCCTACTGCTAATCTTTTTTCTAGTAACTACTACTATTGAAAAAGACAGCGGTATTGCGAGACAGTTGCCTCCCATTGAAGAAATTGTTGACCCGCCTAAAATTAAAGAGAAAAACTTATTTATTGTTAACGTAAACCGTAACGACCAACTGTTAGTTGAAGAAAAACTAATGGAGTTAAAAGATTTACGCCAAGCAGCAATTACTTTTCTCGATAATGGAGGAGCCCCTTCTGGTAGCCCAGAATATTGCAACTATTGCAAAGGACCAAGAAGCCCTGAGTCTTCAGATAATCCCGAAAAAGCGGTAATATCTGTTCAAAATGACAGACTTACTTCTTATAAAATGTATATCGCTGTTCAAAATGAATTGGTTGCGGCATATAACTTTTTAAGAGATAGAGAATCACAAAGACTATACGGTTGGAAATTTACCGAAATGTCTAAAGATCTAGATGAAGGGAAGATAAAAGGCGAGGCTGCACAAGATGCTTTAAAGGAAAAATTGGAGACTATTCAAAAATTATTTCCAATGAAGTTATCTGAAGCCGAACCAAAAAAATCTGGACAATAATAAAATAACTATGTCAAAGTTTAGAAAGAAAAAAAGTAACGAGTTACCGCCGGTAAGTACAGCTTCTCTACCAGATATTGTCTTTATGTTATTATTCTTTTTTATGGTAGTAACAGTACTTAGAGACGATAACCTGCTTGTTCAGAATAAACTGCCAAAAGCAGATCAGGTTGAAAAACTGAAAAAAGACCGCTCGGTTTATATTTACGCCGGAAAACCTAGTGCTAGATACCAAGATAAATTTGGTACCGAAGCTAAAATTCAAATTGGCGATAAGTATACCGATATAACCAGTATTAAATTCGCATTAACCGAATTGCGCCAAAAACTACGTCCCGAACTTCAGGATAAAGTTATGGTTGCCCTAAAGGTAGATGAAGAGACCAACACTGGTAAGGTAACAGATATTAAACAGGAATTACGTGAATTAAATATGCTTAAAATTATTTACATTACTACACCAGGTAATGAATTAAATCAATAAATAATTCACTAAGTAATATTGAAACGTCTTGATTCGAACATTTCGAATTAAGACGTTTTTTTTTTGTTATTAATTTTCCTGAAAATACGCTTATCTTTGAAGGGTATGACTATTTTTAAAAACTTATTTCTTACTTGCAGTTTTCTCTTGCTTTCTGCCCAAATGATCGCACAGGATACTATAAGTCCGGTTGATTATGACAACACTTATAGAGAAGATCAATTTTATGTGGGAGTTACCTATAATTTACCTCTTGGGCTACCAGAAGGAGGTGAAGTTCGAGGCTTATCGGGCGGATTTCAATTTGGCTTTTTAAGAGATATGCCTATTAATCAACGACGAAATATTGCCATCGCCATTGGCGGTGGGCTGTCAATTGATCAATTTGGTCAAAATCTTTTTATTGGTGAAAACAACGATGAAACTACAATTTTTAGAATTTTAGATAGCGATGTTAATTATAGCCGAAATCGCTTTACAATGGCTGTTGTTGAAGCGCCAATTGAATTTAGATGGAGAACCTCTACCGCTTCAAGTTATAAGTTTTGGCGTATTTATACAGGTTTTAGAGTTGGTTACACCTATTGGTATAAAGCAACCTTTAAACAGCCTTCAAATAATGTTTCCCAATCTGATATTCCAGAATTTAATCCCTTAAGATTATCTGCTACACTAAGTTTAGGATATAATACTTTTAACTTTTTTGCATCCTACAGCCTTAGTCCACTATTTTCCGATGCTACAACTGAAAATGGCGAAAATTTCGATTTTAGGGCGTTAAAAGTAGGCTTGATGTTTTATATATTATAGCCAAATATTAAATAAAATTAACTGCGGAAGAGCACCCAAAAAGAAACCTATGGCCAACTCGGGGTAGGTGTGGGAACTACTATTTAATCGCGAAGAAGCAACCCATCCATTTACAAATAGAAATAGACTAATAGTTGCTAGTAAATTTATTTTAAAATGGGCGCTTAAGCCCACTACAAAAAGTAAAATTCCGGCAACGCCTATTTGGTGTAAACTTATTTTTAAGCCAAATAGCACCATTACTAATGCGCTAAACGTTGAAAATAACACTCCAACAAAAAAGTAATATAATTCGGGATCGTCATACGGGTTAAAAACCATTTTAATGATAAGCAGCAACAGAATACACTGTATCATCAATGGGAATTTACGCTCCTTTACATCTTTTAGGTGCAATGTGTTTATTATTCCAAGGCGTTTCAGTAGAAAAAAAACTACAATTGGAACACAAACGGTAATGATAAAAACAGCGAGTAGCTGTGCTTTAATTAACTCTGGCTCTAAATAACGCGGAGTTACAATTAAATAAAGAATGGTGCCTAGCAAAGGCATCAACAATGGATGGAAAATGTACGAAGCAATTGTTAGGAAAAGTCTCATTAAATTTCTTTTCGTAAGCGCGCCACAGGTAAATCTAATTGTTCGCGATATTTTGCAATGGTTCGGCGGGCAATAGGATAGCCTTTTTCCAATAAAATTTTGGCCAATTTATCGTCTGTTAAAGGTTTTCTTTTGTCCTCTTCGGCAATAGTTATTTCTAAAATCTTTTTAATTTCTCTCGTTGAAACATCTTCACCTTGATCATTTTTCATGGATTCACTAAAAAATTCTTTAATTAATTTAGTGCCATAAGGGGTATCTACGTATTTGCTATTCGCCACACGCGAAACAGTAGAAACATCCATGCCTATTTTATCTGCAATATCTTTTAAAATCATTGGTTTTAACTTGCGTTCATCGCCAGTTAAAAAGTATTCTTTTTGATGATGCATAATTGCATTCATGGTAACAAATAAGGTTTGTTGCCGTTGTTTAATAGCATCGATAAACCATTTTGCGGCATCGAGTTTCTGCTTAATAAACATGACGGCATCTTTTTGTGCTTTAGACTTATCTTTAGTTTCTTTATAGCCCTTAAGCATGTTTTTGTAATCGTGACTTACGTGAAGTTCGGGTGCATTGCGACCGTTTAAAGTTAAATCTAACTCGCCGTCAACTATTTTAATAGCAAAGTCGGGTACTACGTGTTCAATAATTCTATTATTTCCAGAATATGTGCCGCCTGGTTTTGGGTTTAGGCCTTCAATTTCGTGAATTGCTTCCCGAAGTTGATCTTCGGTAATTTCAAATTTTTGAATTAATTTTTTATAGTGCTTTTTGCTAAATTGATCGAAAGATTCGTCAATAATATCGGTTGCTAAAACTACCGCTGGCGTAGGTTCTTTACGCTCTAATTGAATTAACAAACACTCTTGTAAATTGCGAGCAGCTACTCCTGCCGGATCTAATTCTTGAACCGTTTTAAGTACTTTTTCAACCTTTTCTACAGTAGTGTACACATTTTGCGTAAATGCTAAATCGTCTACAATATCTTGCATATCGCGCCGTATATAGCCGCTTTCATCTACACTGCCAACCAAAAATTCTGCAATTTCTTTTTCTTCTTCGTTAAGGCGGTACGTGCTTAATTGTGTTAATAGGTATTGATTAAACGATGTGCCAGCAGCATAAGGTGTTTGTCGCTCGTCATCATCGGCACTGTAGTTATTTGCTGCGAGCTTATAACTGGGTACTTCATCATCGCTTAAATAATCGTCTACGTTTATTTCAGTTTCAATTATTTCATTGCCTTCGTCGTAGTTATCGTCAAATTCGTCGTTGCTAAAATCATCGTCAAATTCATCTCGCTCATCTTTTCCTCCTTCCAAGGCTGGATTTTCTTCCAATTCTTGCGAAATACGCTGCTCAAATGCTTGCGTAGGCAATTGAATCATCTTCATCAACTGTATTTGTTGAGGCGATAATTTTTGAGATAATTTAAAATTTAATTGTTGCTTTAACATAAGAATAAATACTACATTATAAAGTTAAAAAAAACCAGCTACTATTATAATTAAGTAGCCAGTTTTAATACAATCTTATGCTTTTTTTACTTTAAAATTCGGCGTTGCCAGGTGTACGCGGATAAGGAATTACATCGCGAATATTGCTCATGCCAGTTGTAAATTGAACTAAACGTTCAAAACCAAGTCCGAAACCACTGTGTACCGCTGTACCAAATTTACGAAGGTCTAAATACCAATAAAGCTCTTCGGTACTTATTTCCATATCGTCCATTTTTTGTTTTAGTACATCGTAGCGCTCTTCACGTTGCGAACCTCCAACAATTTCGCCTATTCCTGGGAAAAGAACATCCATAGCGCGCACGGTTTTACCGTCGTCGTTTAGGCGCATATAAAACGCTTTAATTTTTGCAGGATAATCAAATAGAATTACGGGCGATTTGAAGTGTTTTTCAACCAAAAATCGTTCGTGTTCACTTTGTAAATCGGCGCCCCATTCTTCAATTATATATTTAAACTTTTTCTTTCTATTAGGCTTAGAGCGCATTAAAATTTCAATAGCTTCGGTATAGCTAACGCGCTTAAAGTTGTTTTCTAAAATAAAATTAAGCTTTTCGCGAAGCTTCATTTCGCTACGTTCTGCTTGTGGTTTTGATTTTTCTTCTTCGAGCAGTCTGTTTTCAAGAAATTCTAAATCTTCGGCACAGTTGTCTAAGGCGTACTTTACAACGTATTTTATAAAATCCTCGGCCAAATCCATATTGGCATCTAGATCGTTAAAAGCAACTTCGGGTTCAATCATCCAAAATTCGGCTAAATGCCTACTGGTGTTAGAATTTTCGGCTCTAAATGTTGGTCCAAATGTATATACTTTCCCTAACGCCATGGCATAGGTTTCGGCTTCTAATTGGCCACTTACCGTAAGATTGGTTTCTTTTTCGAAGAAATCTTCTTTAAAATCTACATTGCCATTTTCATCCAGCGGCGGATTTTTGGGGTCTAAGGCAGAAACACGAAACATTTCGCCAGCACCTTCGGCATCACTACCTGTAATTATAGGTGAATGCATATAGTTAAAACCATTTTTTTGGAAATATTCGTGTACGGCAAATGCCAGTTTTGAACGGGTACGCATTACAGCGCCAAAGGTGTTGGTGCGCACGCGTAAATGTGCTTGCTCGCGCAATGTTTCGAGTGAATGACGCTTAGGTGAAAGTATTGTAAGTTTTACATCTTCGGGCTTCGCTTCGCCTAAAACGGTAAGCTTAGAAACTTGAATTTCTACATTTTGCCCTTGGCCTTGGCTTTCAACTAGTGCGCCTTTTACTTCAATTGCGGCACCAACGGTTACTTGTTTTAAAACCGAATCGTCAAAATTTTCAAAATCCACTACACATTGCAGTGTGTTAATGGTAGAGCCATCGCTTAAAGAAATAAATCGATTGCTTCTAAAAGAACGTACCCACCCGCGTACCATAACCTCGTGATGGGCTGGTTCACTTTTTAATAATTCAACTATAGTCTTGTACTGCATAGTATTAATTTAAGGGAGACAAATATACCTTTTAATAAAATTTCAAAAAAACAAATACCTTAAATTTAAGGGCAAGATGTATTTGCTTTAGGGTTAGATTTTACCTGCTATTTATAATTTTTCGGTTTCTTCTTCATTGCTTAAAATTTCAATAGCTGGCTTTTTCATAGTTTGCTTATTGGCAATGCTTCTTTCCAACGAGAGTAAAAGCGTTGGTAGCAACAATAGGTTTGAAAGCATAGCAAAAAGAAGCGTCATTGACACCAATGCACCTAAGGCTACCGTACCGCCAAAGCTAGAAATAGTAAATACCGAAAAGCCAAAGAAGAGAACAATGGAAGTATAAAACATACTTACAGCCGTTTCGCGCAATGCAGCGTAAACCGATTTTTTAATCTTCCAATTATTAGCTATTAATTCTTGTCTATATTTTGCAAGAAAGTGAATTGTATCATCAACAGATATTCCAAATGCAATACTAAAAACCAGTATTGTTGAAGGTTTAATAGGTACACCTAAAAAGCCCATTACGCCCGCCGTTATAATTAGCGGAAGCAAGTTGGGCACAAGCGAAATTAAAATCATTTTAAAACTTCGGAACATCCACGCCATAAAAAGTGCAATAAGGAAAATGGCGAGCGATAAGGACAAAATTAAGTTATTTACCAAATAATGTGTTCCTTTTTGAAAAACCAAAGCTTTCCCCGTTACCGAAACGTTATAGCGTTCTTCTGGGAATATTTTGGCAATTTCGGCATTTAAATCTTCTTCAATACGTTCAAACCTGTCTGGCTCGGTATCTTTCATAAAAGTTGTAATACGCGCAAATTGCCCCGTGCTATCTACGTAACTGGAAAGCATATTTGTATTGGTATTACTGCTTTTTGCGTGGCTAAGAATAAAGCTGCGCTCTTGGGCATTAGGTAGTTGGTAATACTCTGGGTTACCGTTATAATAAGCTTGTTTTGAATATTTAACCAACTCTACAGCCGAAAGGGGATTGGCAAACTCTGGAATTTCTTTTATGTGGTCTTGTAACCGGTCTATTCGCTTTAATGTAGCAAGGCTCATAACACCTTTTTTCTTTTTAGTATCCACCATTATTTCTAATGGCATAATACCTTCGTACTCTTTTTCAAAAAAGCGAATATCTTTAAAAAAAGCAGTGTTTTTAGGCATGTCTTCAATAAGACTGCCCGAAATTTTAATGGTATAAATACCAATAATGCTAGTACAAAGAAGTAGTACGGTTGTAATGTATATGGCAATACGGTGTTCTTTTACCATACGCTCAATCCAGTTTACAAAGCCATTTATCCACGTTTTATTTAAGTGTTTTAAATGCTTGTATTTTGGTACCGCCATATAGCTGTATACAATGGGTATAATTAGCAAACTGAGCAGAAAAATAGCAACGATATTTATTGAAGCTACAATACCAAATTCACTTAACAATTCACTCTTTACCAAGATAAAGGTAGCAAATCCAGATGCTGTAGTAAGGTTGGTCATTAGGGTTGCATTCCCTACTTTGGTAATAACACGTTGTAACGACTTAGCTTGATTGCCGTGTAGCTTAATTTCGTGCTGATATTTATTAATAAGAAATATACAGTTCGGAATTCCAATAACGATTATTAAAGGCGGAATTAATGCCGTAAGTACCGTAATTTCATACTGAAGCAAACCTAAAATCCCGAAAGACCACATTACCCCAATAATTACCGTAAACATTGAAATAAAAGTGGCGCGCCACGAACGGAAAAAGAAGAAAAATATAAGCGAAGTTACAAGTAAAGCAGCACCCAGAAATAATCCTATTTCGTCTATAATATTCTGCGAGTTAAGCGTGCGAATATAAGGCATACCCGAGGTGTGCACGGTAACGCCAGTTTCTTGCTCAAATTTATCAATTAACGGAACTAAGTCATTAATTACAAAATCTTTACGCGCAGGCGTATTTATGATGTCTTTTTTTAAATAAATAGCCGATCGAATGCTCTGTTTGTTTGGACTGTAAATTAGTCCGTTGTAAAAAGGAAGTCTATTAAAAAGCTCGTCTTTGTAGTTTGCAAGGTTTTTAGTTGTGTATATTGAATCCTTTATAAAGGGTACTAATGTAAAACCTGTGGTGTCTTTTTTCTTTTCAAGTTTTTGAAGATTTCCTACGGAAAGGGTAAATTCTACTTCGTCAAATTTTTCAAGGTTTTCAGAAAGTTGGTGCCACGCTTTAAACTTTTTGGGCGTAAAAATTGTGCTGTCTTTAACCCCGATAACGATTAAATTTCCTTCTTCGCCAAAATGTTTTAAAAACTGGTCGTATTCAAGATTTACGGGGTGGTCATCGGGCAGGAGATTGGCTTCGGTATAGGTAAAGCGCATGTTTTTCCACTGCATGGCCATCATTACGGTAATAGCCGCAATTACTATTAAAATCCAAGTGCGATTTCGTAAAATAAAACGAGCTACCCAACTCCAAAATCCGATGCTAAAAAGTTTGTTCAAAGCAATTTTTTAAAAAACTCCACAAAGGTAAGTATTTGCTATTAGGAGCAATTGTTTTTGCTGTGTATTTTTAGAAAACCGAATAATTAAAAAGAACAAATAGTGCTGATTGAAATAGTGAATTTTTGTAAGATTGATGCCCTATTGAATTTGAAGGTAAAAAGTGAATTTAAACGAAATATTATCCGAAAATTTTGGCAGGTTATAATAGCCGTAGCGATAAGCACCACTTAAACCAAAGCCGAAAAGGATTTTGTTAATTTCGAAGCCGGTTTCGTTATACAAGTTATCGAGGGTGTTAAACGGAATTCCAAAATGATTTTCTGTTTGGTCCATATTGCCCAAAGCGTGGCGTGTAATTAGCACTAATTCGGGTTTCCATTTTTCGGCAAAATTAAACCTGCGTAAGCTGTGCTTTATTTGTAATGTGGTTAATTTGTCTGAAAAAAATTCGCCAAAATACATGGTTTCAAAACTCTGTACGCCCGCCACCGAAAAGCGTTGTAAAATTTCATCTTTTGTAGGTTGATTGGGGTACGAATGAAATAAGTGGGTGAGCGGTAGATCGCCCAAAGCCAGCGAACCTTCTAAAAGTACGTTGGTAGAAGACAAATTGGTGCGTTTAATAAAATAGTCGAGCTTAAGGCCAAATTTTGTGTAGTTAAAATCGCTTTGCGCTATACCTTTAATACCTTGGGTTATTTGTGCACTTATCTTCGGAAATCCGTCAAAATACTCTTTTGTACCATCTTCGTTTGTAAAGAAATTTGTTTTAGGGCTAATCCTAACAGAAACAGTGGCTTCGGCTAATTTATAATTAGAAAGCGGGGTGCCCTTGTGAATAAAGTAATAGTTTTCAATATTATTTATTGTACTGTGTTCAATCCTAAATTCTCCCAGTAGTTTTGGAGAAAATTCACCTGCAATGTTGGCGTACCATTTTCGGTATTTATAAAACTGAGTAATATTTACTAATCGCGGTTCAAAGATTGAATAAACACGTGCATCGGTAAGATAATCGAACGTACCTATTTCTTTTATATCATCTGCATAAAATGCGCTTATCCAAGTTTTTTTTTCTTTGTTAATTCTAGCGCTAGCCCCAAGACTGTATTTTGAAGCGCGGTCTTTTAAGCCATAGGCAAAATACCCACCAAACTTATAATTTTCAAAAAGTTTATCGTTTGTTAAGCCGCCAATACCAAAACGAAATCCTTCGTAGTTATTGAGTTTTACTAAGGTTTTTAAATCTATATCAAAAAAACCTATTGGGAAGTACCCCGATGAAAGTGGATGTTCTTTTTTGTCTTCTACACTCGCAATAGAATCTTTGGGAGTTTGGATTGCTGGTTTTTGTGCAGCGGTAACAAATGTCACGAAAAAAATTAAAACAAGGATTTTTCGCATTGAGGGTGAGTTAATTTTTGGTGTTTTAAAGATAAAAAGAAAGCGGCATAGTAGCCGCTCTCTTTAAATATGTTTAACGAAACCGTATTTAGACGGTCATTATTTCTTTTTCTTTTTTGGCGTAAATCTCATCAATTTGTTTGATGTGATTATCGGTCATTTCTTGAATATCGCTTTCTAAATTCTTCTTCAAATCTTCTGAAATATCCAAGCCTTTTAAATCGTTATTCGCATTTTTTCGGTCATTACGAACCCCAATTTTGGCTTCTTCGGCAGCAGCTTTGGCTTGCTTTGCCAAATCTTTTCTTCGTTCTTCGGTAAGTGGTGGTACGTTTATAATCACGCTTTCGCCATTATTCATTGGGTTAAAACCAAGATTTGCAAGGTGAATACCGCGTTCAATTTCAGGAATTAAATTTTTTTCCCAAGGTTGTATGCTTATGGTCATACCATCTGGGGTACTTATATTGGCTACTTGGCTCAACGGGGTTGGGCTTCCGTAGTAATCTACCATTACGCTACCTACCATAGATGGGCTAGCTTTTCCGGCTCTAATATTAATTAATTGTTTTTCTAAATGTTTAATTGCGTTGCCCATGGCCTCACGCGTACCGTCAATAATAAAATCTATTTCGTCTTCCATAACATAAAATTTGAGCCCTAATTGTTGCTATTGCGTTTTTAAAATTATTTTTTTTCAAAGATAGTTTATAATATTTCGTTGTAAAATGCAATTACAAATTTACCTTGGTACCTACCTTTTCGCCAGAAACTACTTTTAATAAATTTCCGTTGGTATTCATATCGAAAACAATTATGGGTAATTTATTTTCTTGGCTTAGGGTAAATGCCGTTGTGTCCATTACTTTTAACCCTTTTTGTAATACATCTTCAAAACTTATAAAATCAAATTTTGTTGCCAGTTTATCTTTTTCGGGGTCGCTAGTGTAAATTCCATCAACACGCGTGCCTTTTAAAATTACATCGGCATTAATTTCAATGGCTCTTAAAACTGCTGCCGAATCTGTAGTAAAATAAGGGTTTCCGGTGCCTCCACCAAAAATAACTACGCGTCCTTTTTCTAAATGGCGAATTGCCTTACGGCGAATAAATGGCTCGGCTACTTCATTTATGTTTATGGCGCTTTGTAAGCGGGTAGGCACATCTTCATTTTCTAAGGCGCTTTGCAACGCAAGGCCGTTAATTACAGTAGCGAGCATCCCCATGTGGTCGCCTTGTACGCGATCCATCCCGCTGCTGGCACCTGCCAAACCTCTAAAAATATTTCCGCCACCAATTACAATGGCTACTTCAACACCTTTTTCGGTTATTTGTTTAATATCTTGTGCGTATTCCTTAAGGCGAACAGGGTCTATTCCGTATTGTTTTTCGCCCATTAAAGCTTCACCAGAAAGTTTTAATAAAATTCTTTTGTATTGCATAATGTGGGTTTGCTGGGGCAAAAATAAAGAAAATTATTGATGCGGTGGAAGGAATTGAAAAAAGTAGTTGTTAAGAGAAGGAGTAGTTCTAAATCTTTTTAATATAAAATATGTATGTAGGAAAAAACTACAATACTAAAGGGAAAACCTCTTAATAAAATAGGGAAAATCCTGTTTTACACCATAAATAATTAGCATAATTTTAACAAACACACTAATTTTGATCGACCAACGAATGAAAACACACGCCCATAAGTTAATAGCAACGGGCAATAATGTTTTGATAGACGATATTGCTTTTGAAGCCAATAAATACGGCACCGCGTATATTACCTTTAACTTTTTAACGGCACAACTTACCAGCAAACAGCACTACATCTATCAAGTAATTCAACGGGATAAAGCCACTAATAAAATTATAGGCGGTGAAACATTTGAAATAAACAAACAGCCCAGAGCAAGTTTTCTTGCAAATGCAGGATCTGATGAAACAATAAACAAAAACGAAAGCGTAACAATTACTGCCGACCCTATAAACGAAGCGGCAGTATATAACTGGTACGACCCAGATGGAAACTTGATCTACACAGGTACCGACCTTACCGTTTCCCCTGAAGTTACCATGACCTATAAGCTTGAGATTATTTCCGATGTGGACGGCTTTAAAGATTATGACGAGATTGAGGTTACGGTAAACCCATACCTCCTGCAATCGCTGGTGCCAAATCCAGGAGTCAATTCGGTAACCGTTACATATGACGCTGTGGATGCCACTTCAGCATACCTTATGGTTACAAGTACATCTAGCGGCACCTCAAACAATTATATTCTTGATATCACCGAATATCAGGCCACTTTGGATATTTCCGCTTATCCCACAGGGCTTTATTCCGTGGTACTCGCCTGTAATGGGTAGATCCAGCAATCAAAAACTTTGGCAAAACAATAATTTAAACTTCCACAGTATGAAATATTTATATTTTTTTTATTTATTGCTTGTCTGCTATACAAGCTTTTCCCAAGATCCACAATTGGCGGGTGTCGATTGGTATTTACAAGACCTTATTGTAATCGGCCAAAATTATCCTCCACCTTATAATGACGAAGTACAAAATGTTGAAGCTCGTTTTTACGCCATTTCAAATGGGGATAGCGTAAATGGATTTAGCACTTTTGTATGCACTAGTTTGAGTGGTTTAGTGGAATATAGTTCAAACAATCATGATTTTAATTTTTTGGAACCGTTGGAAGTAACCTTAATGGTTTGCAATTTGCAGGTCAATCAAGATTTTGAAGCAGTTTATTTTCCGTTTTTCGATGATGAGTCCGGAAATCTATATAATTATACAATAACAACAGATTCCAATGAAAATAAAACCTTGGTAGTAACATCAAATACTGGCGACCAAGCCATTTACGGAAATCAACCTTTGTCCAATCAAGATTTTTCCGTCCCGCAATTTTCAATCCCCCCCAACCCCGCCAAAAACGAACTCTTTATTACTGCCCAAAACACCACAGGAAACCTTAAAATCAAAATCTTCAACATAGAGGGCAAACTGTTAAACACCCAAAACATAAATCTTCAAGCCCAATCAACCATAGCTATTTCTCAACTTTTGAGTGGCCTCTATTTTCTAAATATTGAAGATGATAGCGGAAATACAATTATTAAAAAGTTTGTAAAAGAATAGCTGAGTTCTCGACTGCGCTCGAACGGATATAAATAAAAAAAGAGGCTGAAATAAATCAGCCTCTTTTCCATTTTTAAGATATGCCTAAAAGCTTAAGCCAAAGAAACTCTCTTAAAGCCTACAACTTCAACATCACCAAACGTTTTTACGTATTCGGCAACGCTTTTCTTCTCGTCTTTAATAAAGTTTTGGTCAAGAAGTGCTTGCTCGTGGTCTAAAGTAGTGTTGTCTTTTACAAAACGCTCTAATTTACCAGGTAGAATACGATCCCAGATTTGCTCTGGTTTACCTTCCGCTTTTAATTCAGCTTTTGCGTCTTCTTCTGCTTGTGTTAAAACTTCGGGAGTTAATTGTGCTCTCGAGATGTATTTAGGTACGTTTTTTTGTGGTTTTCCTAAACGTCCTAATTCAATATTGTCTTTTTCAATTGCAGCAATACGCGCTTCAGTTTCAGAAGCTACAAATTCTGGGTCAAAATCTTTGTAAGATAAAGTTGAAGCGCCCATAGAAGCTACTTGCATAGAAACGTCTTTTGCTAACTCTTCGGCGTTGTCAACTTTCTTTGAAAGGCCAGTTAAAGCAGCAATTTTATTTACGTGTACATACGAGCCCACAAATGGAGCTTCTAAAATTTCGTATCCACCTATTTCAATTTTTTCGCCAATTACTCCAGTTTGTTCTGTTAGTTTTTCAGCAATGGTAATACCTTCATATTCGGCAGCTAAAAATTCGTCCTTAGAAGAAGTATTTAAAGCAATTTGAGCCATTTTGTTTGCCATTTCAACAAAAGAGTCGTTTTTAGCAACAAAGTCTGTTTCGCAGTTTAATGAAATAGCCACACCTTTAGTGTTATCGCTATTTACTACTGCAGCAGCAACCCCTTCGCTCGAGTCGCGATCTGCTCTTTTTTCAGCAATTTTTTGTCCTTTTTTTCTAAGGATTGCAACTGCTTCTTCCATATTACCGTCTGCTTCTACCAATGCCTTTTTACAGTCCATCATTCCGGCTCCGGTTGATTGTCTTAATTTATTTACTTCAGCGGCTGTGATTTTTGCCATGATTTTAAAATTTTTAGGTTTAATATAAAAAGTCGTTTAATTTATTTCAATAACGAAAAGAACCAAACGACTTTAAAATTTTTAAAATATTGTTTTTACTCTTCTTCTTTTAAAACTTCTTTTTTCGATTTCTGACGCACAGGCTGCTTTGCTTCTTTCATAGCTTTTACGTCTTCTTCGTCTGTTGAAGGAACCTCAGCCTCAACTTTAGCTGTTTTTACTACGGCTTCTTTTTTAGGAGCTTTCGCTTTTTTTGCCATTCCTTCTTCGTCTGATTGGTTGTCTTTACCTGCTTTTCTTTCGGCAAGACCTTCAATAACAGCATCAGATACAAAGCTCATAATACTTTCAATAGATTTTGAAGCATCATCGTTTGATGGGATTACATAATCAATAACACGAGGGTCACTGTTAGTATCAACCATTGCAAAAATTGGGATGTTCAATTTTAAAGCTTCGGCAACTGCAATATGCTCGCGAGTAGTATCTACAACAAACAGTGCTGCAGGAAGGCGGCTCATATCTGAAATTGAACCTAAGTTTTTCTCTAATTTAGCACGAAGACGATCTACTGCTAAGCGCTCTTTTTTAGAAAGGGTATTAAAAGTACCGTCTTGCTTCATTCTATCGATAGAAGCCATTTTTTTAACAGCTTTACGAATAGTAACAAAGTTAGTTAACATACCACCTGGCCATCTCTCTGTGATGTAAGGCATATTAGCTGCTTTTGCTTTTTCGGCAACAATGTCTTTTGCTTGTTTTTTGGTAGCTACAAAAAGAATTTTGCGACCACTAGCTGCAATTTTTTTAAGAGCTTCACTAGCTTCTTCAATTTTTGCAGCGGTTTTGTATAAATTAATAATGTGGATACCGTTGCGCTCCATATAGATATACGGCGCCATGTTCGGGTTCCATTTGCGGGTAAGGTGTCCAAAGTGTACACCAGCTTCAAGTAAGTCTTTAACTTCTGCTTTTTTTGCCATTTTTGTTTTAGTTTACGTTCTGTGAAAGGATAGCAACCGCTCCGCCACGGCGGATTTTGGTTTAGATGCTAAACTAACTCCGCCTAGGCGGATAACAGCTTTTTAATAATTAATAATGATTATGAACTTTTCAACTTTAATTGGGCATCCCGCACGGGATACCCAATTGAGTTGATTATTGTTGTTACCAACGTACGCAAGATGTAAAAAATACTGCGTGTAGTTGATGTATTAACGCTTCGAGAATTGGAATTTCTTACGAGCTTTCTTCTGACCGAATTTCTTACGTTCAACCATTCTTGGATCTCTTGTAAGTAATCCTTCTGGTTTTAAGATGCCGCGGTTTTCGTCGTTTAGCTCACACATTGCACGCGAAATAGCAAGACGAATAGCTTCTGCTTGTCCTGTAATTCCACCGCCAAATACATTTACACTAATGTCAAAAGTATCTTCGTTATTTGTAAGTGCTAAAGGTTGTTTTACTTTGTACTGAAGGGTACCTGTTGTAAAATATTTATCCAACTCACGCTTGTTGATAGTAATGTTTCCTTTTCCTTCTTTAAGGTACACACGTGCAACAGCGGTTTTTCTTCTGCCTATTTTGTGAATTGTTTCCATTACTTGTTGTCGTTAAGATTAATAGCTTTAGGTTTTTGTGCTTCTTGACCGTGGTTTGCATCTGCATAAACTTTTAAGTTTCTGAAGATTTCCGCGCCCAATTTATTTTTAGGAAGCATTCCTTTTACAGCTTTTTCAACAAGCCTTGTTGGGTCCTTTTTGTACATCTCTTGCGCAGAAAGACTGCGTTGTCCTCCAGGATATCCTGTGTGGCGAATGTAGGTCTTGTCGGCCCATTTGTTACCAGTAAGGTTTATGTTACTAGCATTAATAATAATTACGTTGTCACCGCAATCTACGTGTGGGGTGAAACTTGGTTTGTGCTTACCGCGAAGTAATTTAGCAACTTCGCTTGCAAGACGACCCAATGTTTGCCCGTCCGCATCTACTAGCAACCATTCTTTTGTAACGGTGCTCTTGTTAGCAGATACTGTTTTGTAACTTAATGTATCCATTAGTTTTTTGTCAATCGTTAATAAATCATTGTTTTCTCATCTTATAACAAAATGTATTTTGTCTAAGAGGGGTGCAAATGTAATGTTATTTATTTGAAAAACAATGGGTGGCAATTAAATTTTCTTTCGAAATTATACTCAAGACCGCTTTGCTAAAAGTCAAAATACAAATGACAATTAAAAAAATGAATTATGAATACAGAATTATGAGTTCAGCACTACAAAATGACGAGTCCATTTCAATTTTAATTTGCCTTTTATTCTAACGTTAATATTAAATCGTCCTTCATAACCATAGTGCCTGGTTTTAAGGCAATAGATTTTACTTTCCCAGCTTTATTTGCAGTAATAGTGCTTTCCATCTTCATGGCTTCAATAATAAATAGGTGGTCGTTTTTCTTTATTTCTTGCCCTTTTTTAACCAGTATTTTATATAAATTTCCCTGTAAAGGTGCTCCGTACTGGTTTGAATCGCTTGGGTCAATTTTTTCGTGTACTTCCTTTTCTACCTTAATTGATTTGTCTTTTATTTCAACAAATCTATTTTCACCGTTTACTGAAAAGAATACAATACGCACCCCTTCATCATTTGGAATACCTACCGATAATAATTTTACTATTATCGATTTTCCTGGTTCCAATTCTATAATAGCCTCTTCTTGAAGTTTCATTCCAAAGAAGAAATTTTCGGTAGGGAGGATGGCTACGTTTCCATATAGTTTATACTTTTCGTGTGCAGCTTCAAAAACTCGAGGGTACAAGCTGTACGACAGAAAATCTTCAAACTCAATGGGTCGTGTAAACCCTTGTTGAAACTTTTTTCTGAAAACTTTAAATTCCGAATCAAAATCTATGGGCTCCAAATGTGCATTGGGCCTATCGGTATATGCTTTGTTGTTTTTAAGAATTACTTTTTGAAGCTCTTTTGGGAAACCGCCTAAAGGTTGCCCTAAATCGCCTTTAAAGAAATTAATTACCGATTCGGGAAACGAAATTTCGTCGCCGCGCTCTAAAACCTCTGCTGGAGTAAGATTGTTGGTAACCATAAATATAGCCATATCGCCAACCACTTTTGAACTTGGTGTAACTTTTACCAAATTTCCAAACATTTCGTTTACCTGTGCATACATTTTTTTCACCTCGTTAAAACGGTCGCCTAAACCAAGCGCTTCAGATTGCGGACGTAAATTTGAATATTGACCCCCCGGAATTTCGTGCTGGTAAACTTCGGCGGTTCCTGCTTTTAATCCAGATTCAAAAGGATAGTACTTTTCCCGCACATCTTCCCAATAGTTTGAAAATTCATTTAATTTATTGATATCGAAGCTATTTTCGCGTGGTTGGTTTCGCATCATTTCAACAATTGAATTGAAATTAGGTTGCGAAGTAAGCCCCGAAAGCCCTCCCAGAGCTACATCCACCACATCTACACCTGCTTCAACTGCTTTTAAATAGGTTGCAGATTGAATAGATGAAGTATCATGTGTATGTAAATGCAAGGGTATTTTTACGGTATCTTTTAAAGCAGAAACCAATTCGGTAGCAGCATACGGCTTTAATAGTCCTGCCATATCTTTAATGGCTATCATATGCGCACCTGCATTTTCTAGATCTTTGGCGAGTTGTGTATAGTATTTTAAGGTGTATTTAGTTTCATTTGGGTCCAAAATATCGCCGGTGTAACTAATGGCAGCTTGTGCAATACCGCCGGTGTTTTTGCGAACGTAATTGATAGAAGGCTCCATGGCTTTCACCCAGTTTAAAGAATCGAATATTCTATATATATCAATGCCGTTTTCCCAAGAGGTTTCAATAAATTTTTCAATTAAATTATCTGGGTATGCTTTGTATCCTACGCCATTTGATCCTCGAAGAAGCATTTGAAAGAGTATGTTGGGCATTAATTTGCGAAGCTCGCGTAATCGTGTCCATGGACTTTCATTTAAAAATCGAAGGCAAACATCAAAAGTAGCGCCGCCCCACATTTCCATGCTAAAAGTGTTGGGGTGGTTTTTTGCAAAACTTTCGGCAACTTGCAACATGTCGTAGCTGCGCATACGTGTTGCTAATAATGATTGATGCGCATCGCGCAAAGTGGTGTCTGTGTAGTGAATTTTATTGTCTTCCTTTAACCAGTTGCAAAATTTTTCTGGACCAAGTTCGGTGAGTAAGTCTTTTGTGCCTTTCGGAAAATCTGCTTTTGTGTCGAACTTCGGAATTTTAGGAGTTCTAAAAACTTTGCTTTTATCTACAACTTTTACGTCGGGGTTGCCGTTTACAATTACTTCACCTAAATAATTTACAATTTTTGATGTTCTATCCTGCGGCAATTTTATGTCGAATAGCGATGGAGTATTGGCAATAAAATTAACCGTGGCTTTTCCATCTTTAAAAGTGTCGTGATGAATTACATTTTGCAGAAAGTGAATATTGGTTTTTACTCCGCGAATTCTAAATTCTCTAAGTGCTCGCGACATTTTACGCACTGCACCATCTAAAGTTCGGCCGTGAGCCGAAACTTTTACAAGCATCGAGTCAAAAAATGGACTCACACTATACGATTGGTAAATGCTCCCCGCATCTAACCGTATGCCCATTCCGGCAGCGCTGCGGTAGGTTGTTATGGTTCCGTAATCTGGCGTAAAATTGTTTTCGGGATCTTCGGTTGTGAGTCGGCATTGCATTGCAAATCCATAGGTTGCAAGTAATTCTTGATCGTAAATTTTTATTTGCTTATCTGATAGTTTATAACCACCAGCAACAAAAATTTGAGTTTTAATAAGGTCAATTCCGGTTACCATTTCGGTAACAGTGTGCTCTACTTGAATACGCGGATTAACTTCAATAAAAAATACATTGTCATTTTTATCTACTAAAAACTCTACCGTTCCAACGTTGTTATAATTAACTTCTTCTGCAATTTTTAAGGCATAAGTGTATAATGATTTCTTTACTTTTTCTGAAACATTATACGAAGGAGCAACTTCTATTACTTTTTGATGCCGGCGCTGTACCGAGCAATCGCGTTCAAATAAATGCCTTATAGTACCGTGATTATCGGCTACAATTTGAACCTCGAGATGTTTTGGGTCTTCCACATATTTTTCGAGAAACATCGTGTCGTCCCCAAAGGCGTTTAGCGATTCATTTTGAGCCGATTCAAAATTATTTTTTAAATCGTCATCATTTCTAATTATTCGCATACCGCGACCGCCGCCGCCCGATGCCGCTTTTAACATAACTGGGTAACCTATGTTTGCAGCTTCAGAAAGGGCAATTTTAACCGAAGTAAGTTCTTTTGTGTTACTTTTTATGGTAGGGACTTCGCACTTTTCGGCAATTTTTTTTGCTGTTATTTTATCGCCCAAGGCATCCATAACCTTAGGGTCTGGACCAATAAAAATAATACCGTTGTTAGCGCAGTTTCGTGCAAAATCGGAGTTTTCAGATAAAAATCCGTACCCGGGATGAATGGCGTCTACATTTTTAGATTTGGCTAAGGCAATAATAGCATCGCCATCTAAATATGGTTTTAGTGGCTCGTCGTTTTCGCCTATTTGGTAAGATTCGTCTGCCTTGTATCGGTGTTGCGAATAGCGGTCTTCATAGGTGTAAATGGCAACCGTTTGTAAGTTTATTTCGGCACAAGCTCGTAACACACGTATTGCAATTTCGCCTCGGTTTGCAACTAATACTTTTTTAATTTTCATGGCAGCGTATATTTAATATTTTGGTTAAAGATAAAAATTGCAAAAGGAGCTTTGAAAATATTCTGTTTTATTTCACACATTTTTTTTAAAACTCACTTTAAAATTGCTTCTTTTTTTTAAGTAAATTTTCGTACTACTTTAAAATGTACGGGTTTTCACTTTTGTAATTTCTTACAACAAAATCTAGTGCGCTTTGTAAAACTTCGCCCATATTTTTGGCTTTTTTAAACTTTACATCGTTTGTAAGTTCAAACAAATCGGTTTGTAATTGATTAACTTTTTGGGGAGAAGAAATGGTATCGTTTTTCATACAATTCATTAATCCTTTTAATCGCTTTTTTTCGTTCCAAGCTCTTTTTGCTAAGAGCGATCGTTCCTCATTTACATATTGATCAATCGAAGTTTGCTGTAATAATTTGGCAGTCATTGCTATCAACTTATTATTTTCTTTTAAAAATTGGGGTTTATAAACTTTGCTATTGCCTTCATAACTTTGCTGGTCAAAATCGATGGCGCGAATACGGTATTGAATTCGGTCAAAATCGTGAGTTAAAACCATAACATAATTGTAAGAGCGCATATCGCCCAAAAGCCGTACAAAGCACCGTTCGTTAAATTTTACAAATTCTTTTGCAATTTCCATTTTGTCGCGATGCGAACAATTGTCTAAGTGATTGTCTATAAAATCGTCCCCCGGAATACCCGAAATATGTTCTTCAATTAAGGTGTTTTTTCGCACCAAAAAGTTAATGTGGTTTGGTGAAAGTAAGTCTTCCAATTCCAATCCATAAATTCGGGAGGCATCGGCTTTTTTAATATATAAATAAAGGTAGTTGTCGTTTAAAATATTCCGGACCTTTATTCTAAAAGGTTTAGAATTTCCGAAGGTGCAAAAGTCAATACTGTCAATATTTAAATACGGAAAAATTACATCGCTACCATCTGAATGTAAAATGGAATATACTTTTTTAAGGCTTTGGTTAATTTCTTCGGTTTCAAATTCGGAATAATAAACGCTTACCCACAGGGTGTCTTTTCCGTTTTTGTCATAAATAGTCACCGAGCCTTGAAAACGCAACAAATCGTCGTAATAAATAGGAATTTTAATGGTGCGACCGTGGCGAGTTAAGTATTTTAAAAGCGCATCCGAAACAGGATAAGCGGGTTTCTTTTTTGAAATAAGTTTGTTTCGTTCCATCGCTGCAATTTTTTGTTTTAAAGATATGGATTTCAAAAAAGATGAAAGAATATGTGGTTGTAAGATCAAAGATTTTACCTTTAAACAACTTAATTTATTTGCCTACAATTGTTATTTGCCAAAAATTACAATCAAGTTATTTATTTCTGTTATGTTTGCGCCCATAAAAAAACTCAAACAATGAAAAAACTATTTGGATTACTAGTATTAGCAATTACTTTAACAGCTTGCTCTAGCGACGACGATGGCGGTAGTAACACCACCTCTATTGAAGGAACTTGGAAAATGACAGCTTTTAACACCGAAACTGCTCACGATTTAAACAATGATGGTACGGCCTCTACCAGCGTTATGGACGAAACCAATTGTTACCAAAACGAAATTATTGTTTTTAACGCAAATGGCACCGGAGCTGCAACCAGTAACAGCTATGCCGATATTGAGCTTACTTTGGTTACTGGTACTACAGATGAGTACGAGTATACTGTAACTTGTGTTTCTGAAACTGAAACTACTCCATTTACGTACACTCAAAATGGTAATGAAATAACTTTATCTATGGCTGGTTTTAGCCAAACAGCAACTTTGTCTGGAAACACCTTAACTTACGTTTTTGAAGAAGGATTTTTTGTTGAAGTAGATGACAATGGTAATACAGTAACCGTAACTGAAGATATTACATTTGTATTTACAAAGCAGTAATTAAAAATTTTTACAATTTTAAAAAGCCGAAAGTTTACTTTCGGCTTTTTTATTGTTTTAATGTGCTTCTAGCCAGTTGGCGCCTATACCCAAATCAACATCTAGCGGAACGCTAAGTTTATAGGCGTTTTCCATTTCGTGTTTTACCATTGCTTTTAGTTTTTCTAGCTCGGGCTTGTAGGCATCGAAGACCAATTCATCATGCACCTGAAGTAGCATTTTGCTTTTGTAGTTTTCTTTTTCTAGCTTATTGTAAATATTAATCATCGCTATTTTAATAATATCGGCGGCACTCCCTTGTATGGGGGCGTTTACAGCATTTCTTTCGGCTGCGCCACGCACAACAGCGTTGCTACCATTTATATCTTTTAAATAACGTCTTCTACCCAAAACAGTTTGTACATAACCGTTTTCGCGAGCAAAATTTATTTGTTCGCTTATGTAATTACGCAATTTTGGGTAGGTGCTATAATACGTGTCAATTAAGTCTTTTGCCTCGCTGCGAGAAAGATCGGTTTGGTTGCTAAGTCCAAAGGCAGAAACGCCATAAATAATTCCAAAATTTACGGTTTTGGCATTGCTTCTTTGTTCACGCGAAACTTCGTTTAAAGGAATATTAAAAATTTTGGCGGCAGTGGAAGCGTGAATATCTTCGCCCTTTTTAAAAGCCTCAATCATATTGTCTTCTTCGCTTAAAGCTGCTATAATTCGCAATTCTATTTGGCTGTAATCGGCGGCCATCATTACGTAATCTTCGCTACGCGGAACAAACGCTTTTCTAACTTGCCGACCGCGCTCGGTCCTTATAGGTATGTTTTGTAGGTTTGGGTTATTACTGCTCAATCGTCCTGTTGCGGCAACGGTTTGCATATAGTCTGTGTGTACGCGTCCCGTTGTTTCTTCAACCTGTTTTGGTAGCGCGTCAACATATGTGCTTTTTAGTTTTGTCAATCCGCGATATTCTAGTACGTCGCGAATAATTTTATGGTCTTTTGCTAAATATGAAAGTACATCTTCGGCGGTAGAATATTGGCCGGTTTTTGTTTTTTTCGGTTTGTCGATGAGTTTCATTTTTCCGAAGAGAATTTCGCCCAACTGTTTTGGTGAAGCAATGTTGAATTTTTCACCTGCCTCGTCGAAAATATTATTTTCCAGTTGAAGAATATCTTTGTCTAATTGGTCTGAAAGATTTTTTAAAAATTGATGGTCTAAATTTATTCCTTCCAATTCCATGGCGGCCAACACCCGAAGCAGTGGCACTTCTATTTCGTCAAAAAGTTTTTGGGTATTGGCTTCACCCAATTCTTTTTCAAAATGTTCTTTTAACTGAAATGTTATATCGGCATCTTCGACAGCATATTCGGTTTGTTTTTCAATTTCAACATCGCGCATGCTAAGTTGGTTTTTGCCTTTTTTGCCAATTAAATCGGTTATTGAAACGGGGGTATAGTTAAGGTAGGTTTCACTTAAAACATCCATGTTATGGCGCATATCGGGGTTAATTAGATAGTGCGCGAGCATGGTGTCAAACAATTTTCCTTTTACCGAAATATTGTATTTCGCTAAAACTTTAATGTCGTATTTTAAATTCTGACCAATTTTTTCAATCGATTCGTCTTCAAAAAACGGTCGTAATTCTTCCAACAACTGTTGTGCTTTTTCGCGTTCTGCAGGAAAAGGAACGTAAAATCCTTTTCCTTTTTCCCAAGAAAATGCAATGCCAACCAATTCGGCATCCAATGGGTTTAAGCCTGTAGTTTCGGTATCAAAACAAACACTTTTTTGTTTTAATAAATTTTGAAGGAACAGTTTTGTCCCCATCCCAGCTTGCACAGTTTGGTAAAAATGTTCGGTGTTTTCAATAGTTGCACGCGAATTATAGTCTTTAATTTCTTGGGTGCTATTGCCGCCTCCAAACAGTGAGAATTGACCGCTACCTGCAGTCGATGTATTTTTAGCACTCTCAGAATTTGAAATTTGGGTAACCTTTTGGGAAGCGCCTTCTTCAGAAAATAGTTTTAAAAATTGATCTTTGAGCCTTCTAAACTCGAGCTCTTCAAATATTTGTTGCACTTTTTCGCCGTCGGGCATAGAGAGTTCGTAATCCTTTTCATTAAAAGTTACATCGCAATTTGTTTTTATGGTTGCCAATTGTTTTGAAAGCAGGCCGAGTTCGGCATTTACCTCAACCTTTTCTTTCATTTTTCCTTTAAGCTGGTCTGTATTTGCCAGTAAATTTTCCATAGAATCGAATTGAGCAATAAACTTTTTAGCAGTTTTATCGCCCACTCCCGGCAAGCCCGGAATGTTATCGCTGGCATCCCCCATCATTCCTAAATAATCAATTACTTGTTCGGGGCGTTCTACCCCAAAGCGTTTTTTTACTTCGGGGATTCCCCAAATTTCTATAGCGTTACCCATTCGTGCGGGACGGTACATAAAAATATTTTCGGTAACCAGCTGTGCAAAATCTTTATCGGGGGTTACCATAAAAACTTGGTATCCTTGCTTTTCGGCTTGCTGAGCCAAGGTGCCAATAATATCATCTGCCTCTAAGCCCGAAAGTTCAATACACGGGATGTGCATCGCTTTAATAATTTCCTGAATAATGGGAACCGATTGTTTAATAACATCGGGGGTGGCATCGCGATTGGCTTTGTAATCGGCAAATAATTCGGTGCGCTCGGCGCTACCGTCTTTATCAAAACACACTGCGAGATGATCGGGTCTTTCACGACGAATAACATCAAAAAGTGAATTTAAAAATCCTAAAATAGCCGAAGTATCTTGGCCTTTGCTATTAATTGTTGGGTTTTTTATAAGCGCATAATAGCCGCGAAAAATTAAGGCGTAAGCGTCGAGAAGAAAAAGTCTTTTTTGGGTTGCCATAGTGTTGTTAAAATCTAAATGTCTCCTCAATCGCAGGTTGGAAACTGTTTTAAGGTTGAAAAATCCGACAATAGTGCTCGACTGCGCTCGAACGGAGATTCATCTTGTTTTCAAAAGTAAAAATAACACTTTACAATTGCCGGGTTTTGCATAAAAAAGAAATACAATTTATATGCCTACAACGCGGATAGCTTTTCTATTTATACTTTTTACAACCGTTAAATAAAAGTGAAGATATTAGTCGTTTTTTTTAAAACCCATTACCTTTAAAATTATACGTTTTTGCACAGCAAAAAATCTTTTGATTTAAAAAAGATATTTTGTTTTATTTTAAGTATTTCATTTTAAAAAGAATAAAATCTTTAAGTAAAAATTGCAAAATATCTTGTAATAGTGCGGAAATGTTATATTTGTAATACAATTGTTCAACTAACACAAATAGACAAATGTCAAAATTTGGAGAATTAATTGAAACGCGAATCCCGGTGCTTTTAGATTTTTATGCCGATTGGGATGAGCCTAGTAAAGAAATGCACCCAGTTTTACGGGATGTAGCAGCAGCCTTGGGCGATAAAGCGCGTGTTATTAAAATTGATGTAGATAAAAATAAAGAACTCGCCGAAGCTTTGCGTGTAAAGGGTTTGCCTACATTAATGATTTATAAAAATGGCGAAATGAAATGGCGCCAAAGCGGTGAGCAAGATGCCAATACACTTATTGGGTTGGTAAACGAATATATTTAGGCTACAATTTATCCTGCGTAATTGGCATACACTGCCAACCTTTTTCTATAATATGTTCCAACACTTTGGGTAAAACATAGCGAAGATTCTTTTCGGCTTTTAAACTGTCGTGAAAAACGATAACACTCCCCGGTTTTATATTTTTTAAAACGTTTTGCAAGCATTTTTCTGTTGAAATATTAGTGTCATAATCGTAACTAATAATATTCCACATTACTATTTTGTATCCCCTTTTTTGAAGGGCATTTGCTTGCTTGGAAGTAATTTTGCCGTACGGCGGACGAAATAACTTGGGTGAAATATTCAGATTTTCTTTTGCTGAAGTATGCATTTGTTGGGTGCATTTTTCAACATTATTTAAATAGGCTTCTCGATTTGTTTTCCAGCCGTTTAAGTGATTAAATGTATGGTTGCCAACTGTGTGATTTTCGGCAATAATATTGTTAAAAATTTCAGGGTGTTTTTGAATGTTATCGCCTATACAAAAGAAGGTTGCTTTGGCATTATACTCCTTTAAAACCTTTAAAACCCACGGTGTAACTTTGGGGATAGGGCCGTCATCGAAGGTTAAATAAACAGACGCTTTATTTGATGAAAATGCCCAAATTCTTTCAGGAAATAATCGCTGAATAAACTTGGGCATTTTTACAAAACGTATAGTCACTTTAAATTAATTAACGGGGGTGGTTGCGTTAACTTGATCAATAGGTGTTCGCTCCATTTGGTTTAAAAGGTTTGAATCGATTGGAATTTCAATGGAGGTGTCGCTTTTAATGTCTCTATCTATGTCTATACCTTCGTCTGGCGAATAAAAGTGACGGAACATTTTTAGATATTCGTTAAACTTGTCTACTTCGGGACGGCCGTATGCTTCGTCGTCGTATAAAATTACCAAGTGTACTAAGCCTCTGTAACGTTCGGCGTCGCTAATAATATCTTGTGCCAAGGCGCGCTGTTTATTAAATTTTAGACTGTTGTAATACACAAGGTTTTCTTGATACTTTTTAGAAACTTGTTCGTAAACTTGTCGCGCTTTTTCGGTTTTTCCTAATTCGTAATATCCAAGCACATACGGTTCTAGTAGCGAGTAGAATTCATAATGCTCGATTGGCATTTTTTCCATCGCGAGGTCTAATACTTTATCTGCTTTTTCTAGTTTACCTTCTGTGATAAGTGCATCGGCAAGTCTTGCAAGATTGCTACGGTAGGTAATACCATTTCTACGTGTTTCTACGTCGTGATAAATGTCTGGGCTACCGCTGTTACCCCAATCGTACGACATTACAATATTGTACATCTTGTCTGTATCGATTCTACCCATGTCAAAAGGATTTCGTTTATCGAGTGGTGTTTTAATTGGCACCAATTTATAGACCACACCTTCTAATTGAAGATAGTCTTTCATCCACAGATAATCGTCATCGCCAAAACTTCCGCCACTAAAATAAATAGGGCGTTCCCAGTTATTATTTGCAATAATATCGAGCATCATCATTCTATTTTTATAGATAATATCGCCTTTTAAATTAATGTCTATATAGGGTACAATTTTATCGGTATCTTTTGGGTCAACAATACCATTTTTTAAAACAGCTTCTTTATCTACTGGTATGCGAATAACTTTTGATGGAAACGTATTTACACGTTGACCGCTTGGAAGTTCCATTTGCGTAGCTGGGCTATCGCTTGCAACAAAATTCATCCAAGTTTTAATATCGATTGTATCTTGTTTGGTTTTTTGGTGAATTAAAAAATCTCTCGTTCCAAACAGGTATTTATCATGGGTTAACTGCGACGGAATGGGGTCGCTTGTAAAAGCTTTTTTCTTCATATCGTCGATATACCAATCTGTTTGAAATAAGCTTGTGTTTATAATACGTACATCTTGCCTATAACCCTCAATATTTTGTGCGTACCACAAGGCAAATGTATCGTTATCGCCAATTGTAAAAAGGATGGCATTTTCATCGCAAGAATCGAGATACATTTTACCCATAGCTTGAGCTGTGTATCGGTCGCTTCGGTCGTGGTCGTCCCAATTTTGGGTTGCAAGTAATACGGGGGCAGCCAGTGTAGAAATACCAAGTACAACAGGAAGTGCAACCTTTGGTTTTAAATATTCTTTAGCGAGATCGAACAAGGCGTAAACGCCGTATCCAATCCACATTGCAAAAACATAAAAACTTCCCACAAGGGCGTAGTCGCGCTCTCTTGGTTCAAAAGGTCTTTCATTTAAATATACTTTTAAAGCCAAGCCAGTGAATAAGAAAAATACTAAGAGCACCCAAAAGCTTTTTTGGTCGTTTTTAAAGTGAAATACAAGACCAATAATTCCCAAAATTAACGGTAAAAAGTAGTAGGTATTACGGGCTTTATTTTCTTTCATGTCGGTAGTAAGTTGATCTTGATTGCCAAGGCGTAATTCATCAATAAACTTAATACCACTAATCCAATTGCCGTGCAGATCTGTGTATTGGCCTTGTATATCGTCTTGTCTACCGGTAAAATTCCACATAAAATATCGCCAATACATGTACCCAAATTGAAACTCGAACATAAATTTCATGTTTTCAAAAAAGGAGGGTTTTTGAATATCGAGATATTGACCAAAGTTTGTAAGAAACCTGTCGTATTCTGCGGTATCTACTAGTCCTTGCTTGTATGCGAGTTTAAATTTATTTACCTCGTCTACTAATCGAGGTTCGTTTAAAAATTCGCTTTTAACTGAAAAATCTAATCCGCCAAGAAATTCTAAATAATTAGTGCTGTGTTGTGTACTCCACATTCGGGGTAAAAATCCTTTTTGAGAATCGTCTGTATTTTGTAAGGCGTTTTTATAGTTGTTTACTATTTTATACTTACCCAATTCTTCGTCTTTTTCATATTTTGGGTCGTCGTCTTTATAAGGATTGTCTTCATCTAAACCTACATAAGTTTCGGTAAATAAAGGCCCGTAAAAAAGGTGTGTTTCTGGATATTGCTCGCGGTTGTAATAGGCTAAAAGTTCGCGAGCATTATTAGGGTTGTTTTCATTAATAACCGTGCCTGCATTGGCTCGAATAGGAAGCATTAACCAGCTTGAAAACCCTATAAAAATAAATAGTACGCCAAGTAATAAAGTGTTTAATTGCACAAACCCTTTTTGTCTTGTTATACGTAAACCATAATAAAAAGCGACAATAAATATTAAAGCTGCGATTACCGTTCCGGAGTGGAAAGGCAAACCAACAGTGTTTATAAAAAATAACTCTGAAGCACTAAAAAACTTCATTGTCATTGGTAGGAGTAGTTTAAAAATAAATAATAAAATGGCAACCGAAACTATATTGGCTATTATAAAGTTTTTTACTGTTACAGTTTTATAGTGCTTAAAGAAATATAGAAATCCAATAGCCGGAATAGTTAGTAATGCCATAAAGTGAACACCAAAGGATAACCCAATGATAAAGGCAATTAAAACTACCCAACGGTTGCCGCGAGGTTCTTTCATTTCGCGCTCCCAACGTAAAGCGGTATAAAACAATACCGACATTAAAAAGGCGGCACTTGCATAAACTTCTGCTTCAACGGCACTAAACCAAAAGCTATCTGTAAATGTAAAAGCTAAGGCACCTACGGCAGCACTACCTATAATGGCAATAGCATTGGTTTTATTAATTTCTTGGTGTTTTGAAACTACATTGGTCAACAAAATAGTGAGCGACCAAAACATAAATAGGATAGCAAAGGCACTCGAAAATACAGACATTAAATTAATGGTAAGTGCAATTTGCGAGGCGTCTGTAGCAAATATTGAGAAAAAAGCACCTAATAATTGGTAAAGTGGTGCTCCAGGTGGGTGACCAACTTCTAGATTACTTGCGGTTGTAATGTACTCGCCGGCATCCCAAAAACTAGCCGTTGGTTCTACGGTTAGCCAATAGGTGGTTAGTGCGACAAAAAATACGAACCAACCAACAATTTTATTCCATTTTACAAAGTTGAAAGAACCCATAAACATTTAAAATTTTAAGGCACGAATTTACTAATAATATATGTATCCTAAGTATGTAAATGTTGTAACGACGATTCTTGGTTGTTATTTTTTCTTAAATTTACATTTCTAAAAGTTTTCAGATATTTTTTTCAAAAAATATTTGCGCAACAGAAAGTTTGTATTAAATTTGCGCCTCCTAAGCGAAAACATTTAGTGATTAGCTCAGGAAAAAGTGATTAATTTATTGGCCCATGGTGTAACTGGCAACACGTCTGGTTTTGGTCCAGAAGAGTCTAGGTTCGAGCCCTAGTGGGCCAACAAGAGTCTCAAGCTGTAAAACGTTTGAGACTTTTTTTATTTTTAAGATTTACGGCGAGAAGTTTATCCTGAGCGTTGCCGACGACAGGAGGCTGCAGTCGAAGGGAGCCCTAGTGGGCCAACTTCTAAACCCTGCATTAACTTGTTTATCAAGTATTTGCAGGGTTTTTTTATTTCTGTGTGTGAACAAATGTTCGAATATCTTACAATTTAAACAGTATGCATCTATTTTTGGTTTAACCTCTTTTATGTTTTAAATATCTTCAGATTTAATAAAGTTGGATGTTTTAAAAATGCATTTACTACAAAAATTAATTATTTTAATATATTTGAAAGAAGGTTTAACCTTTAACTTCCCCAGCTATTAAACTTCCGTAATTCTTTGAAATCTTATGGGTGTTTATTTTAATTTTTGAAATGTCAATTACTGTATTTGTGCACAAATGTAATATGTACTCATTTTGTGCTGTAATAAACTACTTAGGAGTTATTTAAAACATATGAAAAGGCCCAAAAAATTCAAATTTAGTTTAAAAACATTTATTAATGATTTTTGGACGCACATTTACGGATTTATAACGATTGTCTCATTTTTAACGGCGATTGGATTTACCGTGATAACACTCAATAAAGAACAAGTGCCTTTTAAAGATGTTCTATATGTATCTTTAGGCTTAATAGCTATTTTAGTATTTGTAATTGTTAGAATTTCAGCAAAATATTCACAATTACATTCTATGTCTTCGGATTTAATGAACTATGAAAGGGAAAATGAAAACCTCATTGGTTTAATTCAATTACAAGCTGAAACATTTCACAATATTACTCATTATTACAGGAGCTTAATATATAGTGTTGATAAAGTTCTTTTAAAAATATCAAAAAAAGAAGAAATAAAACAAAAAGAAATTGATTATCTTTCTACGAGAAATAATCATTTTCTAATTATGTTAACTTCATCACTTCAAAATTATTTTTCAATATATACTGACGATAGTTGTTCTATTTGTATTAAAATTCTAAACGGTAATAAAATAAAAACTCTTTTTAGAGACCCTGTGAGTTTAAAAAAAAGGAGGCAGGCTGAATTAACTTCTGGTAATCAAATTTATAGTACATCCGACAATACAGCTTTTGATTTAATAACAAGTCCAAATTGGAAAGAATTTTATTATATGAAAGACGACCTTGAATCAGAATATAAAAGTCATCGATATAAGAACTCAAACCCAAGTTGGAATAATTATTATAATGCAACTATAGTAGTTCCAATATCGAAATTAAATGATGGACTTTCGGATAGAAACATACTAGGTTTTTTAACTGTTGATAATCAACAAGGATATCTAGTGGATGAAACCTCAAAAGAATTTATGTTAGGAATTAGTGATTTATTATATAATTATGTTTATAAACATAAACTTATATCTAAGTTTACTAAAGAAAATAACTTTAAGTATGACAAACAAGACGAATACATTTGGGATCAATGTTGATAAATCAGGGGCTCAAAATAGAGCTATGACTGAAAAGACAGTCGGTTACGCTAGAAGCTACTTTAACAAAACAAATTCTAGAATTTCTTCTTTAAACAAGAAAAGAAAATGATACTACTAGAAAAAAACTACTGCCGGCCGATGGGGAGTTTGAAATGGTGCACTTTGAATAATGTTTATCACTAATTTTGGCGGATTCGATTCCCTCGGAATCCCTTATGATTTGCTAATGTTTCTACAATACCGGGAAACTAGTCTATATTAACTTGCAATTGACGGTGATGCTAAACAATTGTTCATTATCAAAAAAACATATTCTATTGAAACTAAATTCAGAAACTTACTATCTGATTTTTGAAAGTTGGAAATTAGATAGTAACCAATGGTCTATATTGATGGGCAGTGTTGGTATTTCATTAACATTCATTGGATTTGTTATTGCTTTTATTCTTTATTATAAACAACGTATAGACAATTCAAAGGAGGCATTTGATTATTTTCAATCTTCACTTCCAGAGTTAAAAGTAGCTATGGAAAATACGATTGAGAATTTAGAACAGTTCAAACAAAATCTTGATTCCGATAAGTTTTTAAACCCCATACTTTCAGCTTCATTAAACGATAAATTCCTAAATAAAATTAACCTTATTGATTTAAATAGGTTTTATAAGAATAAAGGAATAAATAGTCAAATAAATTTGCAAAAGTTTTTAAATGATTCGAATTTTTTTGGATACTACCATGCATATTTCACGAATGAAATGAATTACTTCAGGAGTAATTATCTCGAAAAAGAGAAAGTTTTTTCTCAATGGCAACTGTTACGTTCAAATAAATTTTTTTCAACATTAATTGATGATAAGGAAAATATTAATTATAAACAATTCTATAAAGAATGGGTGGCAAACTTAAATAGTGATAAATCTGTATTTAAATATAACTCAAAAGGAGAGGAAGTCGGGGTGAAAAGCCGTGAAAAACTTATAAACATGAAAATTAAACCATTGGCTAAAGATATTTTTAGATATATCCAATATAGTGAGAAAGCAAATGAAGTAAATTTAATAGCGAATAAGGTTGTAATGGCATACTCTGACCTTTCTATAATGAAGACTAATTTTAAAAAAGCTTTAGAAAATGACGTGGTTAGATTTAAAGAAATCATATCCAATATGGAAAGGTTAATGATATAAAGACAAATATAAAACCTACTTCACTCGAATGTTTTTTATTATTTTTTACTTACAATTATCTGATTTAAGAAAAACCAAACTTTTTTGTTCTAAAAACATAAGACGTACGTGCTAAATCAAAATCTCTTATTTTGCTTTCACATTTCGCAGCTAAATATCTTCTTATTGAGGCTATGACTAATTCGATTTTGGTATTTAAATTTAGATAGTTGCGAAATTGTGTTTTAATATCTTAGCCCTAAACTTCTTGCGACTAGTTCTATGAAGACTCAATATTAATAACCTAATTCTTTTTTAAATTATTAGAAAGTAATTTTTTTCAATAAGATTCTATTAAAGGATTAAATAGTTTTAATATATTTGAAATTGAAGCAATGACTTCATTTTCTCCCCTTTTTATTTGTCTGGCAACTTGTAACTTGTTGATTAGATATTTATTCACTTAATCTTACTGTAATATGAAAAACTTGATTTTTTTTAAACTCGTATTTATTTCAGTTATATTCTATTCTTGTTCTTCTGAAGAATCCCTGGATGATACAACTAGTTCTGATAAATTAGTTTCAAGTGAATATTACACAAATAATTATAAGATTAACTATCGATACAACGATTCTAATTTATTGTCTGAAATTATCGATGTAATAATAGAAGATGATATTGATTTGCAAACTAATTATGTTTATGGTTTAGATCAATTAATAATTTCGAGTAATATTCAGTCAAATATCACGAATTTTAATGGTGATACTGACTTCTCTTATAATGCTAATAATAAATTAGTAGGCCTTACGACTGTTAGTAATACAGGCACCGATTCAACGTGGGAATTAGCATATGAGGATAATACCATTACACTAAACATTAATCCTGCTAATGGAAATATTCGCACCATTGTTTTGGAAGCTAATAACTCAGGATTAATTAGAAAAGCTACATATAGTGGATTCTATGTAATAATTGACTATGATTCAAACGGAAATATAACGAAAATTAACACATTTGATAGTGATGATGTCTTAATGAATAATACTGAATATACTTATGACAGTAAGCCAAACCCCTTCTATGGTCAATTGAAATCTATTTATATACCCATATTCATAAATGCGTTTGCAGATGCTTATGATGGAGAATTTTTATTTGATGGCTATGAGGGGTATTATTTTCCATTTCTGAAGAATAATATTATATCCAAATTTAGAAGTGGTAATTTAGTGAGAAGCTATAGCTATTCATATGACTCCGAGAATTACCCTATAAATGTAAAAGAGGTCTATAATGGTAATTATGGTAGAGAATATGATATATATTATTAAAACACTTAAACTTAAGTGAAAATCAACGTTTTGAAGATTAAATCAAACTCAATTATTGAAAATATTTAAATTTATGAAAAACCTAATTCTTACTTTATTATTTATTCTAAGCGCGAGTCTCACATTCGGTCAAAAGTTGGTAACTAATGAAGTTGACGAATTTACGGGAAATACAATTATGGAAACTTCTTGGGAGGTTTTAAATAGAAAGTCTAAACTCTCTTCTTATGTGCGTTTCCGTAAAATTGATAATCGAATTTATTTAAATTTTAGAATGACTTCTGGATATGGTTCGAGAACTTTTTCTGTGGATGAAGGAGAGGTGTTATATTTTAAATTTTCGGATGATGAAATTCTTAAACTTTCAAATACTGATTATCAGCTTACAACAATTGGTGGCGGAACGATAGGACTATTAGGAAGCCATGGGGTTGGTCTAGAACTCACATGCCGAATTAGTCAAGAAATCCTTGCAAAACTTTCACAAAAAACCTTAGACAAAGTTAGGGTCTATACCTCGATAGGTTATGTTGAGGCTGAAGTAAAGAGAAAACGTGCAGAAACTTTCAAAGAATTAGCTAGACTAATAAATTAATTAGTCGGTCACAATATATGTAAGTAATCTCTGAAAGCAATTTATATCGTTCGTAGATGAACTTAATCCAAATAATATTCTTAAGTTGATGCATGAGAAATTAAATAATTTAAAAATGAAGTTTATAAGTCTGCTAATCTGCAGTTATCCATTCTCAAAATTCAATAACCAGCAACCTTAAAAAATTTATAATTCACCAATGTCCGAAGACCATAAAAAACAACTAGAGCAACAGCTCTGGAACATTGCCAACACCCTAAGAGGAAAAATGAATGCCGATGAGTTCCGCGATTATATTTTAGGGTTTATTTTCTACAAGTATTTATCTGAACGCATGGAGATTTACGCCAACACTATATTAAAACCAGACGGTTTATCGTTCACAGATATTGACGAAAATTCTGAAAATGGCAAGGAATACATTGCCGCCATTCGAGAAGAAGCTTTGGAAAAATTAGGTTATTTTTTAAAACCATCAGAACTGTTTAGCGCAGTAGCCAAACGTGGCAACCACAATGAAGAAGTTGCACTAGATTTAGCAGCCGAAGAAGTTCACAGCTACAACACCAAGCACAATTTTATACTCGAAGATTTACAGAAAATTCTGAACAACGTACAAAATAGTACGATGGGAACAGAAAGTGAAGAAGATTTTGATAACCTCTTTGAGGATATGGATCTAAACTCTACCAAGCTGGGGAAAACTCCCGAAGCCCGAAACGAGATTATTGCAAAGGTCCTCGCGCATTTAGATAAAATAGATTTTAAGTTGGAACAAACCGAACTCGATGTATTGGGCGATGCCTACGAATATCTAATTGGTAAATTTGCCAGTGGTGCAGGTAAAAAGGCGGGTGAGTTTTACACGCCCCAAGAAGTGAGTATGGTTTTAGCAAAGTTGGTTACAACAGGAAAAACCAAGCTTAGATCTGTCTATGACCCAACCTGTGGGAGTGGTTCGTTGCTCTTGCGGGTTGCCCAAGAAGTGGAAGAAGTAACCAATTTTTACGGACAAGAACTAAACCGTACTACCTACAACTTGGCACGAATGAATATGATTTTGCATGGCGTGCATTACCGTGATTTTGATATTAAGCAGGAAGATACTTTAGAGCATCCACAGCATCTAGATCATCGCTTTGAAGCCATTGTTGCCAATCCTCCTTTTTCGGCTAATTGGAGTGCCAACCAGCTTTTTATGAGCGATGATAGGTTTAGCCAATACGGCAAACTCGCGCCAAAAAGCAAGGCCGACTTCGCCTTTGTACAGCATATGATTTATCAGCTTGCCGAAAACGGACAAATGGCAGTAGTGTTGCCACACGGCGCATTATTTAGAGGTGGAGCCGAAGGACTTATTCGTGAATACCTGATCAAAGAGAAAAACTATTTGGATGCGGTAATTGGCTTGCCAGCAAACATTTTTTACGGCACTAGTATTCCTACCTGTATTTTGGTGTTAAAAAAGTGTAAGGAAAATCCAGAGGATATTTTGTTTATAGACGCCAGCGAACATTACGAAAAGGTGAAAACCCAAAATATGTTGCGTGAAGAAGATATCAATAAGATCATCACTACCTACCGCAACCGCACTACCGAAGATAAATACAGCTATGTAGCCACGTTGGAAGAAGTAGCCGAGAACGATTACAACCTAAATATCCCCCGCTATGTGGATACTTTTGAGGAAGAGGAAGCTGTGGACATTGCTGCTGTTGCCCGAGAGATACAAACGTTAGATGCCGATTTAAAAGAAACCGATGCCTTGATTGCTCCGTTTTGTGAAGAATTGAATATTGAAACTCCGTTTTAAGATGCAGAAAGAAAAACAGTTAGAACCAAAGTTAAGGTTTCCAAAGTTTAAAGGAGGATGGAAAATCGATACTCTTGGAAAATTAGGTGAAATTGTAACAGGTTTAACATATACTCCAAATGACATAAACAAAGATGGAGTTTTAGTACTTCGATCATCAAACGTTCAAAATGGTAATCTAGCATTTGAAGATAACGTGTATGTAAAAACAAACGATTATAACAAAGTTATCGAAAATGATATTTTACTTGTCGTTAGAAATGGTAGTAAACGACTTATCGGCAAGTGTGCATTGATCACAAAAGAATATGAAGGATTAGCATTTGGTGCTTTTATGTCTATCTACAGAAGCAATTTTAATAGATTTTTAATACAATGGTTTTGGTCTGACGATTTTAGAAGAGAAGTTCATAAAAATTTAGGTGCAACCATAAACTCTATTAATGGGTCAAACCTTAAAAAGTTTAAAGTTTACATCCCCTCTCAAATAGAAGAACAACAAAAAATAGCCACATTCCTAACCGCCATAGACAGCCGTCTGAAAAGCTTAGAAAAAAAGAAAAGCCTGTTGGAGGAGTATAAAAAAGGCGTGATGCAGCAGATTTTTAAGCAAGAATTGAGGTTTAAGGATGAGGATGGGAAGGAATTTCCTGAGTGGGAATTTAAAAGAGGCAATCTGTTATTTAAAAGTGTTTCAGATAAAGATCACAATTCTGATTTGCCAATTTTAGCTATAACTCAGGATCAAGGTGCAATCCCAAGAGATCAAATAGATTATAATATAGGTGTTACAGCGAAAAGCGTAAGTTCTTACAAGGTTGTCCAAGTTGGCGATTTCATTATTAGTTTAAGATCATTTCAAGGTGGTATTGAATATTCAAACTATCATGGTATTTGTAGCCCTGCATACATCATTTTACGCCCCATTAAAGAAATGGATAGAGATTTTTATAAGTATTATCTCAAAACCCCTTCGTATATAGGTCAATTGGTGAGTAAGCTAGAAGGAATAAGAGATGGCAAAATGGTTAGTTACAAATATTTTTCAGAAATAAAACTTCCATATCCTTCATTAAAGGAACAAACCAAAATCGCCAATTTCTTATCAGCTATTGATAAAAAGATTGAATTGGTGAGTGAGCAGATAGAAAAAACGAAAACCTATAAAAAGGGGTTGTTGCAGCAGATGTTTGTTTAAGAAAAAATGAAAAATGAATACGACATAAAATTACAGCAAGAAGCTGAACGGATTCTAAATGAGGTTTATTACAATCCGTTACAGCTTGGTGATACGAAAATTAAACGTGCTATTGTAAAAACAGAATTAAGGTATTTAGAATATTTAGTAAAATATAATCTAATTTCTCGTTTAAATACAGCTGTAAGTGGAGGAAGATGGTCAATACAGCTTGAAAGTAACGGTTATGAGGTTTTTGAAAAATATGGTGGATGGACTAATTATAAAAGAAAAGTCATTGATCGAGTATCTAAAACCGAAAAAGCAAAAGAATTGGCTGTTAGATACTGGTGGGTACCTATAGCCGTTTCTATTGTTTCTCTAATAGTTTCAGCTATCGCCTTGTTGAAGTAAGACAATAACCTTTGTAGAGAACAGATAATAAAATTGAGATTTTATAAAATGGAATTGTTGTAACCGATGTATGTGTAGACAGAATATTATATATTAGTTTTAGACACATTGGGGAATAAGGTAGGGGTAGGAGTACCTTGTGAACGTTGTTCCGGTGCAGGCTATATACCAGAATTTAACCATGTAGATAATGGAATTTGCTTTAAATGTAGAGGTAAAAGATTCACTGATATCATTACTTATGATAGCAATGAGCAATTAATATGATTTGGTATAATTGAAAATTAACTTTAATTGACTTTTAAGCACGTTTTAACGATATGAATAAATCAATTGCAAATCATAATAAACTATTGAATGACGCGACTCGTATCATTAAACACCAAGAAGAAATAGCAATTTTAAAGGGAGAAACTTTCAATATTTTTTCAATATTAAATATGGAAAGTCGTGAAAATGCAACGCATTCTGCATTTCTTGGTGAGTTGCTTAATCCGAAAGGTTCGCATCGTTTGGGATCAGTATTTTTAAAGTGTTTTTTAAAACAATTAGATGTTGAAGATCATCTGAATATAGAAACTTCAAGAATTGTATTGGAAAAATCTATAGGTGTCCGTAATGATAAATCTGCTTTGGGTGGGCGTGTGGATATATATATTGAAGATAGCAGAGGTAAATCTATATGCATTGAAAATAAGATTTATGCCGGTGACCAAAATTTGCAAATTGCCCGATATTGTAATTACAATGTTGGTAAAAACTTAGTATATTATTTAACCTTGAATGGAAATGAACCATCTAATTTTAGCCAAGGTGAAAAGGAAGCAGAGAAAGATTTTTTCACACTAAGTTACAGGGATGAAATTATTGAATGGTTAGAGCAATGTCAAAAAGAGGCAACACAACTCCCTATTTTACGAGAGACAATCAACCAATATGCGATACTTATAAGAAAATTGACTAATCAGTTATCTGATGATATAATGGAAAAAGATATAAAAGATTTAATCGCTGCAAATTACCAAGCAGCAACCGTAATAGGTAGTAATATATGGAGTGTAGAATTAGAATATTGTAAAAAATTTATCTCAGAAATAGTAAATATGATTCGTATTTCAGTTTCTGATGATTTCATTGTTGAAGTAGACTCCAATTTAACTAAAGCTCATTCTGGTTTATCAATTCGCAACAAGTTATGGCCTAAAGGAATTGTTGTCAGACTTGAAGGTAACTCAAAAATTCCTTGGAATACTAGTTATTACGGTGTACGAGCGTCTAAAACGATTCTTAATAGAGATGATATAAAAAACGCAATGCAATTAAATAGTTTCGATCGAACTGGTTTTGGAGAAACTGATGGGTGGCCTTGTTATAGAATCATATTAGATTTATCAAATTCTCATAAAAGAGCCAGATTATTTAATTCTTCAGAAAGAATGGAGCTGGTAAAGGAGATTGGGGATTATTTAATTGAACTTGCAAATCTTTGTGAAGCACCGTTTGCTAAATTAGATTTAAATTAATGGGTACACAACCAGAACAAATATTAGAAAATCAATTAGTAGCACAGCTATCCACTATCGGGTACACAAAAGTTAGTATTCCTGATGAAGCTGCATTATTGGCTAATCTAAAAACCCAATTAGAAAAGCATAACAAAATTACTTTCACAAATAAGGAGTTTGATCGTGTACTAAATATTCTAAGCAAAGGTTCTGTGTTCGAAAAGGCGAAAACCCTTCGAGAAAAACAGCACATTATTCGTGATAATGGAGATAACCTCTATTTCGAGTTTCTAAACACCGAGCATTGGTGCCAGAACGAATACCAAGTAACCCAACAGGTTACAATGGAAGGCGATTATAAAAATAGATACGACGTTACGCTATTAATAAATGGTTTGCCTTTAGTGCAGATTGAATTAAAGCGTAGAGGTCTTGAAATGAAGGAGGCTTTTAATCAAATTAACCGTTATCAACGGCATTCATTTGGCGCGAAATCAGCATTTTTTCAATACGTGCAAATCTTTGTAATTAGTAATGGCGTAAATACTAAATATTACGCCAATAACAGAAATCAATCTTTTAAACAAACCTTTTATTGGGCCGATAAGGAAAACAATAGATTAACCAATATTCTAAATGGTTTTACCAGTGAGTTTTTAGAACCTTGCCACGTTTCTAAGATGATCTGTAAATACATCGTGCTTAATGAAACCCATAAAATACTGATGGTGCTAAGGCCATATCAATATTACGCAGTGGAAAGTATTATTGATAAAGTTCAAAATAGCAATCACAATGGCTATATCTGGCATACCACAGGATCGGGGAAAACGCTGACTTCTTTTAAGGCTAGTCAGATAATTATGAAACTACCACAAGTAAAAAAAGTGGTGTTTGTGGTTGATAGAAAAGACCTAGATTATCAAACTATTAAAGAGTTCAATAGCTTTTCCAAAGGTAGTGTAGATGGTACTGATGATACCAAAGCCTTAGTAAAGCAATTTAGTGATGATACACGGTTAATTGTCACTACTATTCAGAAACTAAATACAGCCATTAGTAAAAATAAGTATTTAGCTAAAATGGACAAGCTGAAGGATGAACGTATTGTGTTTATTTTTGATGAATGCCATCGCAGTCAATTTGGCGAAACTCATAATCGCATAAAATCCTTCTTCAACGATCACCAAATGTTTGGATTTACGGGCACTCCAATTTTTGCAGATAATGCTGTAAAAAATGAATTAGGAAAAAGAACCACCAAAGAACTTTTTGGCGAGTGCCTTCATAAATACGTAATTACCGATGCTATAAAAGATGAAAATGTTTTAAAGTTTTCAGTGGAGTATGTAGGAAGATACAAGAAAAAAGAAAGTGCCACCGAAATAGACATTGAAGTAGAAGATATCGATCGCAAGGAGCTAATGGAGTCTCCAAAACGTTTAGAGAAGATAGTAGATTACATTATTGCAAATCACGACCGCAAAACGCACGCGCGAGAGTTTACAGCACTGTTCTGTGTTAGTAGTACAGATGTGCTGGTAAACTACTACGATATTTTTCAACGAAAGAAAGAAGAAGGAAAGCATAATTTAAAGATTGCAACCATCTTTAGTTATGTAGCCAACGAGGAAGATGCCGACGCCAATGGCTATATTCCAGATGAAATGGCAATGGCTGCAGAACCTGAAGGAATGTATGGATTAAACTTGCATAAAAGAGACAAGCTCGAAAGTTATATTGGACATTATAACCAAATGTTTGGTTCCAACTTCACCACTAAAAACAGCCAGTCTTTTTATAATTATTATAACGATGTTTCAAAAAAAGTAAAGGAGCGTAAAATTGATATTTTACTTGTGGTAAATATGTTCCTTACTGGGTTTGACAGCCCAACATTAAATACTTTATATGTAGATAAAAATCTGAGGTATCACGGGCTAATACAAGCTTACTCTCGTACCAATAGAATTATCAACGAGTTAAAATCGCAAGGAAATATCGTTGTTTTCCGAAATTTAAAGCAAGTTACCGACCAAGCCATCACACTCTTTAGCAACAAGGAAGCTATTGAGGTGATCATTATGGAACCATATGAAGATTATGCTGAGAAGTTTAATGAAGCATATGAAAAGCTACTTGAAATTACCCCAACAGTCAATAGTGTAAACGATCTTGTAAGTGAGGAGGATGAATTGGAGTTTATTAAAGCATTTAGGGAGTTAATGCGTTTAAAAAACACAATGACCACTTTTGCGAATTTCGATTGGAAAGATTTAGAAATGGAAGAGCAGCTGTTCAATGATTTTCGCAGTAAGTATCTGGATTTATGGCAAAAAGTGAAACAGGATCACAGTAAAGAAAAAGTTTCTATTCTTGAAGATGTAGATTTTGAATTAGAATTAATACACCGTGACGACATCAACGTTTCTTACATATTAAAGCTATTGGCCGATATGAAAGGTGCCAATAAAGAAGAGCAGGAGGCAAAGAAAAAAGAAGTTGTAGATCTTTTAACAGGTGAAGCAAATCTAAGAAGTAAGCGAGAATTGATTGAAAAGTTCATTCAGGAGAATTTGTCTGTTATTGAAGATTCAGATGCTATTCCGGAAGCGTTTGATAAATTCTGGACTGAGGAGCAACAAAAAGCATTCGAAGCTTTTGTAAAAGAGGAGCATCTCTCTTCCGAAAAAACTCAAAAACTTATAGAGGATTATCTCTACGCAGAACGCGAACCGCTGCGAGACGAGTTACTAGATTTAATCGAGGGCGATAAACCTTCGGTTTTAAAACGTAAATCTATCGGAGACAGATTATTAAATAAAGTAGTTGAATTTGTAGAAACGTTTATTAATGGAATGGATGGGAGAGGGTGAGGTATCTTGTGATCTTCATCTACACGAATTAATTACTACAATTGACCAATTTCAATATTCTAATTGGTGCATATCAATACTTTTATTGCTGATTTTCGATGATATCCTTTAACTGACTTTACATTTTAATGATTAATTGTAGCTTTCAAACGACTTATTCCAATATCCCCATTGGTACATATCAATCCTGCTATTGGTAATTTAGAAAGAAATTAATCGATAATAGGAGTATTAAAAAAAACCCAATCGGAATCAAGTAATTTTACCAATTATTCTATTGATGAATTATTGTGAGATTTTGCAATTATATGATATAACCTTGATAGGTAGCTATTTTAAGGGATAATTCGTTGTGTTAATATGCCAATGGAGCCATTGGTAAAACAGAGTAGGTTTATATATTTTTTATTAAAAATAATGTAATTGCTTATAAGCGAGTGATTAATGCATAGTGCCATAAAGCAATTGTCGTATTGGTTATTCAATATTGTCTAAGAGGCCTTTTCTCGTATTAAATTATTGTTGCAATCTGTCAATTCAAATATTGATATTAGTTTACCTAGGCTAGGATTAATGTTGAGTAGTTTATTAGCAATTTGTTCTTCCTTAGTTAAAATCATACCTGTATGAGATTCTCTAACTTCAATAGAATCTTTTTTCAATGTGAGCAAATCGATATAAACATCTGCCAAATCTGTACCGTCAGAGTAAATTGTATCTTCCAAATAATTGCTAATTGAAATATCAAAGCCAATTTTTTTTAGTTCTAAAGCCTTATCCTGCCAATCGGAGTATTCGCTTTTGTCGGGGAAAGCTATAACCTTGAATTTCCTTAGCGGTTTTAGCATTTCATATTTAAAGGCTTGCTTGCTACCTGTGGCAAGCCAAACATATTCCGGTTTAAAAAGACTCATTATCACAGCCGTTTTTTCGCCTTCTACTACTGCTACGATTTGGGTTTCAATTTCATTAATTAAGTGAAGCCCAAATAAACATTGTTGTAGATTAAAATTATGTTGCTTCAATGCACTACGAACACTGCTTATGTAGGCTTTGCCGTCTCTATTTTTAGATCTTTTTCCTGTGTGTGGATTGTATAGCATAATTTTACCGTGTCTTACTTTCTGCTTATTGTCAATTTGCCAAAAAACCGTAGCGCCATTCCATAGTTTTGATGTTCCTATCAGATATTTCAGAATAACCTTTTTAATCTTGTCATCATCAAAATATGTCTTTAAAAATTGAATAAGATTATTATGCTTAAAATTTCTGCCACTATGTTTTACAAGCTCTAAAGGGTGAAAGCTTATTGGTGCTGGTGGTGTTACTTCGATTTTGATAGTATTAGTGTATTTTCCATTTGGCTTTTTCCAATATCTACAACTTTTTTCTCGGTCGCATCTTCCAAATTCCATAGGTAAATATTCACTTGTTTCATTATCTACATATCTAACCAACGTTTTTCTAGAGCATTGAGGGCATTGGTGTTTTTTACTTCCTTTTTCAAAAGTATATCTGTAATGCATTTTTTTGATTTTAGGTGATGGCAATATTGACAAAAACGTCAATGATTAACCATAGTAGAAGTTTAAGGGTTTTTGTGAGTGGCAATGATTTGGCAAACAAGTCAGTTATTTGGCAAGACTAGAACCCGTAATTTGTTAAATTACAACTCTATAAATTTAATCTTGCCGTATTTGTCATCTTCGCAACAACTGTTATAATTTCTTTTTATAATTCCCAGTTTTGAGTTGTTTTGATGTTTGAGAACTATCAAATAATTTCTCATTTTGCAGGAAACGGTCACCTGTCCTAACGCTTATGTCCATTATCTCAAATATGGGTAGTGCATCAGCTCTTTTAAACTCTGATGGTAAGGATTTGTATAAATCCAATTGTAGTGGTGAAAGATCTTCAAGTGGGTTAGTAGTACGTATTTTATCGTGAACCCTCAGCGCATTTAATCTAAAATACTCAACAAGTGCTATGGCTTTTTTTAAGCTATCATCTTGCAGAGAAATATTAAAATTTCCAGTTACTGCTTGTTGCATCATTTCTATTATCAATGCTAGTCGCCAAACATATGTTTCCATTTTTGCTTGTATAGAACGTTCCAATCTATCATGAAAGCATTCAATTGCCTTCTTATGTTGCCAATGTTTATATATTTCAATATTTGCAGAGGTGGTTTTCACTGTCTGTCTTGGAATTTCCAGTAAATTAGTGATAAGCCTTTTATAATTTTCTTTGTGAATTTCAGGTATATCTGAGCCAGTGAAGAGATGCGGCTCTAAGTTTTTTGGAAATACGAAAAGAAATCTATCTAAAAAACCATCTTCACTTCTGTTATTCTTTGCAAGTTGCTTTACAATTTCTGGTTGCATGCCACCCAATATATTAACATTGGTTTCCAAGATTCGTATTGGGTCTTTAGTAATTCGGTCGACAGTTAATTCGTTTCCGTTAAATAATTCAAGGTATAGTTGCTGATCATTTCCTTTTTTATACTTGTCAAAGGAATTAATCCATCCCATTAGCTCATCTTGGAATATTAATATACCCTTCTCATTAAATTGTAAAGATTCAGCCAGTTTTTCTGGCGTAAAGTCTTTCAGAATGAATTTACCGTACTGGGGTTTTTTACCCCTTGTCTCCTTCTCTTTTAGTTCGTATTCCTGCATCAAACTCTGATATTCAATAAAGGTTTGATTATCTTTTTGCTCAATAGGATGTTTTGCGAAACTTAATGGGTGCGTTTTTCCTGTTCCACGACTCCCAATAATTGCAAGCCAGAGAATGGGTTTTGACTTGTAGGTGCCATTATGAAGGTGCACGCTGTTACCTATTGCCGTTGCACAAATTGAAAGTATTCCAGTACTAAAATAATCCATATCGAATCCTACATTATGTTTCGCACTATTTATCAATTTTTGAATAGCTTGAGGGAAAATTTCCACTGGGAAACCTTCCCTTATAGTGTGCATTTCTCTATCTAAATCTTTACTTAAATTTTGTAATCCACTTAATTTATGTTTTGTATTGTTAATGGTGTTGTGATTTTCTAATATTAAATTACTATCGAACATTTTTTAAGATATTATCGAGTGATACATTAATTGCATCTGTTACAACAGATGCTTTTTCTTTGAAGAGTGTTAAACGAAATTTACGTTGGTAAAAAATAACTTGTGATTGACAACGAATGATGGTGAGTAATTCTACAAATGGGACAGATCAGACATCCACCCTTAAGTTTTCAATTAACAAATTCATACCTGCTACTATTTAAAGCATCCTCTATTTCATTCATTTTAAAGCGCACTCGGTTACCAATACGATAGGCTTTTAAAATGTCTTTTTTAGTCCAGTCTGAAATTGTTACTAAGGAGACTCCCAAGAGATCGGCAGCTTGCTTTCTAGAGATCCATTCAGAGTTTGGAATGGGAAGTCTTTTTTCTAAGGCATCAATTTTTTTGGAAATTTCGCTTACGATTTCGTTTTTAAAACTTACGGGATCGGTGTTGTGAAGTTGAATAAGATTTTGTGACATAATATTGAGTTTTGTTGGGTCAATATTATCTCAACTATCGTAATGTTTAGGTGCCAGAGTAACTACTTTTACTTACTCCGATTTTGTAAAGTATTGAATTATAGGGTCAATTCCTTCTTGAATTTTTTTACGATTTGAAGAAATATTTGAGGAGGAAGTATTGATTTCATTAAAATATATTCTAAAATTTTTTGGATCTCTTCTAATTGCTTTGCCAATAATTTCAGAAATGGATTCTAGGCTTAATCCGGTTTCACTCATTTTTTTAATTAATCCCGTTTTAATGAAGAAATAGGCAAACTCGTAATTTGTCCAGTTTTTTTGTTTTTCTATAATAGGAGGGTTCGTGCTATTATAAGCATCATTTTTCGATATTTTTTCCAGCTTAATTTTTGATTTGATCTTTTCTAACTCATCTAAGCAATATTTAGCCAATAAAAACTTTCCATAATCATCAACATCCATACGAGTAGTCATGTAACTATTATATTCTTCGGTAAAATTGAGGATTTTTTCTTCGTCATTAAAAATCCAGGATTGTAATAATTCTTCAGTCCAATCGATTTTATCAATATGTCTTTGTCCTAAAACAAATTTATTGTCATACGATTTCACATCTAAAGTTTTTAGTTTTAAAGGGCCTAATTCGATGAGTTTAATGGAAAGAAAAGAAAGTTTGTCTTGTAATGTTAAAGTGTGAGTCAATTGAAACTTTATGTCAGCTAATGATCTGTCATAGTGAAATTTTTCATCATACCTGTATGCGTACTTATCGGGAAGAGGACAATAAACCGTATCACAAATGTCGTGATATAACTGAGGGTTGAATTTTAATTTACACTCATTAATTAAATAAGTTTGACTAAATTTTATTTCTTGTCCATGGAATTTTGAAAAATCCATATCTTCAATCTCAGCATCGGCATTTGTCATTGACGGTGGTCGATCTATGACAAAAATATTCTTATCTATTAAGGTTTTTATTTTTTCTGGACTATTTAACGAATTAAATTCTTCACGTTTTAAGATACCTTGATGAGTCATTTTGGAAATGCAAGTAGAGTTAAATTAAAAAATGGCGAATTTAATATTTTTCCTGTTTAAAAACTTCTTTTAAAAATTTCTATTTGTTAAAGAATGGATGGTCGCCAATTCTTTTAGCTCTTTCAAAACTACTTGCTTTAATATAATCGTAAAATACCTTTTCGGTTTGATGTCCAGAAATTGTCATAATATCAAGTGTAGGCATTCCAGATTTGTATGCATTCGTACAAAATGATCTTCTTGCCGTATGCGTGGTTAAAAGTTGATACTTTTTATAGTTAAATGTTTTCTTTTTACCACCAATCGTCTTAGTTATGACCACATCTTCATTGAATTTAGCTTCTGCTCCAATTATTTTTAGATCCTTATTAATATGTTGATCTGGTTTTCTTGGTGGTGGTGCAAAACCATACTTCTTAATGATTTCAAGTGTAACGGGGTGGCAGGGTATTAATAGGGGTTGAGAAGTCTTTTGAGACTCTATCTTAAAGTAATATTTACCTTCCAAAAACTCTAAATTCTCTTTTGAAAGTCTATTAAAGTCTGAAACCCTCAGACCTGTATAAGCGCCTATCAAAAAGAGATCGCGTGAAACTTCTTGACTTTTTGTAAGCTTTAAGTTTTCTAATTTTTTTAGTTCGTCTAACGATAAGTATATGGAATCCACACTTTCTTTTGGTTTGGCAAATTCTCTTCTTTTATGAGTTAAATTATTGTGATAACCTCTTGACAAAGAATAATTCAATATCGTTTTGAGATTTTTAATATGGTTGGATATATAATTATTGCTAAACTCTTTACTTCTTAAATAGGTTAAAAATTCATCATAAAAATCCATGGAAATATCCTCATAATTTATACCTCCACATTTCTTACTGTATATTTCAAAAATTTTATAACTGGTTTTCAATGATCTTAGAGTCCCATCTGCTAGGGGCTTTTTGGTAACAGGGTTAGGATTGACTGCGAAATGTTCATAATACCACTTGTAGCATTCAATAAGGGTTGGAATTGAACGATCAACTTTTTTGGATTTTCCGAAAACTTCATCAAAAAGAGCTTTTACTTCCTTTTTGTCATAATTCGGATTCTCAAAAAATAATTTTTTTAATCCATCTTCAATTTGAGGTAATTTTTTATTAAGAAAGCTATTTATTAAGTTGGCATTTTTTTGGACAGTGAGGTTTCTAACTCTTTGTTTATTTTCATTCCAATAGTCAGGTGAATCTATTGACTGTCCTGTTGAATATCTAACCTCTTTTCCGCGCCCAAAACTATGTACAATTTGTATACTCGCCTTACCGCTTTTTAACTCCCTAATTTTATAGTTTAATGTTCCTTTCATATAAAATAATTGTACGTACAAATGTAAGTACATTAACCTATTCTATCCTAATTAAACTTTATTAAACTTGGCTATAGAACTTTTGAAGATAAGAGGTAAACTGTTACAAACATTGGAATGAATGTTAATTTTGAATGAGTTATCTGAGTCATTGGATAATTAAAAAGTTATTCTAGTGGGCCAACAAGAGTCCCAAACTGTAAAAAAGTTTGGGACTTTTTTTATTTTTATAGAATATTTAAATGACGGGGGAAGTTTTAAGATTTTAATCCTCTTCCTCAAACATCGGAATGCTTTCGCGTAATAACTTCCAAGTAAACTTTTCTTCACTCTTTTTATCCATATTAAATACCGAATAATACCGTAAAAGTTGAGTGCTATCTTCCGGGTTATTTGTAATAGGAATTAAAGAATCGAAATAGTTGCTTTTGTGAATTGCAAATCTATTTACAGGCTGTTTCCACATAGAGTCTTTATATACAAATAAATAATATTCGTAAAAATTGGTGTCTTTTAATTTTGCATTTACCAATAATACATCACCTTTAAAGTTGTTTAGCTTTAAAGTTTCTAAATCTGCGCCAATGCTCTGCGAAATAGTGATGTTAGGGTATTTATTTTCTTTAAATGAAATAATTGTAAGTTCTTTTACCGTATCTATTTTTTGAGTAAAAACATACACAGAATCTTTATTGCCGAGAAAATCTCCAAATATACCTTTAGTCGCAGGTTCTTTTTTTTCTTCAAAAGGAATTACCGGCGTTTCAATTTCTATCGTTTTTTCAGATTTCGATTCCCGCGAAATTTTTTTACAGCTATAAAAGAAAACAATTAATGCGATTGAAAGATATTTCATTTAAATTTTAAAAGTTATCACTGGCATGTTGGCGTGATTCACCATATCTTCACTAATGCTGCCATTAAAAAAATGCGAAATACCCTTTCGGCCGTGAGTGCCCATCCCAATTAATTGTGCGTCGATTTGCTTTGTAAAGTTTAAAATACCTTTTTCTACAGTTGTATCGTTATAGATATTAAGCGTGTAATTTTCCACCCCCATGCCACGCACAAAGTTTTCCATGGTTTTTTGGGCCTCCAAAGAGGTGTTAAAATTAGCTGGCGTGTTTACAAAAAGAAGGTGCATTTTTGCGCCCACCATTTTGGCAAATTTATTTGCTTTGTCGAGCGCGCCTCTGCCATCTTCAGAAAAATCTGTGGCAAAAACAAAGTCTTTTACATTAAAATTGGGATGGTTGTTTTTTATAACGAGCACCGGAATTTTTGAAGTTCTTACAACTTTTTCGGTATTGCTTCCAACAAACATTTCTTTAAAACCGCTGGCGCCGGTAGAGCCCATTACAATTAAATCTATATTGTTCTTTTTTGTTGCCTCTTCAATGTCTTCATAAATTTCATTGTGACCTATGGCTTCGTTGAGTTCTATTTTGTTTAAAAACGATTTTTCTCTAAGTTCATTAAAGCGTTTTTTGGCTAGTTTTATAAAAAATAGAGACTCTGGCAGGCTGCCCGAATCGCTTGATGTTGCTAAATGTAGTGGCATTTCCATAGAGTGAAGCACGAAAATTTCGGAATGATGTTTTTCGGCTAATTTTACAGCTACTTTAAGGGCGTTTTCAGCCTGTTCTGAAAAATCTGTTGGGACGAGGATACGTTTCATAAATTGATTTAATGGATTAGTGTTTATAAGGAACCCTTAAATTACAAAAATAATTGGTTTGCCCTTGATTTTTATAATATTAAAAATTATAGTATATTTGCACCGAATTTGATACGAAATTATCTGAGGGGACTAAAGTCCCCTCTTTTTATAGCCAAAAAATAATGCGTGAAAAAGTAGCACAACTGCTGGAAAGTGCTCTGGAAGAGAACAAATCACTGTTTTTGATTGACCTAATAATTACAGAAGACAATCAAATAAGAGTCATTCTTGACGGCGATAAGGGGGTTACGGTTGAAGATTGTATTGCTGTAAGCCGTCAAATTGAACACAATCTAGATAGAGAAGAATTAGATTTTTCGCTAGAGGTAATGTCTGCAGGGGTTTCAGAACCATTAACTTTACCACGACAGTATAAAAAAAATATAGGACGAACCTTAAAGATAAAAACCAAAAACAACGAAAAGTTTGAAGGTAAATTAATCAGTGCCAACGACGAGAGTTTCACCATTAAATGGTCTGCTCGCGAGCCAAAGCCGGTTGGTAAGGGAAAAGTTACCGTTCAAAAAGAGGCAACATTGCCGTACACAGATATTATGGAAGCAAAAGTGATGATAACATTTTAATTGAATTGATATGGAAAACTTAGCACTAATCGATTCTTTTTCGGAATTTAAAGACGACAAACAAATAGATAGAGTAACGCTTATGGCAATACTCGAAGATGTTTTTAGAAATGCGTTAAAGAAGAAATACGGCAGCGATGATAATTTTGATATCATTGTTAACCCAGATAAGGGCGATTTAGAAATATGGAGAAACCGTGTGGTTGTTGCAGATGGAGAAGTAGAAGATCCAAACGAAGAAATTTCATTAAGTGAAGCGCAAAAAATTGAGCCGGATTTTGAGATTGGTGAAGATGTTTCTGAAGAAGTAAAATTAATTGACCTTGGTCGTCGTTCTATTTTGGCATTGCGTCAAAACTTAATTTCTAAAATTCACGAACACGACAATACCATAATATACAAGCAGTTTAAAGACCTTGAAGGCGATATTTATACTGCCGAAGTGCACCATATACGTCACCGCGCCGTTATCCTTCTGGACGATGAAGGAAACGAAATAATTCTTCCGAAGGAAAAACAAATTCCTTCAGACTTTTTTAGAAAAGGTGACAATGTAAGAGGTATTATTGAAAGTGTAGATTTAAAAGGAAATAAACCTACAATTATAATGTCTCGTGCAAATCCGCTATTTCTCGAAAAATTATTCGAACAAGAAATTCCGGAGGTTTTCGACGGTTTAATTACTGTAAAAAATGTAGTGCGTATTCCAGGCGAAAAAGCAAAAGTAGCTGTAGACTCATATGATGATCGTATCGATCCTGTAGGAGCTTGTGTAGGTATGAAAGGTTCTAGAATTCACGGGATTGTACGCGAATTGGGTAACGAAAATATAGATGTAATTAATTACACAAATAACCTTACGCTTTATATTACAAGAGCGCTAAGCCCAGCAAAAGTAACCTCGGTAAAAATAGACGAGGAGAAAAAACGTGCCGAAGTTATTCTTAGGCCAGAAGAAGTAAGTAAAGCAATTGGGCGTGGAGGACACAACATTCGCCTAGCAGGACAACTTACAGGGTATGAAATAGATGTGCTTCGCGAAGGCGCCGAAGAAGATGTAGAATTATCAGAATTCTCAGACGAAATAGAAGGCTGGATTATCCAAGAATTCCATAAAATTGGATTAGATACAGCAAAAAGTGTATTAGAACACGATATTAACGATTTGGTAAAACGTACCGACCTTGAAGAGGAAACAATTCGTGACGTTATTAATATATTAAAAGAAGAATTTGAAGAGTAGTTGAAACTTTAATTACTTTTATACAAATTTTTTAAAAAGACAAAACAGGAAAAAGCATTTATGGCTGAAGTAAAAAGAAAAAGACTAAGTCAGGTATTACGCGAGTTTAATATCTCGCTAGATCGTGCCGTGGAATTTTTAAGTTCCAAAGGGTTCGAGGTGGACGCGAGTCCCAATACCAAAATAACAGGTGATGAATACGAAGTTCTTTTTGAAGAGTTTGAAACAGACAAGAGTAAAAAAGTAGCTTCTAAAGAGGTAGGTGAAGAAAAGCGCAAAGAGAAGGAGGAGCTACGTCTTGAACGCGAACGCGAACTTGAAGAAAAACAAAAAAGGGAGGAGAGTTCTCGTGTAATTAAAGCAGGAGCCAAACTCGACGGTCCAAAACAAGTTGGTAAAATTGATTTAACTACAGGAAAACCACCAAAAGAAGAGCCTAAAGTTGAGCAAGCAAAACCAGTTGAGCCAGTTGAAGAAAAGGTAGAAGAAGTTGCTAAAACTGAAACAAAACCTGCTCCTAAAAAAGAAGAAAAAGAAACAGAAGAAAAAACTTCTGAAAAAGCTGCTGCCGTAGAAACACCTAAGCCCGAAAAGGTTAAGGTAGAAAAAGCTAAGGAAGACCAACCTGTTACTGAAAAAACTTCAGAGCCAAAAACTACTGCTAAAAAAGAAGATAAAGTAGCGCCTAAAAAAGATACTCTAATCAAGAAGGAAGAACCAAAGGCTGAAGAACCGAAAGAAAAATCGGCCGAGTCTGATACGGTTACTACCAAATATCGTAAACTGGACGGGCCTAACTTTACCGGTCAAAAAATAGACCTTACCCAATTTAAAAAGCCAGAAAAGAAAAAGGATACTAAAAGCGACGATAAAAAGAACGCAAAGGGTAAACGTAGAAGAATTAGCAAAGAAACTCCAAAAACTGGAGGAAACTTTAGAGATAAGCGTCATAGCGGATCTGGCAATAGAAAAGGCCGTACGCATACGCCAAAAGAAGAACCTAGCGAAGAAGAAGTACAAAAACAAGTACGTGAAACTTTAGAAAAATTACAAGGTAAATCTTCTAAAGGAAAAGGAGCTAAATACCGTCGCGAAAAGCGGGATATTCACCGTCAAAAAACCGACGAACTAGCGCAGCAAGAAGCCGAAAATAAGCTAATTAAAGTAACCGAATTTGTTACTGCAAGCGAAATGGCAACTATGATGGATGTGCCTGTAACCAAAATTATCTCGGCTTGTATGAGTTTGGGTATGATGGTAACTATGAATCAACGATTAGATGCCGAAACACTTAGTATTGTTGCCGAAGAGTTTGGTTACGAATTAGAGTTTGTAACAGCCGATCTTGAAGAAACAATTGAAAAAGAAGTAGATGCACCCGAAGATTTAGAAGATAGAGCTCCTATCGTTACCGTTATGGGTCACGTAGATCACGGTAAAACATCGCTTCTAGATTATATTCGAAAAGAAAATGTAATTGCTGGGGAATCTGGTGGAATTACACAGCATATTGGTGCCTACGGGGTAGAATTAGATGGCGGCCAAAAAATAGCATTTTTAGATACACCGGGTCACGAGGCCTTTACTGCAATGCGTGCTCGTGGTGCGCAGGTTACCGATGTTGCTATTATTGTGGTGGCTGCAGATGATGATATTATGCCGCAAACCAAAGAGGCAATTAGCCACGCGCAAGCGGCGGGTGTGCCAATTGTATTCGCAATAAACAAAATTGATAAGCCAACTGCCAACCCCGAAAAGATTAAAGACGGACTGGCCCAAATGAACCTTTTGGTTGAAGATTGGGGCGGAAAAGTTCAATCGCACGATATTTCAGCAAAAACTGGTTTAGGTGTAAAAGAATTACTTGAAAAAGTATTGTTAGAAGCCGAATTACTAGAATTAAAAGCTAACCCAAATCGTCAAGCCTACGGAACCATTGTAGAAGCTTTCTTAGATAAAGGACGAGGTTATGTTTCAACTGTTTTAGTTCAAGGTGGAACCTTAAAAGTTGGAGACTACATACTTGCCGGTCAGCACAGTGGTAAGGTAAAAGCTATGCAAGATGAGCGCGGAAGAAATGTTGAAAAAGCAGGTCCGTCAACACCGGTATCGGTACTTGGTTTAGATGGAGCACCGCAAGCGGGTGATAAGTTTAATGTATTTGCCGATGAACGCGAAGCGAAAGCTATTGCTACAAAACGTACACAGTTACAACGTGAGCAATCTGTAAGAACGCAGAGACATATTACCTTAGATGAAATTGGAAGACGTATTGCTCTAGGCGACTTTAAAGAACTTAATATTATCCTTAAAGGTGATGTGGATGGATCGGTTGAAGCATTAACAGATTCATTCCAAAAGCTGTCAACCGAAGAAATTCAAGTAAATATTATTCACAAAGCGGTAGGACCTATTACCGAGAGTGATGTGCTTTTAGCTTCGGCATCAGATGCAATTATAATTGGCTTTAATGTACGCCCAATGGGTAATGCACGCCAAATTGCAGATAAAGAAGAAATTGATATCCGTACGTATTCAATTATTTACGATGCTATCAACGATCTTAAAGATGCGATGGAAGGAATGCTTTCTCCAGAGATGAAAGAAGAAATTACGGGTACTGCCGAAATTCGCGAAACCTTTAAAATTTCAAAAGTGGGTACTATTGCTGGATGTATGGTATTGACAGGTAAAATTTATAGAAATTCTGGAATTAGACTTATTCGCGAAGGCGTTGTAGTTTACACCGGTGAACTTGCTTCGTTAAAACGATTTAAAGACGATGTAAAAGAAGTTTCGAAAGGATATGATTGTGGTATTCAAATTAAGAATTACAACGATATTCGTGAAAGTGATATCATTGAAGCTTTCCAAGAAGTTGCAGTTAAGAAAAAACTGAAATAATATACCTTATAAACTGAAATATTGAAACGCCCTGAAAATTTTTTTTCGGGGCGTTTTTCATTTTAATAGCGAGATAAAATATTAAAAAGTGTAACATCTTTTAATTTTTTATGTCTATTAAGAAAACCTTTTTTTAATGTCTTTTTCTTTCAAACAAATTACTTTGTTGTCTTTTCTTTTAATTGGCTTTTCAGCTGTAGCGCAAACTACAGATAGCATAGTAAGAAAAAAGGTAACCATCCCTAGAGTTATTAAAGCACCTAAAATAGACGGGGTTTTAAATGATTTAGCTTGGAAAAACGCACCCATTGCTACAAATTTTGTTGAAAGACAACCCATAAATGGAAGGCCTATCCCCGATAGTCTAGCAACCGAAGTAAAAATAGTTTACGACAATTTAGGTATTTACTTTGGAGCTTTTATGAAAGATCCCGAACCCGAGAAAATTTTAAAAGAACTTACCGAAAGAGATGATATTGGTAACGACGATTTCTTTTTTGTGTTACTGAATGGTTATAACGATAGGCAGCAAAGCTTACAATTTATTGTTACTGCGGCAGGCGTGCAATACGATGCTAAAATGACCAACGATAGAGAAGATAGCTCTTGGAACGGAATATGGTATAGCGCCGTAAATATTGTAGAAAACGGTTGGATTGCCGAAATTTTTATTCCGTATTCTGAATTGCGTTTTCCAAACAAAGATGTACAGGAATGGGGGTTAAATATGGAACGGGAGTTTAGGCGTAGCCGAACCCGATACAGTTGGAATCACATAGATAATACCAAAGGGTCTTTTTCTATTTACGATGGCGAAATACACGGGATAGAAAATATTGAAGCTCCGTTACGTCTTTCCTTTTTACCGTACGTTTCGGGCTATGTCAATAATTTTGACGGCAAAACCGAAACGGTCTTTAACGGCGGAATGGATCTAAAATACGGTATCAACGATGCCTTTACTTTAGATATGATTTTAATCCCAGATTTTGGACAGTCAAAATTTGATAATGAAGTTTTAAATCTATCGGCTTTTGAAACACAGTATGCCGAAAATCGCGGGTTTTTTAATGAAGGTACTGAGTTGTTTACCAAAGGAAATTTATTTTATTCAAGACGAGTGGGGGGTGCGCCATCACGCCGGCCAAATCTTCCCGAAAACGAGGAAATAAGCGCTTTTCCTTCTTCGGTAGATTTACTTAATGCCTTTAAAATTTCTGGAAGAACAGATGGTAATTTGGGACTTGGAGTGTTTAATGCTATTACCGAAAAGACCGAAGCGACTATAAAAAATACAGATACGGGTGAAACACGAAAAGAAGTTGTTGAGCCTATGGCAAATTACAATATCTTAGTTTTAGACCAGCGTTTTGGCGATAATTCTTCGGTGTCTTTTATCAATACAAATGTAATTCGCTCTGGCGATTTTCGCGATGCCAATGCATCGGGCTTGTACTTAAATCTTACCAACAAAGACAACACATTTAATTATCGTGCGAGCGCAGAAGGCAGTTGGGTTTTGGACGATTCGGTGAGGTTTGGAATGGAAGGAATGGGAGGGTTTTCAAAAATAAGTGGAAAACATAGATATTCTGGCGAAATAAACTTTAGAACCACAGATTACAACATAGACGATATGGGGTACACCGGGCAAACCAATTATATTCAATACAGCGGTTATTACGGGTATCGCTATCTGCAGCCACGAGGTAATTTAAATACTATGTTTTTAAATTTTAACTTAAATTACAGCAGAAGGTTGGATCCGGATTTGTACAAAAATTTTGTATTCAACTTTAATTCAAGTTTTATGACTACCAACTACGTGGGTTTTGGTGGTGGTTTTGAAATGACGCCATTTGGAAGCAACGATATTTACGAGCCGCGTGTTAAAGAGAGGTATGTAAAAGTGCCTAATTATTATAATGTTTGGAGTTGGATTTCTACAGATTATCGCAATAGAGTGGCTTTAGATGCTACACTCGAGTATACAAAATTTGACGAGCGGCAACGCGACAGTTGGTATTTTAGATTCGGACCGCGATTTCGGGTGTCTGATAAATTTAAGTTGTTTGCCAATTCTAATTTTACATTATCCAGTAACGAAGAAGGCTTTGTAACCTTTAGTGAAAACGATATAATTTTTGGAAATCGCGATAGAAGCACGGTGGTAAATTCATTAGAATCTCAATATATATTCAATAACAAAACTGCGCTAAATCTTTCTTTTAGGCACTACTATTCTGAAGTAGAATACAGCGATTATCTAAGTTTGGATCAAAACGGAGATTTGATTTCAAATGTAACTTTTGATGAAAACCGAAATACCACTTATAACAGTTGGAATATAGATTTACGATTTTCATGGTGGTTTGCCCCAGGAAGTGAACTATCTCTGTTATACCGAAACGCGATGGATAGTTTTATCAATCAGTCTAGAATAAACTTTTCTGAAAACTTTAACAATTTATTCAATGAGCCACAACTTAACAGTCTTTCGCTTAGAATAAGTTATTACTTAGATTACAACAGAGTAAAATCTTGGTTTAAAAATGATACGCGTAAGCCTGATATGCAGGTTAACAACCAAACGGGAAAGATGAGCGGTGCTAATTACCGTAAAATGATGTAAGCTTTTATTTACGGCGTTCGGGCTTTAAAATAAAAGCCGAAGAAAAATTATTTTTAATTGCAATTAAGGCTCTTTCTGCTTCTAATCGCGAAGAAAAATTACCTGCCCACACTTTGTAATTTGGCGTTTCATATTCAATTGAAGCTGGCCAATCGCCAAATTTACTTCTATAGTTATTTAAAATTCGGTTGGCTTTGTCTAATTCGCCGTAATAAAGCTGTATGGTGTACCCGTCAGACAGTTTATTTTCTTTTTCTAAATCCTTTTTTAACGCTAGCAATTGTGTGATATTAGAGTCGGCATTAACGGTGAGCGTAGCGTTTTGAGCACTACTTTTTTGTGAGATTGCCAAAATTAATACGCTGGTAATTATAATATTGAAATAGGTTTTCATTGTCATAACTTTAATTCTTTTTTACAAAGGTAAAACTTAATAACATTGCTTACACTCGATTTATTATTTAGAACTAATATAAATTAATGGTTAACACTTTGTTTGCATTTCCAAAATCGACTTTATAATGTACTTTTGTGCCTTTATTTGTGGACTAGTTTTAGCGATACAAGTTGTTTAGATTCATAATTAATTCTGTTCCAAAACTATCGGCCATAAATTTGTAATAAGTAACGAAATAAGTATATCAATGAATTTCGGAATTATTCAAAATAGTTTATTTGCAAATTCAACGGATCAATAAAAAACAATAAATTCAACAGATGAAAAAGGTGAATTTTATACATCTACGCTCAAAATTGCCACTTCTTTTGTTAGTGTTTTTACTAACTTTTTCAACTTCTATTTTAGCTCAAGATGCCGCAGCCGACGCTGGGGCTAATGTTGATATAGCTGCTGGAGAGACTTTATTTAAGGCTAACTGTGCGGCGTGTCATAAGCTAGATAGAAATGCTGTGGGACCTGCTTTGAGAGGTGTGGGCGAAAAATACGACCGCGATTGGTTGTATAAGTGGATTAACAATAGCCAGGCTTTAATTGCTTCTGGCGATGCGTTAGCAAACAAACTATTTGAAGAGCATAATAAGGCTATTATGACGGCGTTCCCAGCGCTTTCTGAGGCCGATATGGATAATATACTGGCCTATACCGACCAGCCAAAACCAGAACCTAAAACCCCTGTGGTTGATACAGCTGCTGCAGGCGCTGGAAGTGGTGATGGTGGCTCTGTGTCAAACACGTTGATTATTGGTGCATTGGCCCTTATTTTCTTGTTGTTGGTAATTATGCTTTACTTGGTTACAAACACGCTTAAGAGAATTGCAGAGGCAAACGGTGTTGTGTACGAGAAGAAAGAAAAAGGTACGCCAATTTGGAAAGCATTTATTCAAAATCAATTTTTAGTGTTGGTAGTTGCAATATTCTTGTTGCTTACTGCGGGTTATGTAGGTTACGGTTACTTAATGCAGGTAGGTGTAGACCAAGGTTACGCGCCAGTACAACCAATTCACTATTCACATAAAATTCACGCTGGAGACAATCAAATAGACTGTAACTTCTGTCATAGTTCGGCAAGAAAAAGTAAAACTGCTGGAATACCTTCTTTAAATGTTTGTATGAGTTGTCATAAAAATATTTCGGAAGTATCGCCAGAGACAGCCACTGCAGAGTATTCAAAAGAGTTTTACGACGGCGAAATCCAAAAGCTTTATAAGGCTGTTGGATGGGATATGGAAAAGCAAGAGTATACAGGTAAAACAGAGCCTGTAAAATGGGTTCGTATTCACAACTTGCCAGACTTTGCTTACTTTAACCACTCACAACACGTAACTGTGGCGGGTGTTGACTGTCAGAAATGTCACGGAGAAATTCAAGAAATGGAAATTGTTGAGCAATTTGCGCCACTAACTATGGGGTGGTGTATTGATTGCCACCGAGAGACTAATGTTAATTTAGCTAATAATGATTATTACGCGAAGATACATGAAGAGCTTTCGAAAAAATATGGTGTTGAAAAGCTAACAATCGCTGAAATGGGCGGATTGGAATGCGCAAAATGTCACTATTAATAAAATTAAAGGTAAATTACAGATAGCAATATGGCATCAAACAAGAAATACTGGAAAAGTGTTGAAGAGCTGAAGGAAGACAGCCCGATTGTAAAAGCACTACAGGACAATGAGTTTGTAACCGAAATTCCTACAGATGAATTTCTTGGGAATAAAGGAGCATTAGAATCTTCGTCAACTACGCGTCGTGATTTCTTAAAATATGTAGGTTTTTCTACTGCAGCTGCAACATTGGCTGCTTGTGAAGGACCCGTAGTTAAGTCTATTCCTTATGTGGTGCAACCGCACGATGTAGTACCGGGGGTAGCTAATTACTATGCTTCGACCGTGGCAGATGGTTTCGATTTTGCCAATGTTTTGGTTAAAACGCGCGAAGGCCGTCCCATTAAGATTGAAAAAAATGATTTAGCGGTTCACGGCGGAAGTGTTAATGCGCGTGTACACGCTTCAGTTTTGTCACTATACGATAAAAACAGACTTACCGGCCCAATGGTTGGCGGTGCCGACGTATCTTGGGCAGAATTTGATACAGCAGTTGCTCAAAAGATGAATGAAATGAGCGGGAAAGATATTGTATTGCTTACCCAAACATTTGCGAGCCCATCTGTATCAAAACTTATTTCTGAATTTACTGCAAAGTATCCAAATGTTCGTCACGTTGTGTATGATACAGTTTCGTGTTCGGGCGCTTTAGATGCTTTTCAAAACAAATACGGAACGAGAGCTTTACCAGATTACAACTTCGAAAAAGCTGAAGTTATTGTTTCTGTGGGGGCCGATTTCTTAGGCGACTGGCAAGGTGGTAGCTATAGTAAAGGATATGCTAAAGGCCGTATTCCGAAGAACGGAAAAATGTCTCGTCATATTCAATTTGAGGCTAACTTGAGTTTAACGGGTGCTAAAGCCGATAAGCGTGTGCCTGCTACACCAACACAACAAGTTGCAATTTTAAAAGCATTAACCGGTGGTTCTACTGCTGGGTTGCCAAAGCATATAGCCGAGGCTGTAAATAAAGCAAAAGCTCAGCTTCAAAAAGCGGGTAGCAAAGCTTTATTGGTAACTAATTTACCAGACGTTGCTTCGCAAACTTTGGCGCTTAACTTCAATGCCAATAGTGATGCAATAGACGTTAATAAGCCTTTGTTAACAAGACAAGGTAGCAATGAGGAAGTAATGAGCGTTGTTAACGGTGTTATTTCTGGTTCAATAAAAGGATTGATAACTGTTGGAGTTGATCCTGTATACTCTTTACCGCATTCAAAAGAATTTGCTGAAGCGTACAAGAATCTTGAAATGAGCCTTGCTTTTGCAATGAAGTTAGATGCTACAGCATCGCTTGCTAAATTGGTTGCAGCTACACCACACTACTTAGAGTCTTGGGGTGATGCTCAATTTAAGAAAGGTACTTTTAGCCTAATGCAGCCAACTATTCGTCCGTTATTTAACACGCGACAGTTTCAAGACAGTTTGTTACAGTGGACGGGTAATTCACAAAAATATTACGATTATTTAAAAGATACTTGGAGTTCTTCAGTACTAAACGGTGAATCTTGGAGTCAAGCGCTTCACGATGGCTTTGTGAGCAATGATTCGGCTGTAGTAATGGAAGAAGTTAAAACTTCGGGGAATGCTACTGTTGAATCGTCAACTTCAAACGGTGCATTAGGATTTTTAACGCAAGAAGGCGATTTTGATCTTACGTTGTACACATCTATTGGTTTGGGTGACGGGCAACAAGCAAATAACCCTTGGTTACAAGAATTTCCAGATCCTATAACAAGAGCTTCGTGGGATAACTATCTTACAGTTTCGGCTGCCGATGCCGAGGCTTTAGGCTTAGAAAATGAACACGTTTCTAATGGTGCGCTTAACGGAAGTTATGCAAATGTAAAAGTTGGAAATGTAGTTTTAGAAAATGTACCGGTTATAATTCAACCAGGTCAAGCAAAAGGTTCTGTAGGTTTAGCTTTAGGGTACGGTAAAACTGCTGCTATTCAAGAAGAAATGCAAACAGGTGTAAACGCTTATAAGCTTTACCAAAACTTCTCTAATATTCAAAAAGTATCTATTGAGAAAGCTAGCGGAATGCACGAATTTGCTTGTGTGCAGTTGCAAAGTACAATGGCTGGACGTAGTGCCGATATTATAAAAGAAACAACTTTAGAGATCTTTAATACGCAAGATAGTTCTGTTTGGAATACTGTTCCTGTAACAGATTACGATCACAGTCCAATATCGGTTAGAGATGAAAGGGCAGATATTTGGAGTCCATACGATACTACAATTGGGCATCATTTTAATTTATCTATTGATTTAAATGCTTGTACAGGTTGTGGTGCGTGTGTAATTGCATGTCACGCCGAAAATAATGTACCGGTGGTAGGTAAAGATGAAGTGAGAAAATTCCGCGATATGCACTGGTTGCGTATTGATAGGTATTACTCTGCACAGGATACCTTTAAAGAAGAAATAGAAACGTTAGAAAATCTACCTGCATTTGATCTTTACGATGTAGTAGAAAATCCATCAACATATAATCCTGAGGTTGCTTTCCAACCTGTAATGTGCCAGCACTGTAATCACGCACCTTGCGAAACTGTTTGTCCAGTAGCGGCAACATCGCACGGTCGTCAGGGTCAAAACCAAATGGCTTATAACAGATGTGTAGGTACGCGTTACTGTGCTAACAACTGTCCTTATAAAGTACGTCGTTTTAACTGGTTCTTATATAGCGAAAACGATGCGTTTGATTACAACATGAATAATGACCTTGGTAGAATGGTATTAAACCCAGATGTGGTTGTACGTTCTCGAGGTGTTATGGAGAAATGTTCTATGTGTATACAAATGACTCAAAAAACGATTCTTGAGGCTAAGCGCGAAGGACGTCCAGTGAAGGATGGAGAATTCCAAACTGCTTGTGCCAATGCATGTGAAACTGGCGCGATAGTATTTGGAGATGTAAATGATAAGGATTCTGAAATTGTAAAATTAAAAGAAGATAAAAGAATGTACCACCTGTTAGAAAACATTGGTACTAAACCTAACGTGTTTTATCACGCTATAGTTAAGAATACAACAGAAGCATAAAAATTAGTATAAAACCATTATTTAAGAATTATATATGTCGTCACATTACGAAGCACCTATAAGAGAGCCTTTGGTTCTGGGAGATAAGTCCTATCATGACATCAGTGTAGATGTTGGGGCACCCGTTCTGGGAAAGGCCAATAAATCTTGGTGGATTGTTTTTACCATTTCCCTTATTGCATTTTTATGGGGATTGGGATGCATCATCTACACCTTATCAACCGGAATTGGGGTTTGGGGATTAAATAAGACCATTGGATGGGCTTGGGATATTACAAACTTTGTTTGGTGGGTAGGTATTGGACACGCCGGAACACTAATTTCGGCCGTGTTATTATTATTCCGTCAAAAATGGAGAATGGCAGTAAACCGTTCGGCAGAAGCGATGACTATTTTTGCTGTTGTTCAAGCAGGTTTGTTCCCAATTATCCACATGGGGCGTCCTTGGTTAGCATACTGGGTACTTCCTATTCCAAACCAGTTTGGGTCGTTATGGGTAAACTTTAACTCTCCATTGCTTTGGGATGTATTTGCAATTTCAACGTATCTTTCGGTTTCACTTGTATTCTGGTGGACAGGATTACTTCCAGATTTTGCAATGATTCGCGATAGAACTACAAGCCCATTTCAAAAGAAAATTTACGGTATTCTAAGTTTTGGATGGAGCGGTCGTGTAAAAGATTGGCAACGTTTTGAAGAAGTTTCACTTGTATTGGCAGGTTTGGCTACGCCACTTGTACTTTCGGTTCACACCATTGTATCTTTTGACTTTGCTACTTCGGTAGTACCAGGATGGCATAGTACAATATACCCGCCGTACTTTGTTGCGGGAGCTATTTTCTCTGGGTTTGCTATGGTACAAACGCTTTTAATTATTATGCGTAAGGTGTCAAACCTAGAAGACTATATTACAATTCTACATATTGAATATATGAATAAGGTTATTTTGTTAACCGGAGGAATTGTAACAGTTGCATATATTATTGAATACTTTATTGCTTGGTATTCTGGAGTGCCATATGAAAATTACGTTTATTTATCATTTGGTGCCGCTACGGGGCCTTATTGGTGGGCATTCTGGGCACTTATTATTTGTAACTTAATTGTGCCACTTACACTTTGGGTAAAAAAATTAAGAAGAAATATTGTTTGGACTTTTATTGTAGCGTTAATCATTAATATTGGAATGTGGTTTGAGCGTTTTGATATTATCGTTATCGATTTAAGTAAAGATAGATTAACCTCTTCCTGGGCAATGTTTCAACCAACATTTGTCGATATTGGAACCTTTATTGGAACCATTGGATTCTTCTTTGTGTTATTTTTACTTTACGCACGTACATTCCCAGTAATTGCACAAGCCGAGGTAAAAACAATTTTAAAGTCTTCGGGTGAATCTTTTAAAAGATTAAGAGCAGAGCACGGTGATGATCACAGTCATGTAATTGTTCAAGAGTATCCTGCCAATGCTGGTCCGGCAGCTAATGTTGAAGACAAAAATTTTGACACTGCATTTAGCGATTCAAAAGCCGAAGATAATGTTGATACTGTCGCTGCAGAAGCCAATAAAGGTAAAATTAATAGTCTTTTAAATACTGTTGGAACTTTTGATCCTAAAGTAGAAGAACAAGACGATCTACAAAAGATTAATGGCATTGGCCCTGTGATGGAACAAAAGTTACATCAAATAGGAATCTTTACTTATGATCAAGTAAGTAGAATGACCGATCGCGAATACGATTTATTGGACGAAATAGTTAGTGAATTCCCAGGCAGAGCTAAGCGTGATGATTGGGCAGGACAAGCACTAAAACTAAAAAATAAAAACTAATTATGGCTTCTAAAAAGATACACGCTATTTATACTGATGACGATTTGTTAATGCAGGCCGTTAAACAGACTCGTGCTGCAAATTATCATATATCAGATGTTTTTACGCCATTCCCCGTGCACGGTTTAGATCATGCGGTTGGATTAGCACCTACAAGGCTCGCAATTACATCATTTTTATATGGTTTAACAGGCTTAACTGTTGCTGTGGTTTTGATGAATTATATAATGATTGAAGACTGGCCACAAAATATTGGTGGTAAGCCAGCTTTTACATTTTACCAAAACATGCCAGCTTTTATACCAATTATGTTTGAGCTAACGGTATTTTTTGCAGCTCACTTAATGGTTATCACTTTTTATATGAGAAGTAAATTATGGCCATTTAAGAAAGCTGAAAATCCAGATCTACGTACTACCGATGACCACTTTTTGATGGAAGTTGATATTGCCAATCACGACGTAGAAAAGTTGACCAAGTTCTTATATGACACTGGTGCTTCGGAAATTAGTTTAATTGAAAACGAGCAAGACCATTAATATGAAAACATTTATAAACATAGGAATTGCCATTTTTGCCTCTGCAACACTGGTATCTTGTTTTAACGATAAAAAGCCAAATTATCAATATTTCCCTAATATGTATGAACCGGTTGGTTACGAAACATACGGGGAATACGATATTTTTCCTAACCAACAAGAAGCAATGCACCCGCCGGCCAATACTGTGCCAAGAGGGTATGAGCTTTACGATTACGAAAACTCTACCGAAGGGTTACAATTAGCAAAAGCCGAATTACAAAACCCGTATCCCGTTACCGAAGAAAACCTTGCTACGGGAGCTCAATTGTACACATTGTATTGTGCAGTTTGCCATGGCGATAAGGGAGACGGACAAGGAATTTTGGCAAAGCGCGAAAAATTCTTAGGAATACCTAGTTATGCAGATCCGGGTCGTACAATTACCCCAGGAGGAATTTACCACGTACAAATGTACGGTCTAAACGCGATGGGTTCATACGCAGGGCAGGTGAGTGAAAAAGAGCGTTGGCAAATAGCCATGCACGTTATGGATTTAAAAGCATCGCTCAATGGTGAGCCAGGAGTGCTTGAAACTGCAGAAGTGGCTACGCAAGACGCATTAGTTTCAGGTGAAAATAATACGGGAGCAAATGCTGCTTCCGAAAGTGATAATAAGTAAGGAATTAAAGAGAATAGCTAAAGATATGTACACGCTACCTAGTAAATTAAAACTGTTTTCTATCATAATAATGGTACTTGGGCTTGCAGGAATAACCTATGGTTTCCTTACTACGCCAAAAACTGTTGACGATGTTAAAAAAATATTAGCCGAACAAGACGCACATCACGGTGAATCGCACGCCGATGGCGATACTGCAAATTTTGTAGATACTGTTCGAAACGAAGAGGGTTATTCTGAAGCTGCCATGGAGCACGCAACCGATCTAAAACCTGAAGGACACGGCATGTCATCACACGATGAACACGTTTTACACCAAATGCAAACAAGACCTTGGTCCGCGACCTTTGTTGCCGCCTTCTTTTTTCTGATGATATCATTGGGCGTATTGGTGTTTTATGCTATTCAATACGTGTCGCAAGCTGGCTGGTCGCCAGTGCTTTACCGAATCATGGAAGGGATTACAGCTTATTTGCTTCCAGGATCAATTATAGTGCTTATAATTGTTGTTTTTGCAGGAACTCATTTCTTCCCTTGGCAAAATGAAGAGTTAGTAGCAACCGATAAAATTTTACAAGGAAAAGAAGGGTATTTAAACTTTCCATTTTTTGTAATTAGAGCGGTAATTTACATTTTAGGATGGAACTTATACCGTCACTTCTCAAGAAAAAACTCTTTAGCATTAGCCGAGGCTAACAATTACGATTATTACCGTAAGAATTTTAAAATTTCAGTATTCTTTTTAATATTCTTTATGGTTACAGAGGCTACAATGTCTTGGGACTGGTTTATGTCTTTAACACCACACTGGTATAGTACGCTTTTCCCTTGGTATGTATTTGCAAGTATGTTTGTATCTGCAATTACAGTGCTTGCCCTTGTAACTATTCACTTAAAGAGTCGTGGTTTAATTGATTTTGTAAGTGATAAGCACTTACACGATTTAGCTAAATATATGTTTGCTTTTAGTATTTTCTGGACGTACTTATGGTTTAGCCAGTTTATGCTTATATGGTACGCCAATATTCCTGAAGAAGTAACCTACTTTATAATAAGAATACAAGAATATAATTTGTTGTTTTTCGGAATGCTTATTCTTAATTTTGTATTCCCTGTTCTAGTATTGATGAATAGCGATTTTAAAAGAGTACCTTGGTTTGTTGTTATTGCCGCTGTATTTATATTAATAGGCCACTATATAGATATTTTCTTATTGGTGATGCCTTCTACGGTTGGTCATAACTGGGGCTTCGGAATTCCAGAAATTGCAGCATTATTGTTTTTTGCGGGACTTTTCATCTTCGTTGTAGGAACGGGATTAGGTAAAGTTTCTTTAAGACCAAAGAACGATCCGTTTATTAAAGAGAGTGAAAACTACCATTTTTAATCATATTGTTAAAGAAGATATAGTAAGATGACCGCATTTTTAGTTGTATTAGTAATTATTCTTTTTGGAATTTCTGTTTGGCAAATGAGCAGAATATTTCAACTGGCACAAAAAAAGCCAATCAATCATCCCGAGATAGCATCAGATAAGGATAACAATGTTCAAGGGTATTTAATGATGGGCTTTTTAGCCTTTATCTACATACTCGCTATTGTTTCATTTTGGTTGTGGAGCGATACATTGTTGCCAGAATCTGCCTCTGAACATGGGCAAGAAATAGACAATCTTATGTTGATATCCATGATAGTAATTTTTGCTGCGGGTATCCTTACACAATGGTTGTTGCATTACTTTGCTTTTATTTATAGAGGCAATAAAACACGTAGAGCTACATTTTACGCAGATAATGACAAGTTAGAGTTTATCTGGACTATCATTCCTGTTATTGTATTAGCCGGTCTTATAATTTACGGACTTTTTACTTGGACCGATATTATGAATGTCGATAAAGACGACGATCCGTTAGTTGTAGAGCTATACGCTTCGCAATTTAACTGGAAAGCTCGTTACGGTGGTAACGATAACACTTTGGGTAATGCCAATGTACGTTTAATTGAAGGTGTTAATCAATTAGGTGTAGATCCGGCCGACCCTAATGGGCAGGATGATAAAATAGTTACCGAATTGCACTTACCTGTTGGTAGAAAGGTGTTAATTAAAATGCGTTCTCAAGACGTTTTACACTCGGCTTATATGCCGCACTTTAGAGCTCAGATGAACTGTGTTCCGGGGATGATTACTCAATTTGCCTTTACACCTACCATTACAACCGAAGAGATGCGAATGAATGACCACATTATTGAAAAAGTGGCAAACATTAACCGCATCCGACAAGAAAAGAGTAAAGATTTAATTGCAAATGGTGAAGCTGCTTTAGAACCATATGAATTTGATTACGTTGTAATATGTAATAAAATTTGCGGAATTAGCCATTATAATATGCAAATGAAGATAGTTGTAGAGTCTGAAGAAGATTATAAAGCTTGGTTGGCAGAACAGCCTACCTTAGCAGAACAGCTTAGTAAATAAACTATATAATATTAGCTTAAATAGATATGTCAGCACACGCACAGGTCCACGGAGTAGAAGATCACCACGACGATCACGGGCATCATCATAAAGAGACATTTGTAACTAAATATATCTTTAGCCAAGACCATAAAATGATTTCTAAACAATACCTTATTACAGGTTTGTTTATGGGAATTGTTGGAATTTTAATGTCTTTATTGTTTCGTTTACAACTGGCTTGGCCAGATCATAAATTTACTATTTACGAAGTATTTTTAGGTAAATGGGGCGCCGAAGGTGTAATGGATCCAAGTGTTTACCTTGCTTTGGTGACCATACACGGTACCATTATGGTATTCTTTGTACTAACGGCAGGTTTGAGTGGAACCTTTAGTAACTTACTTATACCATTACAAATTGGTGCGCGCGATATGGCCTCAGGATTTCTAAATATGGTTTCATATTGGTTATTCTTCCTATCGAGTATAATCATGTTGTTTTCATTATTTGTTGAAGCTGGACCAGCATCTGCAGGTTGGACTATTTATCCGCCTCTAAGTGCGTTGCCGCAGGCTATACCTGGGTCGGGTGCAGGGATGACGCTATGGTTAATTTCTATAGCCATCTTTATTGCTTCTTCATTGTTAGGGTCGCTTAACTACATTGTAACCGTAATTAACTTACGTACAAAAGGGATGTCTATGACACGGCTTCCTCTAACAATATGGGCATTTTTTGTAACCGCAATTATTGGAGTCGTTTCTTTCCCTGTACTATTATCTGCAGCATTAATGCTAATTATGGATAGAAGTTTTGGAACTTCATTCTTCCTTTCAGATATTTATATTGCAGGTGAAGTGCTTCACCATCAAGGTGGATCGCCAGTATTGTTTGAGCACTTGTTCTGGTTTTTAGGGCACCCAGAGGTATATATTGTAATTCTACCTGCCATGGGTATTGTGTCTGAAATTATGGCGACTAACTCTCGTAAACCTATTTTTGGGTATCGAGCTATGGTGGCGTCTATTCTTGCAATTGCCTTCTTATCTACAATTGTTTGGGGACACCATATGTTTATCTCGGGGATGAATCCATTCTTAGGGTCTGTGTTTACCTTTACAACCCTATTGATTGCTATTCCATCGGCCGTTAAAGCATTTAACTGGATTACCACATTATGGAAAGGTAACTTACAAATGAACCCTGCAATGCTATTTTCTATAGCCTTTGTATCAACATTTATTACCGGGGGACTAACGGGTATTATTCTTGGTGATAGTGCTTTAGATATTAACGTTCACGATACATACTTTGTGGTAGCTCACTTCCACTTAGTGATGGGTATTTCGGCACTTTACGGGTTATTAGCTGGTGTTTACCACTGGTTCCCTAAAATGTTTGAAGGGCGTTTAATGAGTAAAAAGCTAGGGTATATTCACTTCTGGATTACATCTATTGGTGCTTACGGAATTTTCTTTCCAATGCATTTTGTAGGTATGGCCGGACTACCGCGTAGATATTATACCAACACGGCTTTCCCATACTTTGATGACTTGGCCGATATTAACGTGGTTATGACGGTATTTGCAATTATTACAATTGCTGTTCAGGTTGTATTCTTATATAACTTCTTCTATTCAATTTTCTACGGAAAAATGGGACCGAAGAACCCTTGGAATGCTACCACTTTAGAATGGACAACCGAAACCAAGCACATTCACGGAAACTGGGATGGTCCAATTCCACACGTATACCGTTGGTCTTATGATTACAGTAAATTGAACAAAGACGAAACCGATTATGTTATACCTGGACAAGACTTTATACCGCAAAATGTACCGCTTCAGGATAATGAAGATGAGTTAGATCATTAAAAAAATATAACATTATTAATTAAAAACCTCCTTTCATACCAAAGGAGGTTTTTAATTTTTTTTCAATAATTAGTAGTATTACGTATATATTTTTTAAAGATTTTGTATTATCTTTACCATACTGAGTTAATAATATGTAGGAAGTGAGGAATCTACTATTTATTGCATGAGCCATACTGAAAAGTATGGCTCTGTTTTTTATAAGCGACCCAAAGGATTACTATATTTGTGTTATGAATGAAAACCTAGATCCTTCATCCGAAAATCTTTCGCCACACGAACTCGATATTGAAAGAAAATTAAGGCCTTTTACCTTTTCCGATTTTACTGGGCAGGATCAAGCCTTAGAAAATTTACAAGTTTTTGTGCAGGCTGCCAATATGCGTAGTGAAGCGTTAGATCATACCTTGTTTCACGGTCCGCCGGGTCTGGGAAAAACTACCTTAGCCCATATTTTGGCCAATGAACTCGATGTAAATATTCGGGTAACCTCTGGGCCGGTTTTAGATAAACCTGGCGATTTAGCTGGTTTGCTAACCAACTTAGACGAACGTGATGTTCTTTTTATTGATGAAATTCATAGATTGAGCCCTATTGTTGAAGAGTATCTATATTCGGCAATGGAAGACTTTAAAATAGATATAATGATTGAGTCTGGGCCTAATGCGCGTTCGGTACAAATAAACCTTAACCCATTCACCTTAATTGGGGCTACAACTCGCTCTGGACTTCTTACGGCACCCATGCGTGCTCGTTTCGGAATTTCATCGCGGTTGCAATATTACACTACCGATTTACTAACAACAATATTACAACGGAGTGCCTCCATTTTAAAAGTGCCAATATCTATGGAAGCGGCAATTGAAATAGCAGGCCGAAGCAGAGGTACGCCCCGAATTGCAAATGCACTGTTACGCCGTATTCGCGATTTTGCGCAAATTAAAGGCGATGGTAAAATTGATATAAAAATTGCCAAATTTGGACTGGATGCACTCAATGTAGATGCTCATGGCTTAGATGAAATGGATAATAAAATTCTATCTACTATCATCGATAAATTTAAAGGAGGTCCGGTAGGGATTACTACTATTGCTACCGCCGTTTCCGAAAGTCCCGAAACTATCGAAGAAGTTTACGAGCCATTTTTAATTCAACAGGGCTTTATTATGCGTACTCCGCGTGGCCGCGAAGTTACCGAAGCGGCTTATAATCACTTAGGTAAAAAGAAGGGCCCAACGCAAGGTGGTTTGTTTTAAAATCTGCCACAGAAATTGCATAAAAACTTTCCTGTTATAATCTTAGGTTTAATATTTATTGAATAGTCGAAACTTCTCAAAAAGTATTTCAGTTTAAACATTTTAAAATTGAATAGTAATTCAGAAAAATACACGCAAATGATTAAAGCCGAAGCTAAACGCCTTGGCTTTATGACATGTGGTATTAGTAAAGCTGAATTTCTCGAGGAAGAGGCTCCGCGACTAGAAAAATGGCTTATAAATAATATGAATGGCGAAATGAAATACATGGAAAATCATTTCGATAAACGGCTGGATCCAACCCAATTGGTGCCAGATTCCAAAAGTGTTATTTCACTATTATTAAACTATTTTCCTTCAGAAACACAAACTTCCAACACATATAAAATTTCCAAGTACGCCTATGGTACCGACTATCATTTTGTAATAAAGAATAAGTTAAAGCAGCTAATGCAATTTATTAATACCGAGATTGGCGAAGTTCACGGTCGGGCGTTTGTAGATTCGGCCCCGGTATTAGACAAAGCGTGGGCAGCAAAAAGTGGTTTAGGGTGGATAGGTAAACACTCTAATTTGTTAACCAAGCAGGTTGGTTCATTCTATTTTATTGCCGAATTGATCGTAGATTTAGATTTGGAGTATGACGCAGCAGTTACCGACCACTGTGGTAGTTGTACGGCTTGCATAGATGCTTGTCCAACTCAAGCCATTGTTGCCGATAAGGTAGTAGATGGAAGTAAGTGTATTTCATATTTCACTATAGAACTGAAAAACGAAATTCCAAACAATGTTAAAGGGCAGTTTGAAGATTGGATGTTCGGTTGCGATATTTGTCAAGATGTGTGCCCTTGGAATCGTTTTAGCAAACCTCATTCCCAACCTCTTTTTAATCCGCACCCACAACTACTTTCAAACAGTAAAAAAGATTGGGAAGAAATAACCGAAGAAGTTTTTCGCGAAATATTTAAGAAAAGTGCTGTAAAAAGAACCAAATTTGCGGGGCTTAAACGCAATATAAACTTCTTGAAAGATTAGTCTTTATTATTTCTACTTTAACGATAACCTTTTATCTTTGTTAGTTGCCTTGTTTAAATTTTAGTTAAACAAATTCCCAAAATTGTTTGTGTGAAAATTGGCAAAACAATAAAAAAAATACCACTACAATATGAGCAAACAGAGCAAAAGAAGAGAAGCCTTAGTATATCATGCCAAGCCTAGGCCCGGTAAAATTGAAGTGGTTCCCACAAAAAGTTATTCAACACAAAGGGACCTTAGTTTGGCGTATTCGCCAGGAGTTGCCGAACCTTGTTTGGAAATTGAAAAAAATACCGAAAACGTATACAAGTATACCAATAAAGGAAATTTAGTTGCAGTAATTTCTAACGGTACTGCCGTGCTTGGTCTTGGAAACATAGGTGCCGAAGCGTCCAAACCCGTAATGGAAGGAAAAGGTTTGCTGTTTAAAATCTTTGCCGATATTGACGTTTTCGATATTGAAATTGATACCGAAAATATTGATGAATTTATAGCAACGGTGAAAAATATCTCACCAACCTTTGGCGGAATTAACCTTGAAGATATCAAAGCCCCCGAAGCTTTTGAGATTGAAAAGAGGCTAAAAGAAGAGCTTAATATCCCGGTAATGCACGACGACCAACACGGTACTGCAATTATTTCGGCGGCAGCATTGTTAAATGCATTAGAGTTGGCAGAGAAAAAAATTGAAGATGTAACTATTGTTATAAGTGGTGCTGGTGCGGCGGCGGTGTCGTGCACAAGATTGTATAAGGCTTGTGGCGCTAAAGATGAAAACATAGTTATGTTGGACAGTAAAGGGGTTATTCGTAAAGACCGCGAAAACCTATCTGCCGAAAAGGCCGAATTTGCTTCGCATAAAAAAATAGACACCTTAGAGGAGGCAATGAAAGGTGCCGATGTTTTTGTAGGGCTTTCGGTTAAAGATATAGTCTCTCCGGCTATGCTTAAAAGTATGGCGCACAATCCCATTGTATTTGCAATGGCAAACCCAGACCCTGAAATTGAATACGATTTGGCTGTAAAAACGCGCGACGACATTATTATGGCAACGGGCCGTAGCGATCATCCTAATCAGGTAAACAATGTACTTGGGTTCCCTTTTATATTTAGAGGGGCTTTAGATGTTCGCGCTACAAAAATAAATGAAGCGATGAAAATGGCTGCGGTACACGCACTTGCCAACCTCGCGAAAGAACCTGTTCCAGAACAAGTAAATATAGCCTATGGCGAAACGAGACTCGCCTTCGGAAAAGATTATATTATTCCTAAACCCTTTGATCCACGACTAATTGCAACGGTACCTCCAGCCGTTGCAAAGGCAGCAATGGAGAGTGGTGTGGCTACTACCGAAATAACCGACTGGGAAAAATATAAAGACGAGCTTTATGACCGAATGGGCAGTGATAGTAAAATAATTAGATTGCTATTAAACCGTGCAAAAACAGCTCCCAAACGAATTGTTTTTGCCGAAGCAGACCATCTCGATGTATTAAAAGCTGCGCAAATTGTTTTCGAAGAGGGTATTGGGATTCCTGTGTTATTAGGAAGAAAAGAAATTATCCTCGAATTAATGGATGAAATTGATTTTGAAGGTGAAGTTGAAATAATAGATCCAAAACACGATGAAAATGCCGATAAGCTAGAGCATTACGCTAAAAAGCTATGGGAAAAGCGAAGAAGAAGTGGAATTTCGTTATACACTGCTAAAAAATTAATGAGCGAACGAAATTATTTTGCCGGAATGATGCTCGATGAAGGCGATGTAGATTGTATGATTTCGGGCTATGCTCGTTCGTATCCATCGGTAGTGGTACCAGTTTTTGAAACCGTAGGCAGTTTTGAGGGAGTGTCTAAAGTTGCAACCACAAATTTAATGCTTACCAAGCGTGGTCCGTTGTTTATTTCAGATACGTCAATCAATATAGATCCTACTGCAAAAGAGTTAGCAAAAATTGCTCAAATGACCAATTACACCATGAAAATGTTTGGATTAGAACCTGTAATTGCTATGATTTCTTACGCCAACTTTGGTTCATCCAAAGATCCTCACGCCACCAAAGTGCGTGAAGCCGTAGATCTTTTACACAAAAGTAACCCCGATATGATAGTAGACGGTGAGCTACAAACAGATTTTGCACTCAATCCAGAAATGCTTAAAACAAAGTTTCCGTTTTCAAAATTGGCTGGTAAAAAAGTAAATGCATTAATATTTCCTAACCTCGATTCTGCTAATAGCAATTACAAATTGTTAAAAGAATTGGACGGTGTAGAATCTATTGGTCCAATTATGTTGGGTATGCGCAAGCCAGTTCATATTTTACAATTAGGAGCAAGTGTAGAAGAAATGGTTAATATGGCAGCTATTGCGGTGGTAGATGCGCAACAAAAAGAAAAGCGTAAAAAAGAGCAACAAAGCAAGTAATTGCATAGCTTCTATGGCTAATATTTTCGCAGACTCTCCAATGGTCGTTGCAAATAATTATACTATATTTGAACCTTTAAGTTTCCATTAACACATGATTACCCATATACAGGGCAGACTAGTTGAAAAAAACCCAACAGACGTAGTAATAGACTGCAATGGAGTTGGATATTTTATCAATATTTCTTTGCATACCTTTTCTGAGCTCCCCACGACTGAAAATGTTAAGTTGTTTACACATTTAATTGTACGCGAAGATGCACATATACTGTATGGTTTTACTCATGTTGCCGAACGTGAAATTTTTAGGTTGTTAATTAGTGTATCGGGAGTTGGCGCCAGTATTGCCAGAACAATGTTGTCATCCTTAACCCCCCAACAAGTAGTAGATGCTATTGCACAAAATGATATTGCAACCATTCAATCGGTAAAGGGAATAGGAGCTAAAACTTCGCAACGCGTTGTTTTAGATTTAAAAGATAAGATTTTAAAAGTATACGGTTTGTCGTCTATTTCTACTGGCACAAGCAATACGAACAAAAATGAAGCGTTATCTGCTTTGGAGACCTTAGGCTTTGTTCGTAAACAATCAGAAAAAGTGGTGGATGCCATCGTTAAAGAAAACGCGCAAGCCTCGGTAGAAATGATCATTAAACAAGCTTTAAAAAATTTGTAAAATTTGAAGGCAAAAAATTACGTTTACAGAGAAAGCTTTTACAAGCTATTGGCAATAATTGGGTTTATTTTATTTGGCAATGCTTTAATGGCACAAGACTCCACAGCGGTTGGAAACGAAATGGGGCGCATGGATTTACCTAATCCAACGAGTATTGAAAATTTATACACTTACGATCCCATAACCGATAGATATATCTACACGCAAAGATTGGGTAGTTTTGATATTACTTATCCCGTTATTCTTACTCCCGAAGAATTTCAACGACTTATACGCGAGGAGCAAATGAAGGCCTATTTTAAAGATAAAATAGACGCTGCAGACGGTAGAAAAGAAGGCTCTGAAGAGCAACAAAAAAACCTTTTGCCCACGTTTTACGTGAATTCAGATTTTTTTGAATCCATTTTTGGCGGAAGCACTATTGAAGTTATCCCGCAAGGTTCGGTTGAAATGGATTTGGGGTTGTTGTATACCAAGCAGGATAACCCGCAGTATTCACCCCGTAACCGAAGCAATTTTTCTTTTGATTTTGACCAGCGAATTAGCTTAAGTCTTTTGGCTAAAGTAGGGACAAGACTTCAGGTTAATGCAAACTACGATACCGAAAGTACTTTCGATTTTCAAAACCAAATAAAATTAGAATACACGCCTACCGAAGATGATATAATTCAAAAAATTGAAGTAGGTAATGTAAGTATGCCTTTAAATAGTTCTTTAATTCAGGGAGCGCAAAGTCTATTTGGTGTTAAAACCCAACTTCAATTTGGAAATACAACAATCACTGGAGTTTTTTCTGAACAAAAATCAGAAACCCGTACCGTAACTGCCGAAGGGGGTGCAACTATCACCGACTTTGAACTTTTTGCTTTAGATTATGACGAGAATAGACACTTCTTTTTAGCGCATTATTTTAGAGATAATTACGATCGTGCCCTAGCACAATACCCATTTATTAATAGTAATGTTCAAATTACGAGAATGGAGGTTTGGGTAACTAACAAAACAAGTAGAACTAATAACGTTCGAAATATTGTGGCGCTTCAGGATATTGGAGAAGCAGACCCAACTAATATTGGTTTAAATACGCCTCCTGGTGGATTTATCAATACTACAAGAAATGCCTATCCCGATAATGCAAATAATGACTTTAACCCATTTGGTATTAATGGTGGTGCGCAAACCCTATTAAATCCATTAATTCGCGATGTTGCTACAGTTAATCAAGGGTTTACTGGAGTAAACGTAAACGAAGGCGTAGATTATGTTGCTCTTGAAAGTGCAAGACGATTAGATCAAGGAGAGTACTCTTTAAACTCGCAATTAGGATATATTTCGTTAAACCAACGCTTAACTAACGACGAGGTTTTAGCAGTTGCTTTTCAATACACCGTAAACGGAAAAGTGTATCAAGTTGGTGAATTTTCTAATGACGGGGTAGAGGCAAATGGAGGAACACGTCCTGGAGAAGGCGGCGGCGGAACAGGAAATCCGCCAGAACAAGAAACGGGTCTTGCTCAAAACTTGGTGGTAAAATTGCTGAAAAGTAGCATTACCAACGTTAACGAACCAATTTGGGATTTAATGATGAAAAACATTTACCCAATTGGAGCCTATCAATTAGAAAAGGAAGATTTTAATCTTAACATTTTATATACCGACCCGTCTCCGTTAAATTACCTTACATCGGCTGGAGCCGAACTGCCCGACGATGTAAAAGATGAAATTTTACTAAGAGTTTTTAACCTCGATAGATTAAATTTCAACAACGATCCACAACAAGGCGGCGATGGTTTCTTCGACTTTTTACCGGGAATTACCGTTGATGCCCAAAATGGAAGGATAATTTTTACAACTGTCGAGCCCTTTGGTAATCATCTCTTCAATAAGTTGAGTTTGCCGTCGTCATCTTCGGTGTATTCAATGCCCGAAACATACAATCCAAACCAATCGAAGTATGTTTTTAGAACCCTGTACACAAGTACTAAAACACAAGCCGAACAAGAAGAAAGTGAAAAAAATAAATTTCAACTTAAAGGGTCGTATAAATCAACGGGAGCCGATGGTATTCCTATTGGTGCGTTTAATATTCCACAAGGCTCGGTTACTGTAACGGCAGGAGGTAGAACTTTGGTTGAAGGGGTTGATTATACGGTTAACTATCAATTAGGAAGAGTTCAAATATTAGATCCTTCACTTTTAAATAGCAACATTCCAATTTCGGTAAGTACTGAAAACAATTCGTTGTTTGGACAACAAAGTAAGCGTTTTACTGGGCTTAATGTAGAACATAAGTTTAGCGATAAATTTTTAATAGGTGCTACCTACTTAAATCTTAACGAGCGTCCGTTAACCCAAAAATCATCATATGGGGTTGAACCTATAAACAACACGATTTTTGGAATGAATTTAAACTATGCTACCGAAGTGCCATTTTTAACGCGCTTAGTAAATAAACTTCCAAACATTGATACCGATGTTGAGTCTAATTTATCTTTAAGAGGTGAATTTGCTTATTTAAAACCTGGGGCACCTAAAGTTTCAGATTTTGGTGGAAAAACAACGGTTTACGTAGACGATTTTGAAGCATCGCAAACAGGAAATGATATTAGCACTCCATCCAGTTGGTTCTTGGCGAGTACTCCATTAGACTATGGTGGCGAATTAGAAAACGACAATTTAAGATACAACTTTAGACGTGCAAAATTGGCGTGGTATACTATAGACCCTATTTTTTATAGCAGTCAGCGTCCAGAAGGGATTAATGACGAAGATTTGTCTTCGCCGTTTACGCGTCGTGTTTTTAGAGACGAAATTTTCCCTAATCAAGATATAATTCAAGGGCAAACCCAGGCGCTCTTTACTTTAGATTTGGCATATTACCCATCGCTACGTGGAGAATATAATTACAACCCCGCGGCGGCCGGAACTAACACACTACCTAACCCAGAAGATAATTTTGGTGGCATTATGAGGCCGCTTACTACTACAGATTTTGAACAATCTAACGTAGAGTATATTCAGTTTTGGGTTATGGATCCATTTATTTATGAAGAAACTAATGGAAACCCAGGCGGTACTATTAATTTTAACTTAGGTAGTATTTCTGAAGATATTTTAAAAGATGGTAGAAAGCAATACGAAAACGGTTTACCAGCAGATGGTGGCGATGCTAATACAACGTCTACCACTTGGGGTAAAGTACCTTTAAACCAATCATTAGTTTACACTTTTGATACACAAGGGCAAGAACGTGTTAACCAAGATGTAGGTTTAGATGGCTTAAGTAATGCTGAAGAAATTGCCATGTTTGGGGCTGAATTTGGAGACGATCCTTCAAATGACGATTACCAGTATTTTTTACAAGCAGAAGGTAATATTTTAGAACGTTACTTAAAATACAACGGAACCGAAGGTAACTCGCCAGTTGAAGTTACCAATACAAATAGAGGTAGTACGGCGCAACCCGATGTTGAAGATATTAATCGTGACAACACCATGAATACGATTAATAGTTATTTTGAATATAACGTGCCAGTTTATCCTGGGATGAATAGAGAAAATAACAATTACATTTCAGATGTAAAAGAGATTGAAGTTACCACACAAGACAATAGTGTTATCCCTGTGCGTTGGGTTCAATTTAAAGTTCCAATTAACAAGCCAGATCAAGCAAAAGGAGGAATTTCCGATTTTAGATCCATTCGTTTTATGCGAATGTTTCTTTCGCAATTTTCAGAAAACACCGTGCTTCGTTTTGGAACGTTAGAATTAGTACGCGGTGACTACCGAAAGTTTCAAAAAACACTCGATGAAGTAACTTTTGAAGATCCATCAAACGATGATACTTTATTTGAAGTAGAAGCTGTGAGTATTGAAGAAAACGAAAATCGTGAGCCAATTCCTTATAGACTTCCGCCAGGATTAGAACGCGAAGAATTAAATAATAACAACAATATTATTCGTGAAAACGAGCAATCTTTAGCCTTACGTGTTTGCGGATTGGAGCCTAACGATGGGCGTTCGGTATATAAAAATTTCAACGTTGATATGCGTCAGTATAAAAACTTAGAAATGTTTATTCACGCCGAATCCCTGCAAAATGAAACGCCGCTAAGAGATGGTGAGTTGATGGCGTTTATGCGTTTGGGTAATGACCTTACAAATAACTATTACGAAGTTCGAATTCCGTTAAATCCAACAAATTTTGGGGCTCAAAACGCCGAAGAAATTTGGCCGGTTGCAAACCGATTAAATCTGCCGTTAGAATTATTACAAGAAGTTAAAACACGAACTCCTTTAAATTCTACCGATGTTGTTTTCTATACACAATCTGAATTGGAAGGCGGACCTTCGGGTGGCGAAAACGAACTTACTATTGGTATTAAAGGAAATCCAAGTTTTGGTAATGTACGTACCATTATGTTAGGATTGCGTAACAGTACCGATAATGAGCTGTGTGGTGAAGTTTGGTTTAACGAACTTAGAATGTCTGAACTTAAAAACGAAGGAGGTTGGGCAGCTGTTGTAAGCATGGATGCAAACCTAGCCGATTTTGCTACTGTAAGTGCTACCGGTAAAAAAAGTACCGTAGGTTTTGGGTCGATAGAGCAAGGACCAAACCAACGTAGTCGCGAAGATTTACAGCAGTATGATGTGGTAACTAATGTAAATTTAGGACAATTGCTGCCAAAGAAGTGGGGTGTACAACTACCATTTAACTACGGTCGTTCTGAAGAGTTAATTACACCGCAATACGACCCCGAGTTCCAAGATATTGAACTCGATACACGACTCGATAATACTGCAGACCAAGCCGAAAAAGATCGAATTAAAGAACAGGCCGTAGATTATACAAAGCGTCAAAGTGTAAACTTTATTGGCGTAAGAAAAGAACGTACTGGAGAGTCGAAACCACGGGTGTACGATGTTGAAAACTTAACGGCATCATTCTCGTACAACCAAACAGACCATCACGACTTTGAAGTAGAAGACGCCTTAGAGCAAAATGTACGTGTAGGAGCTACTTACAACTATAATTTTACTGCAAAACCGGTTGAGCCATTTAAAAAGAATGACTCATTATTTAGAGGGAGATATTGGAGATTTTTAAAAGATTTTAACTTTAATTATTTGCCAACCAATGTTTCGGTAAGTTCAAATATTACGCGACAGTATAATGAACAAAAGTTTAGAGAAATTAATTTATTGCCGGGTAATAAAGGATTGCCTACGTTATACCAACGCAACTATTTGTTTGATTGGCAATACACCATTAATCATAACTTAACGAAGTCGTTAAGGTTCAATTTTACTTCATCTAATAATATGATTGTAAATAATTATTTAGATGATAATGGTTTAATTAATAATGAAATAGGCGTTTGGGATGATTTCTTCGATGTAGGTAATCCAAATCAACATTTCCAATCTTTACAATTAAATTATGATGTGCCTTTTAGCAAGTTTCCGTTTTTAAAGTTCCTTAGAGCTACTTATTCATACACGGGAGATTTTCAATGGGATCGTGGTAGCGACCAGTTTAATGAAATTGAAATTGAATTAAGCGACGGGAGTCGTAATGTTTACAACTTAGGAAATTCTATCCAAAACGCCAGCACGCATCAAATAAATTCGAGCGTAGATATGAATAGTTTCTACCGCTACATTGGGCTCACAAAAATTCGAAAAAGTAAGAATCGGAAGGCAAGCAGCGAGAAAAAAGGAGCTAAAGGAGAAGGCGAAAGAGAGCAAAAGCTTAAGGAAGAGAAAAATAGCTTTGCCACTGGTAAAACAAGAGGAGTTTTGGGCGCCGGAGAAAATTCGGGTGCTAGTTTAAGCTCTGGCGATAAAGCCATTAACACGGTTATTGGTTTGGCAACTATGCTTAAAAAAGTTCAATTTAACTATCAGGAAAACAATGGGATTTACTTACCAGGATATCAGCCTTCAATAGGTTTTATTGGAACTTTAAAACCTACCACTGGTTTTGTATTCGGAAGTCAAGCCGATGTTAGAGAATTGGCGGCACGAAAAGGATGGTTAACATTATATCCAGAATTTAACGAGCAATATACCGAAGTTGAAAGTAGCCAAATGGATATTCAAGCTAACCTTGAGCCAATAAACGATTTAACAATCGACATTAACGGTAGCCGAATATATTCTGAAAACTATTCTGAAAATTATTTGGTAGATAATAATTTATATCACTCTTTAACCCCAAATACCTTCGGTAATTTTAACATTTCAACAATGTTAATTAAAACAGCTTTTGGGGCAAGCGACGAAAATAGTTCGGCAGCTTTTGACGATTTTAGAACCAATAGGCTCACCGTTGCTAACAGATTGGCCGAAGAATATTACCAAGGAGCAACCATACCTAGAGATTCGTTAGGTTTTCCAGTTGGTTTTGGGCGTAACAGTCAAGATGTATTATTACCTGCATTTTTAGCTGCGTATAAAGGTAGTAATGCTTCAAAAGAAAAAACAGGTATATTTAGAGATATCCCACTTCCTAATTGGGATATAAAATACACCGGATTAATGAATATTCCTTGGTTTAAAAAGAACTTTAAGCGTTTTTCATTAACCCATGGATATAGAGCAGGGTATACGGTTAATCAATTTCAATCTAATTTAGATTACGACCCAAATAACCCCGAAGCTGTTGACCAGTCTGGTAATTTTAAAGTAAAAACTTTATTGACAAATGTTAACCTAACCGAGCAATTTTCACCATTACTTAGAATGGATTTTGAAATGAATAATTCGGTAAAAATCTTAGCAGAGATGCGAAAAGATCGTGCCTTGTCTTTAAGTTTTGCCAATAATTTGCTTACCGAGATAAAGGGTAACGAGTATATTATTGGGTTGGGTTACCGCATTAAAGATCTTAGGATTTCAACCAACTTTGGAGGAAAAAAATCTGTAATTACAAGCGATTTAAACTTTAAAGTAGACCTATCGCGAAGAGATAATGTTACTATTGTTAGATATTTAGATATAGCTAATAATCAAACTACAGCGGGGCAAACCATTTACGGTGCGCAACTTTCGGTAGATTATGCATTAAGTAGAAATCTAACGGCATTATTCTATTATGATCACACATTTTCAGAATATGCAATATCAACTGCATTTCCACAAACAACAATTAGGAGTGGATTCACTTTAAGGTATAACTTTGGAAACTAAAAAATAAACCTAAAATATTATTGTTATGAATGTACCATCAAATTTAAAATATACAAAAGATCACGAGTGGATTCACATTGAAGGAGACACCGCAACTATTGGGATTACAGATTTTGCGCAAAGTGAGCTTGGCGACATCGTATATGTAGAAGTTGAAACCGTAGGCGAAACTATGGATAAAGATGAAGTGTTTGGCACCGTTGAAGCAGTTAAAACAGTATCAGATTTGTATTTACCGCTTACAGGCGAAATTATTGAGTTTAATGAAAGTTTAGAATCTGAGCCCGAAAAAGTAAATACCGATGCTTATGGCGAAGGTTGGATGATCAAGATGAAAATCGCTAATCAAGATGAAATAGCCGAACTACTCGATGATGCTGCTTACAAAGAAATTGTTGGCGCCTAAACCACTACTGCTAATTGCATTACTTTACAGTTGTATAATTACAGCGTTGTTTTTTGTTTCGGGACAAGATTTACCTAAAACAAAGATTGCTGGAGCCGATAAAATAGTACACATTGCTGTATATTTTATATTAGTTAATTTTTGGCTGTTATATCTATACGTAAAAAATAATTATATCTTGCCGCTAAAGTGGATTGTAACACTTTTAATTTCAATTACGGCTTATGGCATAATAATTGAGATTCTTCAAGAAAGATTTACAAGTTCACGATCTGCAGATATTTTAGATGTAGTTGCAAATTTGTTTGGCGCTTTAATTGGAGTCTTATTTTTCAAAGGCCTCAAAACTAAATTAAAACCTTAATTTTTTATTTTAGTTTTAATTTAATCGATAATTTCTATATTTTAGCACACGTTAAACCCACTATTATGGAACCGAAAAAAAATCCGAAAGCAGACGTAAGCCGAAATAGCATGTTGTTTTTTCAACTTGGTATGGTTTTAATGCTTTTTCTTGCATGGCAAGCTATTGAATGGAAAACTTACGACAAATCTAATGAAGACTTTGGACAGCTTGACGTAAGTGATGAACTTTTAGAAGAAATTCCAATTACACAACAATTTACCCCACCGCCGCCACCACCACCGCCGCCGCCAGCACCCGAGGTAATTGATGTAATTGAAGACGAAGAAGATGTTGAAGAAACCATAATCGAGTCTACCGAAACTAATCAAGAAGAAAAAATTGTTGAGGTGCAGGAGATTGAAGAAGAAGTGGTTGAAGAAGAAATTGCCGATGTACCATTCGCAGTAATTGAAAATGTTCCCGTTTATCCGGGTTGCGAGCGCGAAAAAGGTAACGACGCTAAGAAAAAATGTATGTCGTCTAAAATTAGTGCGTTTATCAATAAAAAGTTTGACTCTAACCTAGCTTCAGATCTTGGTTTGGAAGGGAGACAACGAATCGCTGTTCAATTTAAAATTAACCGCGAAGGTAAAGTTGTAGATGTACGTGCTCGTGCACCGCACCCAAGGTTAGAAAGAGAAGCGACAGATGTTGTAAAAGCACTTCCAGATATGACTCCTGGAATGCAAAGAGGAAAGCCAGTGGGGGTTCTTTATTCGCTTCCAATTGTTTTCGATATTCAATAAAACAATACCATATTTAATTTTAAAACCCTGTCTTTTATAGAGACAGGGTTTTTTGTTGTAAGAATTCTAAAAAATGTATCTTTCAACAATAATTAAGTAAATCACAATGAAGCAATTTTTTCTTCTCTTAGCCCTGTTTTTTACAACAGTAATTTTTGCGCAAAATTCAGTATCGCAATACGAGAAATATCCAGTTTTTGAAGAATGTGAAAATACAGAAGTAGCGAATTTGGAAAATTGTTTTCAATCTACACTAAGTCAATTTATTTTTAAAAATTTCGAAGTACCCGAAAAAGTATATTCTGAAAATTATAAAGGTAAAATTAATGTCCTTTTTGAAGTAACCAAAGAAGGTGAGTTTAAAATTCTCTATACCGATGCTATCTACGAAGAACTTCGATTCGAGATTTTACGTGTATTTAATTTGTTGCCTACAGTAACGCCTGCTACTTATAATGGAAAACCAGCCTATGTGCAATTTACATTGCCCATTGCAATTCCGTTAGTTGAACCGGGTGTAAAAACCTTGCAATCTGCAATTGTTTCAAACTCATCATCAAGTTCAAAATTTGCGAACGAATACGATGCTATTGAAAACTTACCTTACAATAACGAAGCTTACAAAAGCAATATAAATATTCCACTGTCTCATCATAATTATAGCCTATTCGACCCAGTTTTAAATAGGGTGGGATTAAATAATCACACCGCCCAAAAGCCTTTCATATATTCTGAAATAAATAAATATTACAATTTCGAAGGAATAAATAGTCAATTGGCAAAAGGCGGGTCTTCTTGGTTTAACCGAAAATTATGGAATGAAAATTTTGTTACCATTAAAGGAAAGGATTATTGGTTAACGCTCGACCCCGGTTTGGATCTTCAAGTAGGAAAAGATCTGGATACAGACCTAACAACATATAACAATACGCGATTGGTTAGGCTTCAGGGTGGTTTAGGTGATAACTTGAGTTTTGCCGCTACAGTATATGAGAGCCAAGGGCGATTTGCAGATTATTTTAATCGGTACGCAGAGTCAATTAGGCCAGATGGAGGTAATCCTGCAATTATCCCGGGACGAGGTATAGCTAAAGAATTTGGGAAAGATGCTTATGATTATCCAATAGCTACGGGGCACTTGTCATTTTCGCCTTCAAAGCATTTTAACCTTCAATTGGGTCATGGAAAAATGTTTATTGGCGATGGGTATCGCTCACTATTAATGAGTGATAATGCAAGCTCGTATCCGTACTTAAGATTAAATACTACTTTTTGGAAACTTAAATACACAAATACTTGGATGTCTCTTCGCGATGTACGACCCGAAGTAACTGCAGATGGATCGTTTCGCACCAAATTTGTTGCAAATCATTACCTGAGTTATAATATTACAAAGCGTTTAAATTTGGGCTTTTTTGAATCGGTTGTTTGGGAAAATGACAATGACAGAGGTTTCGACTTTAACTATTTAAATCCGGTAATATTTTACCGAGCAATTGAGTTTTCTACCGGTTCGCGTGGCGGAAATGCTTTAATTGGTCTTACGGCTAAGTACAAAGTAAACAATCGCGTAAATATTTATGGGCAACTTATTATCGATGAATTTTCTAAAAGTGATGTGTTAGGTGGAACCGGCAGTTATAAAAACAAAACAGGATATCAAATAGGGTTAAAATATTACGATGCATTTGGGCTTAAAAACTTGTACCTGCAAACGGAATACAATCGCGTACGTCCGTACACATATTCGCATAATACAGTAGTGCTAAATTACGGTCATAACAATCAATCTTTGGCGCATACCTTAGGAGCAAACTTTTCAGAGTTTGTGGGGATTGCACGCTATCAAAACGGAAGAATTTTTGGCGACGCCAAAATTGTTGTAGCTAAACGTGGTTTTGAGTTTAATACCCCCGAAGATTCCTTTTTCTACGGAGGCGATATCTATGGAACTGAAGATGACCGAATAGGCGATAGCGGAAACGAATTGGCACAAGGAAATACAACAGACTTTCTGCACGCCGAAATTCAAGCAGGATATATTATTAATCCTACAACCAATTTAAAACTATACGGCAGCTTGATTTTTCGAGATTTTAGTCCAGAAGTAAATACTGAAACTGTCTACAAAAACCAAACTACGTGGGTCAATTTTGGAATAAGAACCGATTTGTTTAATTGGTACTACGATTTTTAATAAAGTTTATCCTCTTTTTTCTTTTTCCTTTTTTTCTTGAAGCTTTTTATATTTTTCCATAGCGGCCTTATTTTTTGCATTTAAGGCATCTATGTCGCTTCTTTCTTCGGCAACTTGGTTATATAGCATTTTAAGGAAATCTTCGGTTTTTACAAATCCATCGCCATAACCTTCGGCGTCGTATTGTTCGGTTAGTTTTGTCATTGCCATTACTTCTTCTAGCGTCTTTTCCTTAATATATTCAACGGTCACTCGCTTATAAAGAATACTCAACATGTCTATGGTTTTTGATAAATCATCATATGTCCCCAATGGCCCGTGACCAGGAATAATTTTGGTGTTTTCGTTAATAATTTTCTTAGCTTGTTCCAGCGCGTTTATAGCAGATAGTATGTTGCCGCCGCTTTTGGTATCTATATATGGATATTTCCCGTTAAAAAATACGTCGCCCATATGTAAAACATTGTTGTTTTTAAAGTAAACCATCGCATCGCCGTCTGTATGCGAATTGGGTGTATGAAATACTAAAATTTCGTCATTGTTAATATGAAAAGTAAGGTCTTCCTTAAATGTTATGACCGGTAACATTGCGTCACTCAACTTTTTAGTTTCACCATTTATTACGTTTTGCAATCTATCGCGAGTGTTTTTATGCGAAAAAATTATTGTGCCACTCTCGGCTAAGGCTTGGTTACCACCGGTGTGGTCTTCGTGAAAGTGTGTGTTTACAATAAATTTAATGGGTTCCTTTGTAATCTTTTTAATGTCTTTTTTAACCGCTTCTATATTTTCTGCAAATTGATTATCTATCATAAAAACACCATCGGTTCCTACACTAAAGCCAATATTTCCGCCTTTACCTTGTAGCATATAGATGTTATTATTCACCTTTAAAACTTTTGTACTAATTTTTGCTCCGGTATCTGTTTGTGAATATGCAGTTAAAACTGATAGTAAAATAGCGGTGTTTAAAATGAATTTTGAGATCATATTTGTATTGTTTTAAATATTCGATTAAAATACTAAAATTGCTGAAATAATTACACAAGATTGTTGATATTATATTGCGGAGAAGATACTTGTAGCGTATCTTTGCACCGTTTAAAATCTGAGAGCTTGTCTGTTACCGAAACAATGTCAATAAATCAATCTGTTGTCCGGAAATTTACCGAGATAACCAAACTTAGGTTGTCTGTAAGTGTTGTTTTTTCTTCTGTGGCTGGTTACCTTTTGGGTGCCGAAACAATTGATTTTTATATTTTATTTCTGTTATGTATTGGGGGCTACTTTATGGTGGGTGCTTCCAATGTTTTTAATCAGATTATTGAAAAGGATCTCGATGCGTTAATGGATCGTACAAAAAACAGGCCCTTGCCAGCAGGGCAAATGACGGTTCGTTCGGCGTTTGTATTGGGTAGTATTCTTACTATTTTGGGAGTTGCAGTGCTATACGCAATTAACCCCGTAACAGCTATGTTTGGGGCTATTTCAATCTTTATGTATGTAAGTTTATATACACCCTTAAAAACCAAAACACCACTTTCGGTTTTTGTGGGCGCTTTTCCTGGTGCTATTCCTTTTATGTTAGGTTGGGTTGCTGCCACAGGCGAATTTGGTATCGAACCCGGGACCTTGTTTATGATTCAGTTTTTTTGGCAGTTTCCTCACTTTTGGGCAATTGGATGGTTTTTATACGACGATTATAAAAAGGCTGGCTTTTTTATGCTGCCAAACGGGAAACGCGATAAAGGTACTGCGGTGCAAGTTATTTTGTATTCTATATGGACCGTGTTTGTATCGCTAATCCCAGTATTGGGTATTACTGGAAGATTATACGTAACCCCAGTTTCAGGTGTTTTAATAGGGGTTTTAGGAATAGGGTTGCTCTATTATGCATTTAAACTTTACAAAGAAAAAACGGCACTTTCGGCTAAACAATTAATGCTGGCAAGTGTAAGTTATATTACCATATTGCAAATAATTTATGTTGCAGATAAATTTTTAAGATAACCGAAGTACACATAATATTTCGGAAAAAATATATAAGAAATAGGAAAATGGATTTAACCCAAGGAGATCAAGAATTAAAATTAAACAGAGCCAAAAAAAATATGCTTTGGTTTGGACTTATTAGTTTAACCATGAGTTTTGCAGGGCTTACAAGTGCCTATGTGGTTAGTAAAGAAAGACCCGATTGGATAACCGATTTTAAAATGCCGCCGGCATTCTTTATTAGTTTAGCACTTATTGTGGTGAGTAGTTTAACGGTACATTTGGCATTAAATGCCATTAGAAAAGAACAAAATACAACCGGAATGATTTTGCTGGTTTCAACCTTTGTAATGGGTATTTTGTTTGTGGTATTTCAATTTGTAGGATTTTCTGAAATTATTGAAAATGGATACAATTTTACAGGACCCACAAGTAGTATAACCACTTCGTTTATTTATTTGGTGGTGTTATTGCACGTAGCACACGTTTTTGGTGGGCTTATATCTCTTTTAGTTGTAATTTATAATCATTATAAACAAAAATATAAAAACGGTAAAACCCTTGGCGTTGAACTCGCTGCAACTTTTTGGCATTTTGTAGATATTGTCTGGATTTACCTCTTTTTATTTTTATATTTCGTTAAATAAAAATTAAACGTATTTTTGAACCTTTATTTAAAACCAAATTCTTTTTATGGAAGCTACTGTTGTTAAAACAGGTACCGAGGGAAAAACCTGGGGCGGCGGAAACAAACCCTTAAAAGCCAGTTATGGCAAATTAATGATGTGGTTTTTTATCGTTTCCGATTCATTAACATTCGCTGGGTTTTTGGCCTCCTACGGGATGTCTCGATTTAAATTTATAGACGCTTGGCCAATTGCTGATGAAGTGTTTACCCACTTTCCATTCTTGCACGGCGTAGAGGCACCTATGTATTATGTGGCCTTAATGACTTTTATCTTGATCTTTTCATCTGTTACCATGGTATTGGCTGTAGATGCAGGTCATAGAATGAAGCAAAAACAGGTAATATTCTACATGTTTCTAACCATTGTTGGTGGATTTGTTTTCTTGGGCTCGCAGGCTTGGGAATGGAAAACTTTTATTAAAGGTGATTACGGTGCGGTAGAAACTCACGGAGGACAAATTATTCAGTTTTTGAATAAAGATGGCAAACGTGTAGCTCTTGGCGATTTTGCAGCTCCATACACAGGGACACGAATTGCACAAGAAAAAGGCGATGGTATTTGGTATAATGAAGATGAAGAATACCTGCCTAGCGTTTCCTTTGAGCAGGTTAAAGCAGGCTTCCTTGCAAACGAAGACCTTTTAGTGCGCATTCCGAAGAAAGATGAAAACGGAAAGCACATCGTTCTTTCAAGAGAGGAGTCCATTGCAAAATTAGTTAACGATGGTAACTTAGTTGTTGAAGGTGCAAATCTTCGTCATAACGAATATGGCCATCCGCTGTTTGCAGATTTCTTTTTCTTTATTACAGGTTTCCACGGTTTCCACGTTTCTATTGGAGTATTATTAAACTGTATAGTATTTTTTAATGTAGTTTTAGGTACATACGAGCGCCGAGGCCATTATGAAATGGTTGAAAAGGTGGGGTTATACTGGCACTTTGTAGATTTAGTGTGGGTATTTGTATTTACTTTCTTTTATCTTGTTTAGATTTTCAAAATTTAAAAAATGGCACACGAAGCACATAATTTAGCAATTTTTAGAGGGTCTCTAAAATTTAAATCGAACGTTAGTAAAATCTGGGGCGTCTTTATCCTATTGTCTTTGGTTACAATAGTCGAAGTAGTTTTAGGAATTATTAGACCCGATTTTTTAATTGAACAAAAATTTTTAGCACTTAATTTACTTAACTGGATATTTATTATTCTTACAATTGTTAAAGCCTACTACATTACTTGGGATTTTATGCATATGCGCGACGAAGTTCCAGGCTTGCGTAGAGCAGCAGTTTGGACGGCGGTATTCCTAATTGCGTATATGGTTACCCTGTTATTAATTGAAGGCGATTATATCTTTGAAGTATACAAGCACGGATTTATAAAATTCAACTTCTAAGATAAAAATAGAACATAAAAAAAGCTCTCCTAGTGAGGGCTTTTTTTATGTCTTGTCCGGTCGAGCGCAGTCGAGACCTTATTGGTTTTTTAGCGTAAAAGATTTAAACATTCCGATTTTAGAATTATTCTTTCACAACTTTAAAAGTTTGTTCGCCAAACATAGTGGTCAACTTTAAATAGTAGATTCCCGAATTATAATTACCAAGATTAATTTGTGATAATTCATCTTCTGTTTCAAACAGTATGCGGCCAAAAGTATCATAAAGGATGATACTGGTGGTTACAATACCTGCTTGTTTCTTAATATTTAAAACATCTTTTGTGGGGTTTGGATAGATTTTAAAGGTGTCTATTTCATTTTCGCCTACTCCTAAAATGGTGAAGTTTTCATACCAAGCAATTTTATCGTCATTTTGTGAAGATGAAATAACATCCATATCGCCATCATTATCAATATCTGCGGCTATTACAGATCGGGGCGATTGAACTTCTGTACTGATTATCCTTTTTGCACTAAAATTTCCTGTACCGTCCATATTTTCAAACCAGACTATCTCACCTCCAAAAACTTCTACGCTGGTGGCAAGTACATCTATATCGCCGTCGTTATCAAGATCCTCTGCATACACCGTCCACGTGCTATCTAATGTATTCGTAATTGAATTTTTAGGGCCAAAATTGCCCAAACCATCTAAGTTTTCATACCAAGCCACCTCATTGTCACCTGGTGATGCAGAAAAAACATCCATATCGCCATCGCCATCTACATCCGCTGCAAATATTACATTGGAATAAGAGCCTAGATCATTAATTATATGCAGCGTACCAAAAGTGCCAAGACCGTCCATGTTTTCAATCCAGAAGATTTTATTTGAACCTGTACCATTCCCTAAGACATCCAAATCGCCATCACCATCCATATCTACTGCTACTACGGAACGGGCTCCAGCTATGGTGTTGTCGATTACTCTGCCCCTAAAATCTCCTTGACCATCCAAATTTTCAAACCATATCAATCCATCTCCATCATATGCAATTACTAAATCCATGTCCCCATCACCATCAATATCTGCGGCAATTGCTGAAAATGCTCCAACAGCCTGATTACTGATAACTTTTTGTGTGCTAAAGTTTCCTTGACCATCCAAGTTTTCATACCAAACAACGAGGTTTAATGATGACGAAGTGGCTAAAACATCCATATCATTGTCGCCGTCTAAATCGGCCGCAAATACTGATTTCGCCTCATCCAGAAATGCAATTAAATTTAATAAACCAAAATTTCCTTGCCCGTCAATATTTTTATACCAAGCTATATTATTATCTACTCTTGCTACAGATAAAATATCTTTTTTACCATCACCATCAATATCTGCAACGTATACGTTTACAGGATAATTGGCTGTAGTTGATATTATTTGTTGAGGACCAAACTGACAGTACCCATTTATATTTGAAAAAACAATGATGGTTAATAATAAATATTTCATCGCTAGTGGTTTTAATAGAATGGCTCCTAAAGTCTTTAGGAGCCATAAAATTTTTCTTAACTTACTCTTGTTTAAAGATTATATCTTGTTCTGTATTCCCTTCTTCATATCTTTTTTCAATTTTATAAAGTCCTGGTTCAAGTTGTTCAACAAGATTATTATTGTTAATGCCTAAAGAATCTTTTTGAGTTACAGTGATGTTGGTGTTAAACACATTATCATTAAATTTTGTTATGCTGCCACTATTGGGTTTTCTATATGGATTGTCATAGCATCGGCGTGGTTGAGGCCAAAAAATGGGTTCGTTTTCAATTTTTATAGCTATTGCTGTATGGTTGGGATGGTAGATAGAACTGAAATCGTTTTCATATTTGCTAACTTGTTTTAGAATATTCTGTGTATATGAAAATGAAATATCTTCATAAGGTGCCGGCTCAGGGCAGTCGCAATCGCATTCAAAAAAGCGGTAATCGAAACCAGGCTGAAACAGTGGTTTGTATAATTGATCGTTAGGATTGTTTGGATCAAAGTATGCTCCCGCATACGGTTCATAGAGTGAAGATACATTAGTAATTGCCGCATTGTAATATCCAGCTGCAATTGCTTCCCTTGCTCGAATGCCTTGACCTGTTGTTAAATATTGTTCCGAACATCCATACGCATTGCCCATAATGTTGATGACATCTTCGTGGTCAATATCATAAGGTACATTATCTGGTGAATTATCCGTCTCAGTTCCAAAATAGTTGCAAGTATTTTGATCTACATAAGGAGTACATTGGCAGGAAGAATCATAAAATCCAGAATTAGCAGCTGTATCCACCACTTTATCACCAGCAACATCGGCATTAAAATATTGATTTTGAGGATCACGTGTTGTATGTTCGTTAACAGATCTTGTATGACCTAAATTAAGATTATGGCCTATTTCGTGAACTGTAAGGTTGTTTGCAATTGAATCAGAGCTAACTCCACATGTAAGACCAGGCATGGATGCTATACCACCTCCCCAATTGGCCCAGCCAAAAGCATAAACATTAAAAGCGTCGGCTTTTTTATACCCATTGGCTGTAGCCCAAGATGTTAATCCGTGATACTGAGAAATAGTTTCCAGAATATAATAACCATTAGGATCATTAGGAAGTACGGGACTGTCAATTTCTTCAAAACCTCTGTACTTGAAAAAAATATTAAACTGGTTGTACATAATATTCAAATTTGCTACAGCTTGTAATACATCGTGCTCTCTATTCTCAAAGTCATTATGTCCATTGGGATATTTAATGCCCCAAAAATAAATGTTTAACACCACTGGATCTTTATCTGCAAAATAATTTAAGTCCGTTGAGTAACTATAAATTCCCGCAGGGTCGGGAATTGAAGATTCAGGTGTTGCACATTCTAAATTGTTCTGCTGTGCATTCATAGCAAATACGTTTATCATAAATGTACAAAAAGAAGTAGGTTTTTCATAATTCTTAAAATTTTGGTTAATAATATCTTAAGTGCACGAAAAAATAAATACCCAACGGTAATTGTGTTATTTTTTTCGACCACTGACCTTCGTGTCATTGAATACAAAGAATAATAATACCGAATTATTACGCTGCCTGGCAAAAAGGACTAAGGAGCTTCGAGTGCAAAAAAACTTGACTCAACTCTAGTGTTTTCACGAGACCAATGTACATATAGGAAGAATTGAGCAGGGAAAACGCGATATTTCGTTTACTACATTAATTAAATTGTGCGATTACTTCAACATTACTCCCGAAGAGTTTTTTGAGAGTTTTAAAAACCTTCCTAAAATTGAAAATTAACATTCAAAAGATTGCCCAACCCCCTTTTACCCTGTATTTTTGCACAACTACTTTTACTGAATTTTAAGTAGTTGTAAAATTGCAATAATGAAAAAGTATTTAGTTCTCGGCATTCTGTTTTTACTGCCTATTACAGTTTATGTTTTTTTTGCTTCTGGAAAAAATAACTTCGCAACGCTACCTATTTTAACTCAATCTGTTTCCGAACTGGACGGTTTTACAACCTTGAACGGAAATAGTGTTCAGTTAAAAAATAGAATTACAGTTTTGGGTTTTTTCGGAAAAGATTTAGAAGCGCATCGAGCTTACGCCTATAATTTAGCGCATAAAATCTACACCAAAAATCATCAATTTAATGAGTTTCAATTTGTAATTCTTTTACCCGAAGAAGCCAGAGTACAGGCTCAAAATATTGAAGAAAAATTACAACAAATTGCCCCTACAGATGCTTGGTTTTTTGCATTTGGCTCTGCAGCACAAATTCAAAAAGTATTTAATTCGTTAAAATCTAATATTACCTTAGATAACGGCTTATCAACCCCGTACGTTTTTTTAATAGACAAAGAACGCAGCCTTCGAGGGCGCGACGACGACGAAGATGAGGGTGTCATGTACGGTTTTGATTCTAGCACCATTGCAGAAATAAATAACAAGATGAGCGACGATGTTAAAGTACTTTTAGCAGAGTACCGCAGGGCGCTTAAAAAGTATAATGCAAATAGAGATATATAAAAAAGAACCTAAAAATATTAAACGTAATTAATTTTATTAAAGAATACTTATCGTGAAAAAGAACTATTCTTACATTGGCATTTCATTTGTGATTTTAGTGTTTGGTATTTGGGCCGTACCAAACATTGTTGAAAGATTTTTAACCCCCGAGTTAGCTACTATTGGCCAAGTGCCTGCATTTAGTTTTACAAATCAAGATGGGAAGCAAATAACAAATCAAGATTTTAAAGACAAGGTTTATATAGTTGAATTTTTCTTTACAACCTGCCCATCTATTTGTCCAATTATGACCGAGAATATGCTAAAAATTCAAAATGAATTTTTAGGAAATCCCAGGGTTGCAATCGCATCAATCTCTATAGATCCCGCACATGACACTCCTCAAGTTTTAAAAGAATACGCAAAAAATAAAGGCATAATAAAACCACAATGGCATCTTTTAACCGGTAAAAAAGAGGATGTATTTAAACTATCAAACGAAGGGTTTAACTTGTATGTTGGCGAAGGTTCTATAGAAGATGGTGGTTTTGAACATTCGGGTTATTTTGCGCTTATCGATCAAAACGGCAATATTCGCTCAAGAATAGACGAGCACGGCAACCCAATTATTTATTACGACGGGTTAGACGATAAAGCAATACAAATGCTAAAAGAAGATATTAAACACTTGTTATAAGCAATGGATACTCCCGCACAAAACCCCAATAAATACAATTTGTGGATTTGGATTTTATCAATCCTAATTCCTATTGCTGTAGCAGTATTATTTACAGTAAAAATCCCCGGAGTAGATCGTTTAGGTTTTTTACCGCCAATTTATGCAACTATTAATGCACTTACGGCAATTATTTTGGTGGTAGCCGTATATCAAATTAGAAAAGGCAATCGAAAGCTTCACGAAAATTTAATGAAAACAGCTATTGTTTTCTCTGCTTTGTTTTTAATGATGTATGTAGCCTACCATATGACCTCAGATTCTACCAAATTTGGTGGCGAGGGCCTTATTAAATACGTGTATTATTTTATTCTTATAACCCACATTTTGCTGTCTATTGTGGTTATTCCCTTTGTTTTAATAACGTATGTTAGAGGAATTACCGGACAATTTTTTAAACATCGAAAAATTGCACGAATTACCTTTCCACTTTGGTTGTATGTAGCTGTCTCGGGAGTTATTGTGTACTTAATGATTTCTCCGTACTATTAATTTGTTGAATCTATTTTAAAATGAATACAAAATCACTTCTTTTATTGCTCGTTGCTCTTTTGCTAGTAGTTGTACCAGCAGAGGCGCAATGCGCTATGTGTAGGGCAGTTTTAGAAACCGAAGAAGGTGGACAAACGGCAAAAGGAATAAATAACGGGATAGTTTACTTAATGATATTTCCGTATTTATTAATTGCCATTATAGGAATTGCAATCTATCGTAGCCGAAAAAAAGCGCGTCAAGAAAAAGCATTGTAGTTTTAAAACATTGTGTAACACTTTGACCTATATTTAGTCTTATAAGTAAATTATATTTTAACTGTATTTCTAATAAAAATAATTGTTGAAGTGGTTAAGTCTTTAATAAGGTTTAAAGTATTTTAAGATCGTGATTACAGTGTGTTTGGCAGATTTTCTTCGAAAGAAATTAATTTCTCATTATTATTTTAAATATTTTGTAACGCATGAGCCATGCAAAAGACTTATTCAATAATAGAAAAATATATGAAGAAGCTAGCCATTCCATTCTTTTTTTTAATCATTAGTATTTCGCTCAATGCGCAATCTCAAAAATGGACATTGCAAGCGTGTGTTAATCACGCCTTGGAAAATAACATTTCAGTAAAACAAAACGAATTAGACGTTGACCGAAGTGATATAGAAAGGCTCGATGCCATTGGCAACTTTTTACCTTCTATTAATGCCAATGCTTCGGCGTCAAAAAATACTGGACTAAGTTTAAACCCAACAACAAATCAATTAGAAAATACTACGTTAGGCTCAGCATCTGGAGCAATTAACGTAGGGTTAACGCTTTTTGACGGCCTTAGAAATGTACGCGAATTGCAACGTTCCAAACTTTCAAAATTGGCCGCGCAATATCGGTTAGATAAGATGAAAGACGATATAGCGCTTGCAGTGGCAAATTCATACTTACAAGTGCTGCTAAACAAAGCAAATCTAAAAGTTGCTAAATCTCAAAATATAGTTACCCAGGAGCAATACACCCGAACCAACGAGCTTGTTGATGCTGGTGTGCTTCCGCGAGGCGATCTTTTAGAAATAAAAGCGACCGATGCCGCCGAAAAGCAACGATTAGCCGTGGCAGAAAACACTGTAAAAATCTCGCTTATTAGTTTGGCGCAACTTCTTTTAATTAAAGATTACGAAAATTTCGATATTGCAGACGAAGAATTTAATATAATAGACGGAGGAATTACAAATTTGGAAGTCTCAAAAATAATTGAAAGCGCTAAGCAAACCCGTTCTGAAGTTAAAATTGCCGAAAGCAATGTGCTTTTGGCCGAAAAAGATTTACAAATTTCGCGTAGCGGATATTATCCAACGCTTTCGGCTTTCTTTGGCTATAATACGCGATATGCTGATAATGATCCATTGCAACGCGATTTTGTTGAACAATTATATCTCAACGATGGTATTGGGTACGGACTCCAATTAAATGTGCCTATTTTTAATGGGTTTGCAGTACGCAATAATGTAAAGCGAAGTAAAATAAACGTACAAAATTCTCAATTTCAACTAGAGCAGGCAAAACTCGATTTAGAGTCAAACGTGTACCAAGCTTACGTAGATGCTCAGGGAGCGCTCAAAGCTTACGAAGCGGCTACAGTGGCATTAGAGTCTCAAGAGTTGGCTTATCAATACGCCAAAGAGCGTTTTGATGTGGGAATTACAAATGCATTCGATTTTAGCCAGTCAAAGTTGCGCTATGACAATGCGAAGATTGAAGAGAACCGAGCAAAATTTGAATATATTTTTAAACTAAAAGTTTTGGAGCTTTACTTTGGTGTTCCAGCAACCGAATTAAAATTTTAAGTATGAAGAAAAAAACAATCATTTGGATTAGTGCTGTAATTGTACTGCTAATCGTGCTACTAATTGCTGGAAAAAAGGCGGGTCTGTTTGGTAAAACTGGCGATTTTAAAGAGGTTGAAGTATCTCAAATTTCACCTATTGATATCTTTGAGACCGTAGCTGCTACAGGAAAAATACAGCCAGAGGTTGAGGTGGCGCTGTCATCCGAAGTTTCGGGCGAAATTATTGAGCTTCCGGTAAGAGAAGGTCAAACGGTTGAAAAAGGCGACCTTTTGGTAAAAATAAACCCCGATCTTATTCAGGCTGCAGTAAGTCAATCGCAGGCTAGTTTACAAAATGTAAGGGCGCAATTAACGCAAGCAGAAGCTAGCGAACGTAATGCTAAACTTACTTATGAACGCAATAAAACACTTTTTGAAAAAGGCGTGATTTCTAAAGCCGAATGGGATAAATCTGTTGCCGATTACGAAATGGCACAGGCCAATGTAAAAGCCGCATATTACAGTGTGCAAAGTGCTTCGGCAAATGTAAAACAGTCTGTAGATAATCTTTCGCGAACTACCATTTATGCCCCCATGAGTGGAACAATTTCAAAACTTTCGGTTGAATTGGGTGAAAGAGTAGTGGGGACCGCGCAAATGGCAGGTACCGAAATTGTTCGCGTTGCCAACCTTCAAAATATGGAAGTTGTTGTAGATGTAAACGAAAATGATATTGTTAAAGTTTCGGTGGGAGATTCAACAATTGTTGAGGTTGATGCTTACCTTAAGCGCGAATTTCAAGGCGTAGTAAGCGAAATTGCCAATAGTGCCGAAAGTTCATTAACAGCAGATCAAGTAACTAATTTTAAAGTAAAAGTTAGAATTCTTCCCGAATCGTACAAAAGTTTAACCGAAGGGAAACCCGAGAGTTATTCGCCTTTTCGTCCAGGGATGACCGCCACGGTAGATATTATTACCAATAAAAAGAAAAATATTATTGGGGTGCCTATTAGTGCTATTGTAATAAAAACTGATACCACCGATTCAAAAAGAACTTACACAAATCAAGTTAATTCAATTTCAGATGAAAAGTTTGAAGCGGTGTATGTAAAAGAAGGTGAGGTTGCAAAGCTGCGCGTAGTAAAAACAGGTATTCAAGACGATACCAATATTGAGATTGTATCTGGTTTAAAAGAAGGTGAAACGGTGATTGTTGGGCCTTATAATACAGTTACAAAATCGCTAAAACAAGGCGATAAAGTTTCGGTAACAGAATCTAAAAACGAAAATAAAGAATAATAATAATGGCTGTAATATTGTGTCTTGAAACGGCGACAACCAATTGCTCTGTTGCAGTTGCAATTAACGGGAAAATAGCAGCTATTCGGGAAGAGAATAACCTTAAGTTTTCACACGCCGAAAAGCTACACGTTTTTATATCCGAAGTTTTAGCCCAAGCCAATATTACCAAAACCGAATTGGACGCTATTGCTGTAAGTAAAGGTCCAGGGTCTTACACCGGGCTCCGTATTGGCGTTTCGGCGGCCAAAGGCCTTTGTTTTGCCTTAGATGTGCCGCTGCTATCTATTTCAACATTAGAAGTGCTGGCAAATCAAGTAAAAGAAGACAATTGTTATATAATTCCGCTGCTCGATGCAAGACGCATGGAGGTTTATTCGGCGGTATTTGATGATGCTAAAAAACAAATTAGACCTATTAAAGCCGAAATTGTAAATAAAGACTCATTCGAGGATTATATAAACGAGAAAACAACTGTTTTTCTTGGTGATGGCGCCAATAAGTTTTCGGAATTATGCAATCATAAAAACGCAATTTTTCTTGAAGATAAATATCCTTCGGCAGCTGAAATGGCTTTATTGGCTGAAGATAAATACAAAAAAAGCGACACCGAAGATGTCGCTTATTTTGAGCCTTTTTACTTAAAGGAATTTATGCTTTAAGAGAATATAATTCTTATAAAAGCGAATCGAAATATTTAATTGTTTTAATTAAATCTTTTTCATCGTCTAAGTCGATATCGTGTTGTTTTACAAACTGCTTCATTTCAGATTTTTTACTATCCATCATTTTCATGATTCTAGATTTTCTGTTAGGAATTTGCAAAAACTTACCGTCTTTTACTAAAAAGTAAGTTACTGTAGTTGGGAACGAAGGTGGAGTATCCCTTTGATAACTCGTTTCGGCCACCTTCGGTTCTTTAAATTCGGCTTTTGTTTTCTTGTACAAATTATAATTTTCGCCTTCAACAAGCACATTAAAATAACCACCTTTTTCAATACTGCCTTCAAAAGGAATAAACACGTAAATATCGGTTGCAATTTTTACAAAAATATCGGGCGATTTAATTAAAGCTCCGTAACTTTCATCGGTGGCTGCTTGTTTTATTTCAATTTCATCGGCATATGCGTTATATCGCATAGGCACATTGTCTTTTAAAAGCTCATCGTCTTGAAATATCTTTCCGGGTAAAAAATTGGGGTTTGCATAAGCATCATCTTTAATTGCCTCAAATTGCGCTTCGGTTAGTCCAAATGCTAAAGATCTTTGATTAATATCAATAGTTCGGTCATACATTTTGGTATAGCCGCTTTGTCTACTTTGCGAGAACGCCGAAATAGTTATTAAAGCAAGCGAGAGTGATAATATTATTTTTTTCATTTTATAGAGTTTTAATATAATTTTTAAAAATAACAATTATATCCAATTTCATACCAATTATTTTTCTTCTGTTTCTTCTTTGTAAAGATGAACATCTCTTTGAGGGTATGGAATTGAAATTCCGGCAGCTTCTAATCTCGCCTTACCTTCTTCCAAAATTGTCCAGCGTAGTGTCCAAAAATCTTCGTTTTTAGCCCAATACCGCAGCGATAGGTTTACAGCGCTATCACCCAGTTCGGCAACCACAATCATAGGTTGTTTGTCTTCCAGTTGCAATACCGTACTTTGTTCATTAACTAATTCTAACAATATTTCTTTAGCTTGTTTAATATTATCATCATAGCCAATCCCGAAAGTTAAACTTTCTCGACGAATTCCTTCAGCTGAATAATTGATAATATTATCATTGCTCAACTTTCCATTTGGAATTATTGCCAGTTGATTTCCAAAAGTATTTAAATGGGTATTAAAAATTGAAATATCCTTAACGGTACCATCTACTCCTTGCGCGCTAATAAAGTCACCAACTTTAAACGGTTTTAGTAATAAAATTAAAACGCCACCGGCAAAGTTTGCCAATGAACCTTGTAAAGCTAAACCAATTGCTAAACCTGCGGCACCAATTATAGCTACCAATGAAGCCGATTCAACGCCCAATTGGGTGATAACCAAAACAAAGAGTACAATTTTTAATCCCCAATCTATAAGGCTGGCAATAAAGTTTTCGAGGGTAGGGTCGTAGTCTTTTCTGTCAAAAAACTTGCGAACAAACTTATTAATCATTTTTGTTAACCAAAGCCCTATGATGAGCAATACAATTGCCCCAATTAAACTAGGCAAAAAGTCTATAAGTTTTTGTCCGTATTCTTCGATGTAAATATCCCAGTCTTGAAATTTTTCCATAAATATTATTGTTTTTTGTTTATTAAATTAATTGCGTTTTCTGTATTGTTTTCGGGTAAATTGCAGGTGTTATTTTGGCAAACGTAAATTAAAGTTTCGTCTTCCACATATCTATTTTTAAAAAGTGGTTCACTTTTTTTAATTGTGCTTCCTGCTATTAAAATATTAGGTAAATAATTTTTATTGAATTTGGTTACTATTTCTTCGGCATTTTTGCCTACTACAACTACTTCATAAAAGTTGTTTTTAAAATTGAGTATAAGATTAAGCCAATTTGAAAACCCGCTTGGGTATTGATTTATTTCAATTAATACATTTTTCAACATTTGTTTTGAAATAGATTGATAATCTGTAATTTCAAAATATTTTGAAAGTTTAAACAGGTTGTGCGCCATGACCGAATTGGAAGCCGGTATTACATTATCGCGATATTCGAAGCTGCGGGTAATAATAGCGGGATCTTGCTTTGAGGTAAAATAAAACATTTGTTTGTCCTCGTCAAAGAAATTCTCGATTGCAAAATCTGCTATTTTTTTTGCTTGTAAAAGCCATTTATCGTTTAAAGTAATTTCATAAAGTGCGATAAATGCTTCTATGGTAAAGGCATAATCTTCTAAAAACCCGTTAATTGAACTTTTTCCATTTTTATAGGTGTGAAATAACGCACCATTTTTGGATAGTTGTTTTTCTGAAATAAAGGTCGCGTTTTTTAAAGCTGCATCGTAATACTCTTGGTTGCCAAAAGCTTTATAGGCGTCAATATAGCCCTTAAGCATAAGCGCATTCCACGAGGTTAGTGTTTTATCGTCTAATCGAGGTTTGTTTCTTTTATTGCGGTGTGCAAGTAAAATGTTTTTCCAGTTTTTTTTCTTTTTACTTAATAATTCTGGAGTGAGATTAAACTCGGTAATTATTTCAAAATCTGTCTTTTTTCTAATTAAAACATACGTGTCATTCTCCCACTTGCCATAGCTGTTTATGTTGTAATATTCTTTAAATATTTCAAAATCATCTTTTAATACAACTTGTAATTCTTCCGGAGCGTAAATATAGAATGCGCCTTCTTTAAGATTTCCGTTTTCGGTTTTGCTATCGGCGTCTAGTGCAGCGTAAAATCCGCCTTCGTCGTTTGTTAAATTGGCTGCAATAAAATCTAAAGTTTCTGCTACAACTTCTTTGTATAACGTATTTTTAGTTACTAAAAATGCTTTGGAATATAGACTTACCAATTGTGCATTGTCGTAGAGCATTTTTTCGAAATGAGGTACGTGCCATTTTTCATCTGTACTGTATCGTGAAAATCCACCCCTTATTTGATCGTAGATTCCGCCAAAAGCCATTTTATCGAGCGTTAGTGTAACAAAATCTAACAATTGTTTATTGTTATTGTCTACAGCAAAACGAAGTAAAAACTGTAGATTATTGGGCATCATAAATTTTGGTGCGCCCTTAAAACCACCCTCTTTGGCATCAAATTTTTCGGTCCAATTTTCTACTATTTCTTTAACGGGGAAATCATTAAAATCAATTTCTTCTGTATTTATTTGAATGAGGTCTAGATTTTTTATTCCTTCTTCGAGACGGTTGGCATAAGCAATTAACTTTTCGGGTTCGCTTTTATAAAGCTCTTGAATTTGTTTAAGCGCTTGTATCCAATCTTCTCTTTTAAAATAGGTGCCACCCCAAACTGGGCGCCCATCGGGGAGGGTTACAACATTGAGCGGCCAGCCTGCGCTCCCGGTCATTAATTGTACAGCATTAATATATGTTTGGTCTACATCGGGCCGTTCTTCTCTATCTACCTTTACCGAAATATAATTTGCATTCATAACAGTAGCTACCGTAGCGTCTTCAAAACTCTCATGCTCCATAACATGGCACCAATGGCAAGCCGCGTAACCAATGCTTACAATCATTAACTTTTGTTCCTTTTTAGCACGGTTTAAAGTAGTTTTATTCCACGCTTTCCAACTAACCGGATTGTTTGCGTGTTGCAGTAAATACGGGCTGGTTTCGTGTATTAAGTCGTTTATGTTTTTTTGTGTTGCCAAAGAATTTTGTGTTGAGGAATTACAGCATTTTTAAGAAAAAATCTAAATCTTATATCGGGTTGAGCGCGCTTGCTACAAAATAAAAATACGCCTCTGAGCTATCAAAAGCGTATTTAAAATTTATTCTTAAACTCGTTAATTTACTTCGAAAGTAATTTTTACATTCACTCGAAATTGAGTGATATTGGCGTTATCATCAACAACACAGCTCTGTTCATTAATGTAAACCGAGCGAATGTTTTTTACGCTTTTTGAAGCTTCTTTTACGGCGTTTCTAGTAGCCTCTTCCCAACTTTCGGTTGAACTGGCTAGTACTTCAATTACTTTTAATACTGACATATCTATTTTGATTTTTTAGTTAGTAATACGTGAAGTCTCAAAATACAATATTCAGCAGTTAATTTTCAGAATATTAAGTTAAAAATTGTGGCGGGTAAACAGCAGTATTTTGCTATCCATTAATGGCCACAACTTGGTCTATTTGCCCAGGAAGCATTTCTTTAAGCATGGTTTCAATACCATTTTTTAAAGTAATGGTTGATGATGGGCAGCCGCTGCAAGCTCCTTGTAAAATTACTCTTACAGTTTTGGTCGCATTGTTAAAAGAATCGAACTGAATGTTACCGCCATCTCTGGCTACGGCAGGCTTTATATATTCATCCAAAATTGAAACAATTTCTTTCTCTAACGATGTGTATTCTCGTAAGTTTTCTTCGGAAATATTATTAGCAGAAGCTCCGCTAGCAGTAGCATTTGTAGCGTTTAAAACTTCATCATTTAAAATAGGTTTTCCTGTTTCAATATAATTGCGGATAAAATCGCGTAATTGCATCGAAATTTCTTGCCAATCTGTTACGTTATACTTCATTATTGAAATATAATTTGCACTAATAAAAACCTCTTTTACAAAAGGAAAGTTGAATAATGCTTGTGCCAAAGGAGCGTGTGAGGCATCGTCTATATTTTTAAATTCGAACACACCACTGGCAAGCGATTTATTTGCAACAAACTTCATTACCGAGGGGTTGGGCGTGCTTTCTACATAAATTGTAACGGGTGCTTTTGTAGGCGTTTTGGGTTCAGTGATAACCTCTTTGCCTTCGTTTAAATATTGCGAAATTGAAGTTGCTACTTCTTGCTGTACATCATCCCATGCTACAATATTGTATTTTTCAATAGCGATAAAATTTTGCGAAATGTAAACTGTTTTTACAAAAGGCAGATAGAAAAGCTGTTGTGCTAAAGGACTCGATTTTGCCTCATCGATATTATTAAATTCATAACTCGAAGCACGAGTTAAAAAGGAGTTGGCTACAAATTTCACAATATTTGGATTTGATGTTTGTGAAATTTCTATGTTAAATTGAGACATTCGTGCATTTTTTTTGCGAAAATATAAAAAGAAAATCAATGTATTCAATATATTTGGCACTGTAATGCCCAAGTTTATGAAAAAATTAATACTTTTTATTGCACTTTTCTGTTCGCTGTTCGCATTTTCACAACCTATTGACTTATTTCAGCAATTTAATGGGCGGTATGATTTTACAGCGGTAGGAAATACACTCAATGCACAGCCAAATTTTAACGGATATTGTGGACAATTGCTTCAAAGTAGCGCAACGTTAAATTTAAATCCTGGGCAAACATTTATATCAGCCCACTTGTATTGGGGTTCTATTGGCACAGGCGATTTTGATGTTGCTATAAATGGAAACCCAATAAGCGCCCAACGTATTTTTAGTCATTCGTATAACGGGTTACCTTATTTTTCAGCTTATGCCGATGTAACGGCCTTGGTTGGAGCAACCGGAAATGGTACGTATACCTTTTCTGATATGGATGTACAATCTTTACTCCCCCAATATTGCGGTACTAACTTCGGGGGATGGGCTATTTATGTAATTTATGAGGATCCTTCGTTGCTACTTAATCAAATTAGTCTTTTTGATGGCCTTGAAAGCGTTTCGGCAAACAATAATAATTTAAATATTACCCTTACCAATATTGAAGTTAGTTCTGATATACTTTCTAAAATTGGTTTTCTAGCTTGGGAAGGAGAGGAAGAAATTGCCAATGGTGAAAGTTTATATATTAACGGTAATTTAATTTCTAATGCTTTAAACCCGCCAAACAACGCATTTAATGGGACTAATTCATATATTGGGCCGCCAGGCAATACCCAGAATTATAATATGGATTTAGACTATTATGATTTAACCGGGATTGTTGCTCAAGGAGATACCAGTATTTTAATTGAACTTGAATCGCAACAAGATTTTATAATGGTGAATAATATTATCACCAGTGTAAATTCTGAATTACCTGACGCCACTATTGAAATTGACAATCTTGGAGTATTGTGCGACAACAACAATATTGATGTTGATTACACGGTTTACAATGTAAATAGTACAAGTCCGTTGCCTGCCAATGTGCCAATTGCTTTTTACGCCGATGCAACATTAATAGGACAAACCTCTACAAATAATATTATACCTATTGGAGGTTCAGAAAGTGGAACCATAACGTTAAATATACCAATTGCAACCCCTAACAATTTTAATTTAAGGGCGGTAGTTGATGATGTAGGAAACGGTACTGGAGTAGTTGCAGAAACCGATGAAAGTAATAATGAAGATGTTTATCCTGTAGATTTAAGCTCTGCGGGAATTTTGCTTAATCCAGGACCAGCGTGTATTGGAAGACCTGTAGTTTTAGATTCTGGAGTAACCGATCCGCCTTTTAGCATTCAGTGGTATCAAAACGGTTTACCTATTCCAAATGCTACCAATCCAACCTATGTAGTAACCGTAGATGGGGTTTATTCTGTACGTGCTGTGGATGGTATTTGTACTGTAGATAGTAATCCAGTTGTTATTACGTTTAGACCCCAACCCATAGCCAACCCTCCGGTAGATTTATATCAATGTGACGATGGTACTACGGCGGGTGTGTTTAACTTGACCGATAACGATGCTAATATATTAGGAGGTCAAGATCCTACCCAGTTTACCATTAAATACTACCAAACCTATCAAGACAGTTTTGACGACACCAATGAGATTGTTGGTGGG